>Ga0302314_10002796_pt1 | contig 32307 bp, 37 predicted proteins | sample III_Palsa_N2_3_FD_200533 | JGI IMG/M metagenome (GOLD analysis project Ga0302314, IMG submission 200533) | Peat permafrost microbial communities from Stordalen Mire near Abisko, Sweden - III_Palsa_N2_3 | ecosystem: Environmental > Terrestrial > Soil > Palsa > Peat permafrost | place: Sweden... | reverse complement strand
CAGACCCTCGCTGACGGCGCGCGCGATCGCCGGGATCACCACGGCTGGGCCATGGTCGCCGCCCATGGCGTCGATCGAGATCACCAGCGGAGAGTTCACCGACTCTGGCACGGCCGTGTCTCGCTGCTCCAACTGTTGACCACGAGGGCGCCCCCTATAGTGAGGCGCGTCGCGGACAGGCAAGCCTTGCCGCTACGCAAGGGCCGGCCAGAGGATTTCGCCGGCGAGCAGCGTCGCCGGCGATGCGGCGGCGAGCGCCGCGCGGGCCGCGAGCAAATAGTCGCCCAACGGCCCGGCGTTCGCCGCTGCGGCGCCGTCGAACACGGTGCGGCCGAGCAGCGCATCCAGCGGCGCGCGGTCCGGCAGGGCGGCGAGGGCCGCCTCCAGCGCCTTGCCCCGGCCGTAGAACGCCTCGCCCAGCTTGCGCATGGTCTTGCCGACCGAAAGGTCGCCGACGGCGAGCTCGCGCAGGCCGTTGTCGAGCCCGCTCAGATAGGCATCGAAGAAGGCCTGGCTGGTCGCCGCCGCCGGCGCCCCGATGGCGCGCAGCCGCGTCAGCACCAGCAGCACGTGGAGGGTGTAGACCTCGAAGCGCCCGTTTGGCGTGTCGGGCGCCCCCAGGGCGGCGTAGAGCGACGGCGTTCGCGCCTGGGCGACGCTCGCGGCGTAGAGCGTCGCGCCCACGGTCCGCGCCGGCCCCGGCTTCAACAGACGCTGGAGAAACATCAACCGCCGCCTCGATTTCGCCGCCCGCAGCGACTTAGCTCACGCCATTGCACTAGAAGGCCGGTAACGATAGGTCAAAGGCCGTCAACGTCGCGATCAAGGCTCAGATGCTGCGCAAGTCCGTTTTTCTCGCCCTCGCCGCCAGTCTCGCCGCGACGGCGGCCTGCTCACCGGTCACCTACCACCAGGGCTTCCAGGTGGTGGACGTGCACCCGGCCGACGTAAAGGTCGGCGAGGACACCCGCTCGAGCGTGCTCACCAAGCTGGGCTCGCCGACGGCTACCTCGACGTTCGACAAGAACGTCTGGTTCTACATGTCGCAGTTCCGCACCCAGACCTCGTTCTACGATCCCAAGACCATCCAGCGCGACGTCACGGCGATCTCGTTCGACGCCGACACCCTGCAGGTAACGTCGGTCGACAACTTCACCCTCCGGGACGGCCGGGTGATCGCCTTCAACACCCACGAGACGCCGACCCGCGGCCGTGAAATGACGGTGCTGGAGCAGCTGATCGGCAGCATCGGCGCCGGTTCGGTGCTGCCCCCCGATTCGGACGTCACGCCCGGCAGCCACCCGGACGACCGGCACTAGCACCATTTCCCTTCTCCCCTTGCGGGAGGAGGTGGCTGCAGATCAGCCGGATGCGGGACGCTTGCTCGCTTCATCTCAGAAATGAACGAACCCGGCGGCTTAGCCCCAGGGTTCGGACAACTGAGGGGCGTCTGCGCACCCCTCATCCGTCAGCTTCGCTGACACCTTCCCCCGCAAGGGGAGAAGGATGAAAGCTCGCTACTTGATCAGACCGTGGGCCAGCACCGCCAGTAGCAGCAGGGCGACGATGTTGGTGATCTTGATCATCGGGTTCACCGCCGGGCCGGCGGTGTCCTTGTAGGGATCGCCGACGGTGTCGCCGGTGACGGCGGCCTTGTGGGCTTCCGAGCCCTTGCCGCCGTAGTGGCCCTCTTCGATCAGCTTCTTGGCGTTGTCCCAGGCGCCGCCGCCGGAGGTCATCGAGATGGCGACGAAGAGGCCGGTGACGATCACGCCAACCAGCATGGCGCCCAATGCCGAGAACGCGTCGGACTTCCCAGCGATCAACTTGATCACGAAGAAAAGCACGATCGGCGAGACCACCGGCAACAGCGACGGCACGATCATCTCGCGGATCGCCGCCTTGGTCAGGATGTCGACCGCCTTGCCGTATTCCGGCTTGACCTCATAGGTCATGATGCCGGGGTTCTCCTTGAACTGGCGCCGAACCTCGGCCACCACCGCCTCGGCCGCGCGGCCCACGGCGGTCATCGACATGCCACCGAATAGGAACGGCAGGAGACCGCCGAACAGCAGGCCGACGATCACATATGGGTTGGAGAGGTCGAAGGTGACACTGTCCATTCCGGCGAAGAACGGAAACTGGTCGGCGTTGGCGGAGAAGTATTTCAGGTCCTGGGTATAGGCCGCGAACAGCACCAGGGCGCCAAGACCGGCCGAGCCGATGGCGTAGCCTTTGGTCACCGCCTTGGTGGTGTTGCCCACGGCGTCGAGCGCGTCGGTGGCGACGCGGACTTCGCCCGGCAGACCGGCCATCTCGGCGATGCCGCCAGCGTTGTCGGTCACCGGCCCGAAGGCGTCGAGGGCGACGACGAAGCCGGCGAGCGACAGCATCGAGGTCGTGGCGATGGCGATGCCGAAGAGGCCGGCGAAATTGTAGGTGATGATGATGCCGGCGATGATCACCAGCGCCGGCGCGGCGGTGGACTCCAGCGACATGGCCAGGCCCTGGATCACATTGGTGCCGTGGCCCGAAACAGAGGCCTTGGCCACCGACTTCACCGGCCGGAAGTTGGTGCCGGTATAATATTCCGTGATCACGACGATCGCCGCTGTCACAGCCAGGCCAACGAGCCCGCAGTAGAACAACGACATCGAGTCGAAGGATTTGCCGGCGGCGCTCAGCGTGCCGGTCGGAACCAGCTTGGTGATCACGAAATAGAGCGCCACGGCCGACAGCAGACCGGTGACGATGAGGCCCTGATAGAGGGCGCCCATGATGTTCTGGCTTTTGCCGAGGCGTACGAAGAAGGCGCCGATGATCGACGTGATCACACACACGCCGCAGATGGCCAGCGGTACGAGCATCATGGTCTTGGCGTCGTCGCCGGTGAAGAAGATGGCGGCCAGCACCATGGTGGCGACCGTGGTCACCGCATAGGTCTCGAACAGGTCGGCGGCCATGCCGGCGCAGTCGCCGACGTTGTCGCCCACGTTGTCGGCGATGGTGGCGGCGTTGCGCGGATCGTCTTCCGGAATGCCGGCCTCGACCTTGCCCACCATGTCGCCGCCCACGTCGGCGCCCTTGGTGAAGATGCCACCGCCGAGACGGGCGAAGATCGAGATCAGCGAGGCGCCGAAGCCGAGCGCGACCAGGCTGTCAATCACGTCACGGCTGGTGTTCTCCAAGTGCAGCGGCCCGGTCAAGATCGCGTAATAGCCGGCGACGCCGAGCAGGGCGAAGCCGGCGACCAGCATCCCGGTCACCGCGCCGGAGCGGAACGCCAGCGAGAGCCCCTTGGCGAGGCTCTCCGAGGCCGCCTGGGCGGTGCGGACGTTGGCCCTGACGGAGATCAACATGCCAGCGAAGCCAGCCGCGCCGGAGAGCACCGCGCCGATCAGGAAGCCGGTCGCCTCCAGCCAGCCGATCAGGAAGCCGACGATGAGCAGGATGACCACACCGACCATGGCGATGGTGGTGTACTGGCGGCGCAGATAGGCCTGCGCGCCTTCCTGGATGGCCGCGGCGATCTCTTGCATCTTCGCGTTACCGGGCGAGGCCCGCAGCAGCGCCGCCGACTGTACCGCCCCGTAAACGACGGCCAACAGGCCGGCGGCGATCACCAGCATCAAAACAGGACTCATATTGTCGCGCCCCTCTCGTATTCTTGCGCATATGGCCGCGCTCACCCCTCGGGCGGCGCGGTCGGCGAAGGCCAATAACCCTAATAGGGCAAACGAGGCGGCTGAACGCGCGCCTCGAAAAGTTGGCGGAAACTGCCAAAAGCCACCGCGCGACGCAACAGGCCTGCGCCTAACGGGGGAATTTCTAGTAGATCGGCGCGCCGGGCTTGGGCAGGCCGGTGCGCCGCATCGGCCCGCCACCCGGCAGTATCTCGATCGAGGCGACCGCGCCAGGACCGGCGATCGCGGACGCCGCTTGGAAGAAGCTCGCCTTCAGCCGCGCCTCGTCCAGCCGGGTGTAATCGGTGCGCAGGGCGAAGGGCGTGCGGTGGCCCATCCGCACCAGGGCGTCGCGGAAATAGGGCTCTTTGTCGCGCAGATGCAGCGCGTCCGCCGACGGGGTGAGAACCACCCGGATATAGACGAAGACGTAGTTGATCAGATGGCCGTCGATCACGATTGGCATGGGAACCGGCGAGAGGTCGACATACTGCCCCGGCGCCGCCTTGGTCTGGGCGCTGGCCGTGCTGGCGAGGAGCGCGAGCGGCAGGGTGGCGAGCAGCGTGCGGCGAAGCATGGGCGTTCCGATTCTACCGGGTGATTAGAGACCGCAACCCTTGCCGGATGGTTTCAGAGGCGCCGTCAGAGATGTCTCCATCCCGTCCGCTGCGGCGATAGCGCATCGCCACGATAGAGCACCGTGACCCCCTGCCCCGGTTCGAATCGGCCGGCGATGTGGGCGGTCTCGCCAAATTCCTCGGCCGCCTGGACCAGCGCCTGGGCGTCGCCCGATGCGGCCACGACGGCATAGTCGTCGCCGCCGGTCGCCAGCGCCAGCATCGCCTGCGCCGGGTCCGGCTGCTCCGCCAGCCACCGCCTTGCAGGGATCGAGACCGGCATCCGGTCCAGATCGATCACCAGGGCGCAGCAACTGGCCTCGGCGATGTGCAGGGCATCGGCGATCAGGCCGTCCGAGACGTCGGCCGCGGCGCTGGCGTGGGCCCGCAGCGCTGAGCGAAGATGCAGCGCCGGCTCCGGCAACCGGTATGCCCGCGCCAGCGCGCCGGTCGGATCGGCGATCTCGCCCCGCGCGGCCTTGAGGCCGAGAAAACCGTCGCCGATTACGCCCAGCACCACTAGCGCATCGCCCGGCCGCGCACCCGAGCGTCGGACCGCGCGGCCAGCCGGGACCCAGCCGAACACTGTCGCCGAGACGGTGAGCGGCCCCGGCGTCGAGACGGTGTCGCCGCCCAGCAAGGTGAGGCCGAGCTCCTCGCCGTCCTCCGCCAGGCCGCGGATGAAAGCTTCCTGATCGCTCCAGTCGCGGGTTGGGGGCCAGGCGGTCATCAGGGTGTAGCCGAACGGCTCGGCGGCCTTCGCGGCCAGGTCGGAGACGTTGGTGCGCAGCAGCCGCCGCGCGACGATGGCCGCGTCCTCGCCCTCGAGGAAATGCACGCCCTCGACCATGGCGTCCTCGCTGATGACCAGGTCGAAACCAGGCCGGCTGGGCAGGATCGCGGTGTCGTCCATCAGACCAAGCGCGGGCGCCGAGCGCGCCAGCGGACGCAGCGCGGCGATCCAGTCGAACTCGTCAGGCACGCTCGTCTCGAGCGATGGCGTCGAGGGCGGCGTTGATGAACCCGGGCTCCGGCCCTTCGAAGAACGACTTGGCGATCTCGACATATTCGTCGATGGCGACCTCGGCCGGCACGTCGGCGCGGCGCATCAGCTCGTAGGCCCCGGCGCGGAGGATCGAGCGGGCGGTGGCGTCGATCCGCTCCAGCTTCCAGCCGCTGGCCAGGCGCCGGCCCACCGCCTTGTCGACATCGGCCTGGTCGGCGACGACGCCGCGGACCAGATCGCCGAAGAAGGCCTCGTCGGCCTGGGCCAGGGTCTCGCCCTCCAAGTCGCGATCGAAGCGGTGGTCGGAAAACTCGCGGATCACGGTCTCGACGCCCGCGCCGCCGGTCTCCATCTGGTAGAGCGCCTGCACCGCCGCCAGCCGCGCGACCGACCGCGCCTGCCTTCCCGATCCGCTGCCAGAACCGTGCTTCGGACCGCTCATCTGGTCGTTCGCGCCGTGCCGAGCAGACGCTTGCGCACCTCGATCACCGCCAGGCACGCCTTCGCCGCCGCGCCGCCCTTGTCCCCCTCGTCGGGCCTGGCTCGCGCCAGCGCCTGCCCCTCGGTGTCGACCGTCAGGATGCCGTTGCCGATGGCCAGGCGCCGACCGATGGCCAGGTCCATCATCCCGCGCGCGCTTTCGGCGGCCACGATCTCGAAGTGATAGGTTTCGCCGCGAATCACGCAGCCGAGCGCCACGTAGCCGTCGTAGCGCGCGCCGGCGGGGCGGTGGCCGCCCTCCTCCGCCATGGCGATCACGGCGGGAATCTCCAGCGCGCCGGGCACGCTGACGACTTCCACCTCCACCCCGGACGCCGTCAGCGCCGCCTGGGCGCCCGCCAGCAGCTCGTCGGCGATGTGATCGTAGACGCGCGCCTCGACGATCAGAACGCGTAATGGGTCTTCGAGCATGGGCTCAGGCCTCGCGGTCACCGGACGCCAGCCTACGATCTTCCGCGCGGCCCGTCGTGCGCGTAGTGAGCAAGATCATGCAGTCTCCTGCCACTTGGCGAGGTAGCGGGCCAGTATGTCGATCTCCAGATTCACGCTCGCGCCCGGTACAGGCGGCTAAGGGTGGCGCCGCGCGGACGCGGCCGATGCCGGTGAACATCAGACCCGCTCGTAGCGCTCCCACAGATCCGCGCCCACAGCTTGGACGGCGGTGCGCTGGAACCTGGGCGCGGCGGTGAGGTCCTTCAAGACGAACGCCCCGACCGCGGGCCGACCCTCGTCGCCGAGCACGATCGGCGCGCGGAACCATTCGATCGCGTCGACCAGCCCCTCGCTCAGGAAACTGGCCGCCACCTGGCCGCCGCCTTCGATCATCACCGCCAGCACGGGCAGCTGCTCCAACGCCCGCAAGGCCGCGCCAGGATCGACGCGCCCGTCGCGCTCGGCCACCTGGATCACCCGCACCCCTGCGCCAGTCAAACGCCTGTTCGATTTCTGTGTGGTGAGGACAATCGTCGGGATGCGGCCAGCGTCCTTCACCAGTTTGGTGGTGAGCGGCAGCCGCTGGCGGCTGTCGAGCACGATCCGCACCGGCTGGGCCATCACCGCCTTGCCCGGTAGGCGCACGGTGAGTTCCGGGTCGTCAGCGATGGCGGTTTCAACCCCGATCATGACGGCCATGTGGGTCAGGCGCAGGCTATGCACCTCTTGGCGCGCCTCGGGACCGGTGATCCAGCGGCTCTCGCCGGAGGCCGTGGCGATCTTGCCGTCGAGCGAGGTCGCCAGCTTGAGCGTGACCCTCATTCGTCCTTGACGTCGTCGCCGGCCTCGTCCGACAGGCCTTCGCGGCTCAGGAAGTCGGCGAAGTCTCCGGTCTGGCGGAAGTCGCGGTAGACTGAGGCATAGCGGACATAGGCCACCTCATCGAGCGACTTCAGCGCCTTCATCACCATCTCGCCCACCACATTGGATGCGATCTCGGTCTCACCCATGCTCTCGAGCTGGCGGACGATCGTGTTGACCAGCCGCTCGACGCGCTCCGGATCGACCGGGCGCTTGCGGATGGCGACGGAGATCGAGCGGACCAGCTTTTCGCGGTCGAACGGCGTGCGACGGCCGGAACGCTTCAGAATGGTCAGCTCGCGCAGTTGCACCCGCTCGAAGGTGGTGAAGCGGCCGCCGCAGGCCGGGCAATGCCGCCGCCGACGGATCGCGGCGCCATCCTCCGATGGGCGGCTGTCCTTCACCTGGCTTTCGGCGTGTCCACAGAATGGGCAGCGCATGATCTGGCCCTCCCGACGGCCCGGTCCCACTACCTTTAGATGATAGGGGCGCGTAAGAGCAACTGCCAGGGCCGTCCGCAACGAGCTTGACCGCAGCCAAGGAACCATCCCGACGCCCGGCGCATTGAGCCTTCGCCGGGAAGCCCGCGTGAGCGCGGGCGGTCAAAGAAGTCGGAGGGCGGATGGCCAGTGAGCCTGAGACGGTCGAACTATCTACGAACGACATGCTGCGGCTGAGCGCGGAGATCGTGGTGGCGTACGTGAGCCGCAATTCGGTCGGCGCCGCCGCGGTGCCGGAGGTGCTCGGCCAAGTGTTCGGGGTGCTCGCGGAGCTCGCCAAGCCCACCGCCCCAGTCCTCCCGCCGCAACGCCAGCGGCCGGCGGTGCCGATCGCCAGATCCGTGCAGCAGGACTACATCGTCTGTCTCGAGGACGGCAAACAACTGAAGATGCTGAAGCGCTATTTGCGCTCGCGTTTCGACCTCAGCCCCGAGGAATACCGCCGCAAATGGGGCCTGCCGCCGGACTATCCGATGGTCGCGCCGGCCTATGCCGAGCGGCGCTCGGCCTTCGCCAAGGAAATCGGGCTGGGCCGCGGCGTGCGGCGCCGGTCCTAGGCGGCGACGCCGCCTAGGCGAGCGATGTTGCATTTGGCCCAGAGGCCCTGCAACGCCGCCGTCAGATCGTCCATCATCGCGTCGGTGTGGAACGGCGACGGCGTGAAGCGCAGGCGCTCCGTGCCGCGCGGCACGGTCGGATAGTTGATCGGCTGCACGTAGACGCCGTGATCGACCAGCAGCATGTCCGAGACTAGCTTGCAGTGCACCGGGTCGCCGACCATCACCGGCACGATGTGGCTGACCGACGGCATCACCGGCAGGCCGGCCGACGCGAACCGCGCCTTCAGGCTTTCGGCGCGCTCCTGGTGGCGAACGCGCACCTCGTTGTGCTCCTTCAGCCAGCGGATCGAGGCCAGCGCACCGGCTGACAGCGCCGGCGGCAGCGAGGTGGTGAAGATGAAGCCCGGCGCGATCGAACGGATCGCGTCGATGATGTCGGTGTCGGCGGTGATGTAGCCGCCCATGACCCCGAACGCCTTGGCCAGGGTGCCTTCGATGATGTCGATGTCGGCCGCCGCGCCGTCGCGTTCGGAAACGCCGCCGCCGCGCAGACCGTACATGCCGACCGCGTGCACCTCGTCGAGGTAGGTCAGGGCGCCGTACTTCTTGGCCAGCGCCGCCGTCCCGCGGACGTCGGATATGTCGCCGTCCATCGAATAGACGCTCTCGAACGCCACCAGCTTGGGCGCGTCGGCCGGCGCCTCGGCCAGCAGCCGCTCGAGATGACCCAGATCGTTGTGCCGGAAGATCTTGCGCGGGCCGCCGCCGTTGCGGATGCCGGCGATCATCGAGGCGTGGTTCAGTTCGTCGGAGAAGATGATCAGGCCGGGCAGGATCTTCGCCAGCGTCGCCAGCGTCGCATCGTTGGAGACGAAGCCGGAGGTGAACAGCAGTGCGGCGGACTTGCCGTGCAGGTCGGCCAGTTCGGCCTCCAACTCGACGTGATAGTGGGTGGTGCCGGAAATATTGCGGGTGCCGCCGGAGCCGGCGCCGGCTTCGTCGATCGCGTTGTGCATCGCGGCGATCACGATCGGGTTCTGGCCCTGACCGAGGTAGTCGTTCGAACACCAGACCGTGACGTCGCGGGTCTCGCCGGACGGCGTGGTCCAGGTGGCGCGCGGGAAGGCCCCTTGATGGCGCTTCAGGTCGGCGAAGACCCGATAGCGGCCCTCCTGGCGGACCTCGTCGACGGCGTTCCTGATGGCGGCCTTGTAGTCCATCGGCAACTCAGACGTCTCCGCATGTCCCGCCGGGATGCCCGGTTCGGGCGCCTCGCGCGGCCTCATCGCACAGCTGCGCCTCCTCGTCATCTAAGGAGTTTCACGTGGCCGCGCTAGCAAGCATGCACCGTGGTGGTTACGGACTTGCTCAGAAAACAGATCAAGATCTCGAGGAATCCGACACTCAAGCGGTGGGTTCAGGCGTCGGACTGCGGCTGAGCTAACCCAGCTCGTCCAGCTGGCCGCGGAGCAGTTGCAACACGGCGGAGAAGTCCTTGCGGCCGTAGCCGAGGCGGTCGAACAGCGCGTAAGTCGCCTCCGCCTGGGCGCCCAGCGGCGTCGCTGCGCCCGACTTGGCCGCCGCTTCCTGCGCCAGCTTGAGGTCCTTGAGCATCAGGGCGGTGAGGAAGCCGCCTTCGTAGCCGCGGTTCGACGGCGCGGCCGGCACCGGGCCGGGCCAGGGACAGTAGGCGGTCAGCGACCAGCACTGGCCCGACGACTGCGAGGCGATCTCGAAGAACCGCTCCGGCGCCAGGCCCAGCTTCTCGGCCAGGGCGAAGGCTTCGCAGACGCCGAGCATGGAGACGCCCAGCACCATGTTGTTGCAGATCTTCGCCGCCTGCCCCGCCCCCGCGCCGCCGGCGTGGATCGTCACCCGCGCCATCGGCGAGAGCGCCTGGCGCACCACTTCGAACAGCGGCTCGTCGCAACCGACCATGAACGCCAGCGTGCCGGCTTCGGCCGCCATCGTTCCGCCCGAGACCGGCGCGTCGGCGGCCCTCAGTCCCGACGCCGTCGCCTGCGCGGCGACGGCCCGCGCGGTGTCGACGTCGATGGTCGAGCAGTCGATCACCAGCGCGCCCGGTTCGGCGTTCGGCACGACGGTCTCGACATAGGCCGCGGCGACCTGGGCCCCGGTCGCCAGCATGGTGACGACGACCGCGGCGCCCTTGACCGCTTCGGCCGCCGAGCTGGCGGCTTCGCAGCCGGCGGCCGTCGCCCGCGCCAGCGCCTCGGCGCTGACGTCGTAGGCGACGACCTTCTGGCCGGAACTGGCGAGGCGCGCAGCCATGCCGAGCCCCATCGCGCCGACGCCAAGAAAGGCGATATGGGTCATGCGTTTACTTCGGTTTCTTGAACACCAGCAAGAACTGGTCGGTGTGACCGCGGATCTCCGGCTTGAACACATTCAGAGTGTGGTCGTCGGCCGGATTGCGCAGGATGTCGCTCTCGCGGGCCAGCACGAAGCCGACGCTCTCGACCTCCTTCTTGAGGAAGTCCTCGTCGATCCGATGCAGGGCGTCGGTGGTCGAAATGCCCGTGCCGGGCGCGGCCGCGTGGTCCTCGATGAAAAACTCGCCGCCGGGCTTAAGCGACGCGTAGATCAGCTTGTCCAGCCCCACGACATCGAGCTTCAGCTGGGTCAGGTGCAGGTCGTGATAGTTCTGCGAGGTCCAGACCAGGTCGTACTGGCCGGGCGCCTTGGCCAGCGACTCTGCCGACATCGGCACTTCGGAGACGTTGGTGAAATTCGGGTCGGCGGCGACACCGTTCGAGGCTTTCGACATATCTGCGCCGCCGATCAGCGGCACCGCCTCGGTGACGTGACCCGTCGGACCCACCGCGCCGGAGAGCAGACGGGTGAAGTACCCGCCGCCGGGAATCAGCTCCAGCACCTGCTCGCCGCGCTTCACGTGGGCGAAGTTCAGCACCTCGACCGGCTTGCGCGCGGCGTCGCGGTCGGTGTCCTTCGTTGGCCGGTTCGGATTGTGGACGGCGATGGCAATGTTGGACGGGCTCGCGTCGGCAGCCTGCGCCGCAAGGGTGGCGCCCAGCAGGGCGATCGCCGCGGCGGCGGCGAAATGGGCGGCTCTCATGTCTCGCGTCTCCCCAGTCAGTCTTTTCTGAAGCGGCGCTTTTAGCTCGGTCGGCGCGGCGTTGCCATTGCTCTTCGCCTGCACGGCCCGCTTGGCTTATAGGACCGCTGATGACGATCCCGCCGCTCGCCCCCTACCCGGCCCTGCGCCTGCGCCGCCTGCGCCAGGGGGACTGGACGCGGCGGCTGGTGCGCGAGACGACACTGACGCCGAACGACCTGATCTGGTCGGCGGTGGTGCACGACGGCGAGGGCCGCGTGCCGGTGCCGTCGATGCCCGGCGTGGAGCGCTGGTCGGTGGCCGAGGCGGCCAAGGCGGCGAAGGAAGCCAAGTCGCTCGGCATCCCGGCCATCGCCATCTTCCCCTACATCGACGCCGAGAAGAAGGACCCCGAAGGCTCGGCCGCGGTCGATCCGGACGGCCTGGTCTGCCGCGCGGTGAAGGCGATGAAGGACGCCGCCCCGGAGGTGGGCGTGATGTGCGACGTCGCCCTCGATCCGTTCACCGAGCACGGCCACGACGGGGTGATCGAGGGCGGGCGCATCCTCAACGACGCCACCATCGAGCGGCTGGTCGAGCAGGGCCTGGCCCAGGCGGCGGCCGGCTGCGACATCCTCGCGCCCTCCGACATGATGGACGGCCGCGTCGGGGCGCTGCGGGCCGCGCTGGAGGCCGCGGGTTTCCAGGACACCCTGATCATGTCCTACGCCGCCAAGTACGCCTCGGCCTTCTACGGCCCCTACCGCGAGGCGATCGGCTCGGGGAAACTGGGCAGCGGCGCGGTCGACAATCCGGCCGATAAGAAGACCTACCAGATGGACCTCGGCAACAGCGACGAGGCATTGCGCGAAGTAGCGCTCGACATCGCCGAGGGCGCCGACATGGTGATGGTCAAGCCGGGCATGCCCTACCTCGACATCGTCCGCCGGGTGGTCGAGGCCTTCGCCATGCCCACCTTCGCCTTCCAGGTCTCCGGCGAATACGCGATGCTGATGGCCGCCGCGCAGAACGGCTGGCTGGAGCAGGACCGCGCCATCCTGGAGGCGCTGAGCGCGTTCAAGCGCGCCGGCTGCGCCGGCGTGATCACCTACTTCGCCCCGGTCGCGGCCCGGCTGCTGGGCGCCTAAAGCCGCCGCAGATAGCTTTCCGGGTCGTTGAGGAAGGCTCTGGTTAGGCGCACATGGTCAAGCTCGTCGTACGGCGTGGGCGTCAGCTGGTCGCCGTCGAACAGCAGGATCTGCGCGCCGGGGAAGGCCATTAGGATCGGCGAGTGGGTGCAGATCACCAGCTGGCTGCCGTCGGCCACTACCTGTTTCAACAGTGAGATCAGGGTCAGCTGGCGTAGCGGCGAGAGCGGCGCTTCGGGCTCGTCGAGGAAGTAGAGCCCTTCCACCACCAGCCGCTGCTGCAGCAGGTTCAGGAAGGTCTCGCCGTGCGAGCGGGCGTCCGGATGCTCGCCGTACTTGCCGGCGAGCGCGCCGCGCTGGCCGCCGACCGCGCCCATCGCCAGCTGGCGGCCATAGTCGCCCTTGATCGTGGTGCGGTACTGCTCCTCCAGCTCAGTCAGGTCGCGCATGTCCCGGCTGACGCGGCGCACGAAGCCGAACAGGTCTTCGGCGCGGACGAACAGCTTGGCGCGAGGCCGCTGCTGGCGCAAGAAGCGATAGCCGGCGGCGAAGCGGCGCGCGGCGGCCAGGCTCTCGTCCCGCTCGATGTCGGCGCCGCCCGCGACCACCGCCTCCATGCCGGCCGCCAGGCCTTCCAGCAGCGTCGACTTGCCCGAGCCGTTCTCTCCCACCAGGAAGGTCACCGGCGCGCTGAACTCCAGCCGCTCCAGCCAGCGGAACACCGGCACGGACCAGGGAAACATCTCGGGGTCCGGGTCAGTCTTGCGGCTGATGGCGTTGAGGAACACCCGAGCTCACACGCAGGTGGTCAGCTGGTTCGAGCAATAGTCGCGAGTCCAGCCGACCACGGCGCCGACGCGCACCTTCAGGAAGTCGCCTGAGCAGCCAAGGACCCCGGGTGTCGGCAGCCTTCCTTCGTCGGTCACCGAGAGGTCGAGAAGCAGTCGAGCCGCCGCCGATGGCGCCGCGCGCACCTGAAGGTGCAATCCCGCGTCCGTGCCAAGCTTGCTGAACGCTACATAGCCCGTTCCCTCGAAGAGCGGCTTCTCGCCGCCGCCGGTCTCGTCGTCGATCTCCTTGGCGTCGTCGATCCGCGCCCACTCGCCGTTCTGGCCGGTGAGGTGGACCTGCACCCAGCGGCCCTCGGCCTTGAGCGCCGTGACGATCGCGCCGCCCGGGCTGGCACGGACGTTGAGGCCGGCCGGGTCCTGGTCGGTGACGTTCAGCTTGACGTCGCAGGCGACGGTCTGGGCGCTGGCAAGCGTCCCCTGCAGCGCGGCGGCGAGGACCAGCGCGACCAGGCGCCTGTTCATGGCCGCTCCAACCTCGCGGCGAGGCTGGAGGTGTCCCAGCGGCGGCCACCCATCGCCTGCAGCTCGGCGTAGAACTGGTCGACCAGGGCGGTGACTTCCAGCCGGGCGCCACTGCTCCGCGCCGCGTCGAGCACCAGGCCGAGATCCTTGCGCATCCAGTCGACCGCGAAGCCGAAGTCGAACTTGCCCTCGGACATGGTCTTCCAGCGGTTGTCCATCTGCCACGACTGCGCCGCGCCCTTGGAGATGGCCTCGTAGACCAGCCCCGTGTCGAGCTCGGCGCGCTTGGCGAAGTGCAGCGCCTCGGCCAGGCCCTGCACCACGCCGGCGATGCAGATCTGGTTGGCCATCTTGGTCAGTTGGCCCGAGCCCGGACCGCCCATGTGCTGCACGGCCTTGGCGTAGGCGCCGATCACCGGCCGGGCGCGCTCCACCGCCGCGGTGTCGCCGCCGACCATGATCGCCAGCTGGCCGTTCTCCGCCCCGGCCTGGCCGCCGGACACCGGCGCGTCGAGGAAGGCGCAGCGGCGCGCCGCGGCCTTCTCGGCCATCTCGCGCGCCAGGCTGGCAGAGGCCGTGGTGTGGTCGACGATGATCACACCCGCCGCCAGCGCCGGCAGCGCCTCGCCGACCACCTGGCGCACGTCGTCGTCGTTACCGACGCACAGCGCGACCAGTTCGCAGCCGCCCGCCGCCTCGGCGATCGTTGCGCAGGCGCGGCCGCCAAACTCGGCCGCCCAGCGCTCGGCCTTGGCCGGCGTACGGTTGAACACCGCCACTGTGTGGCCCGCCCGCGCCAGATGGCCTGCCATCGGATAGCCCATGACGCCCAGACCGATGAAAGCTGTCCGCATCCCCTCTCCCGCAACCGCATCTTAATCTCGTCGGGCCAACCTGGGCCGGACGATCCGCTAACCATAGTCCTTAAGGCATTTCACGCGTCATGGCTGTCGGCGAAGCCCCCACCATCATCATCAAGAAGATCAAGAAGGGTGGCCACGCCGGGCACCACGGCGGCGCCTGGAAGGTTGCCTACGCCGACTTCGTCACCGCGATGATGGCCTTCTTCCTCTTGATGTGGCTGATCAACACCACCAGCCCCGAGCAGAAGCGCGGCATCGCCGACTATTTCGCCCCCGCGTCGGTTTCCGAGACGACCAGCGGATCGGGCGGCATCCTGGGCGGCGCGGCGCTGGCTAGCTCCGGCGCCAAGAGCTCAGGCTCGAAGGACGTGATCCAGGCTTTGGCGCCGGAAGCTCCGCCGAACGTCACCGACACCGGTCAGAGCCAGAATCAAAGCCAGAACGCCTCGGCCGGCACTCAGGACAAGGCGGACGACGCAGCCCTGACCAGCGCCGCGCAATCGCTGCGCCAGGCGATGCAGGACATGCCCGAGCTGACCGAGCTGTCGAAACAGATCATCGTCGACCAGACGCCGGAAGGCCTGCGCGTGCAGCTGGTCGACCAGGAAGGCCGCTCGATGTTCAAGGAGGGTTCGGCAGAGCCCAACGACCGCGCCAAGGTGTTGCTGCAGGCGGTGGCGAAGGTGGTCAACAAGCTGCCCAACCGCATCACCATCGCCGGCCACACCAGCGCCGACGCCGGCGGCGCCAAGCCGTCGTCCGACTGGGCGCTCTCTTCCTCGAGGGCCGACACCTCGCGCCAGATCCTGCAAGCCGCAGGCGTCGATGCCGACCGCATCTACGAGGTGGCCGGCAAGGCCGCCTCCGATCCGCTCTACCCTGACGACCCGTTGCTGCCCGGCAATCGGCGCATCACCATCGTGCTGCTGCGCGAGGCCCCGGTGCTGCCGCCGAACCCCGGACTCTAGGCGCGCCTCCGATGAGCCAGCGGTCACGCTCGCCGCTTGCCAGCGGGGACGGATTGGCCCCTAATCTGCTTCCTAACGCTGATTTGGAAGGCTCTCCGCGTTCCGTGACACAGCACTTTCCGACGCGCCAGCTGCGTTTCTTTCTGACCGCGCCGTCGCCTTGCCCCTACCTGCCCGGGCGCGAGGAGCGGAAGGTGTTCGCCCATCTGCCGCTGCTGGACGGGGCGAGCGTCAACGACAGCCTGACTCAGGGCGGCTTTAGGCGCTCGCAAAACATCGCCTACCGCCCGGCCTGCGAACAGTGCTCGGCCTGCGTCTCGGCGCGGATCCCGGTCACGGACTACGCCTTCTCCAAGTCCGAGCGGCGGGTTTTGTCGCGCAACGATGGCCTGAAACGGCACGTGGTCGAGGCCGAGGCGACGCTGGAGCAGTTCGAGCTGCTGCGCCGCTATCTCACCACCCGCCACCCGGGCGGCGGCATGGCCGACATGGGCTGGCCGGACTTCGTCGCCATGGTCGAGGACACCGCGGTGCGGACCCACCTGGTGGAATACCGCGCCCATTCGACCGACAACGGCCCCGGCGACCTGATCGCCTGCGCCCTGGTCGACCGGCTCGGCGACGGCCTGTCGCTGGTCTACAGTTTCTACGATCCGAACCAGCCGCGGCGCAGCCTCGGCTCGTTCGCGATCCTCGACCACATCCGCCACGCCGCCGGCCTCGGGCTGCCGTTCGTCTACCTGGGCTACTGGGTCGAGGGCAGCCACAAGATGGACTACAAGGCCAAGTTCCGGCCGCTGGAGCTGCTGCGGCCAAGCGGCTGGACTAGGCTGGACGACTAGAGCCCGCGCTAGACGCCGCCGACCAACCGCCCCCAAGCGCGCGGATCAGGCCGACGCTGGCCGTCAGGCGACGGGTCTCGACATCAAGCGCGGCGCGCCTGGCCTCCAGGTCGGCGGTCTGGGCGGTGACCACTTCGAGGTAATTCGCCGGGCGCGCGGCGAACCTGGGGAGGAAGGCCGCGCCCGACCGGTGGCAGGATAGCGACCCGAACCCACCGAGCCAGTGAATAGAGTTTCACGCGGCCGAAGGCTGAAACTCAGATGACTTCAATAGGTTACGGCGGCCGGCCGACAGATGATCACAGCTTTCAGACCGGGGTCCGCATCCGCAAGTTCGAGCTCGAAGCGGTGCAGCCGGACGATCGCCGCGACGATGCTGAGGCCCAGCCCCGAGCCGGGGACCATCCGGTCGCGCTCGCCGCGATAGAAGCGCTGCAGCACCGCGGCCTTTTCCGCCTGCGGGATCCCCGGACCGGTGTCCTCGACGACGATGCCGGGCCGCGCCGCATCGTCGTCCAGGCGCAGCGTGACGGCGCCGCCCTTCGCCGTGAACTTGATCGCGTTGTCGACCAGGTTGCTGACCGCCTCGAACAGCAGCTTGGGGTCCGCGGCGACCACGATCGACCGCGCCTCGGGGCAGCGGAACTCGACGCCATTCGCCTCCGCCAGTGGCTGGTAGAGATCACAGACATCGGCCGCCAGTCGCGCCAGATCGGTCGGGGCGAAGCCGGCCCGGCGACCGGCCGCCTCAAGCTCGCTGATCCGCATCAGGGCGCGGAAACGCTCCAGCACGGTGTCGAGTTCGGCGGTGACGCGGGCGATATCGAGCGGGGTGACGTCTCCCGACTGTTCGAGGCGGTACAGCTGAGCCCTCGCGCGGGTCAGCGGCGTTCGCAAGTCATGGGCGATGGTGTCGGTGGCGGTCTTCACCTCGCGCATCAGCCGCTCGACCTCACCCATGGTGTAGTTGACCGTGGCCGCAAACATGTCGAGCTCGTCGTGGCGACGGCTGGTCGGGAGCCGGCGCGTCAGGTCGCCGCCGGCGATCTCGTCGCAGGCGCGCTGCAATACCCGCAGCCGCCGCAGTGGCCGCGCGCTCAGCGCCACGCCAAAGGCCAGCCCCACGGCGATCACCGCGGTCCCGCTGCCGATCAGGGCCGACGCCAGGATCCCGCGCATCTCCTGTAGCTGGTTCACATCGCGCCCCACCACCAGCACCTCGCCGAACGAAAGCCGCCGCGCGATCAGCCGCGCCGGGGCCGCGAACGACGCGGTCGGGCCGATCTCAATCGGGGGACCGCCGGGCCGCAGCCCCGCCGGCATCGCCGTGAGGTTGCCCGCCAGCCTGGTCCCGCGGGGGTTGAAAAGGGCGAATACGTTATTCTTGGCCCCGTCGAGGCTGAGCGCTTCGGCGATGCGCTGCTCGAGCGCGGACGGCGGCGAGCGCGAGAGGCCGGCCGCCTCGGTGGTGAGAATGCCGTCGACGCGGCGGGTCAGGTAGACGGCGGACTGCAGGTAGACCAGACCCAGCAGGGCGACGAGACCGAGAGCGAAGATCAGGCCGTAGAGGGCGGAGAGGCGGAAGGTGGTGGTCCGCAGCAGCGCCCTAATCTGCATTCAGCATGTACCCAACGCCGCGCTCGGTCCGAAACAGCGCCGGGGCGTCGCTGGCGTCGATCTTGCGCCGCAGGCGGCCCACATGCACGTCGATCAAATTGGTGCCGGGATCGAAGTAGTACTCCCACACCGCCTCGGAGATCAGCCGTCGGCTCAGGATCTGGCCGGCGTTGCGCATCATGAACTCTAGCAGCTTGAACTCCATCGGCAAAAGCTCGATGCGCCGGCCAACGCGGCTGGCCTCGCGCCTGACCAGGTCGAGCTGCAGGTCGCCGACCTTCAGCACCAGCTCCGGACCGTCCGGCCGACGCCGGCGCCGCAGGATGACTTCCAGCCGCGCGATCAGCTCGCTGGGCGCGAACGGCTTGACCAGGTAGTCGTCGCCGCCGGCGCGCAGGCCGGTGACGCGGTCGTCCACCTCGTTGAGGGCGCTGATCATCAGCACCGGGACGTCGGAACCCGCCGCGCGCAGGCCTTTCAGCACGTCCAGCCCGTCGCAGCCCGGCAACATGCGGTCGAGGGTGATTGCATCGAACGGTTCGGCCAGCGCCGCCTTCAGCCCTTCCAGGCCGTCAAAACACTGTTCCGGCTGGAAGCCGCCCGCGGCGAGGCAGGCCGCGACCTCGGCGGCGGTTTCGACATCGTCTTCGATGACGAGGATCTTCGCCAACGCTTTCAGGACTCCGGCGACACCGCGTTACATGGCCGGATCGCTGGCCCGCGCCAAGGCGCCGCGAAGGTCGCTCGCGCAATCGGCGAAGGCGCTCTGCGCCGGATCGAACCCGAGTTTCGCGCAGGCCAGCTCGTCGCGCCGGAAGGCGGTGTCGCGCGAGACCAGGAAATAGGACCGCGAACCGCCGGGTACGGGCACGTCGTAGTCCGGGCCGCGCGGCGCGTCGGCGGGCGCGCTGGCCAGTTCGCACTCCGCCAGCCCCGCCGTACCCGGACGGTAGCCCTGGCCCAGGCAGTGTCGCCGCGCGAGGGCTGTCCCCTGCCCTTCACGCGGGCCGTGCAGGGAGTCGGCGAGGCTCTGCTCGCAGGCGGCGAAGTGCTTTTCCCCCGGGGCCAGGCCGACGACGCCGGTGCAGACCTGGGCGACCTGGTCATCACTGACCGACTTCGCCGACGCGGCGAAGGGGCTGGCGAGGATGAAGCTAGCGACGGCGGCGGCGGCGGCCAGGCACATCGCGCCGCGCGGCGATCTCGAAGGTGTGACGATCATGATGGGCTCGAGATGACGGGGAGGGTTCGGGGGCAGCTAGGCGCGCCGAAGCCCCGAGCCAGTGAATAAAAGTTCACCGCCGAAAGTGCGAACCGAGCGACGGCCCGCAACGGGCCGGTTCTAGAGTCGGCCCACCAGCCAGAGCACGACCAGCACGACGAGGATGAGACCAATGACGCCGCCGAGCCCCGGGCCGCCCCAGGTTCGGTGCGCGTAATAGCCGCCGCCGCCGCCGAACAGCAGAACCAGGACCACGATTATGATTATCAGCGTCATCGTTTACTCGCTTGCCAAGGGCGAATGCGCGCACCCGCCAGCAGGGAACGCGACCCGGAACACTGCGTTCCGACTCTGTTATGACATACAGTGTTAGGTTGTATCGCGGAGCTGCTATAGCTAAGGTTAAGGCGCAGCTTGGCCACCGGCTGTGGTGTTCTAGCTCCAGGGCCCCGGAGGCTGGTCGGTCCGACCGCCCCAGGGGCCAACGCCCTCTGCCGGCGAGGCGGCCGGCGCAGGCGTTGCCGGTGCGGGCTTGGGTTCGATCACCCGGCCGCCGGCGTACCGGCTCAGCGCGGCGATGCGCTTCTCGACCGGCGGGTGGGTGTTGAACAGGCCTATGATGCCCTCGTCGTCGTCTTCCAGGAACATCGCCCGCATCGACTGCGGCGCCTCCAGGTGGGTGTGGCCGGCGACCTTCTGCAGCGCGCTGATCATAGCGTCGGGGTTGTGGGTCAGCTCCACCGAGCCGGCGTCGGCGACATATTCGCGGGTGCGCGAGATCGCCATGCGGATGACGATGGCGAGGAAATAGCCGACCGCGCCGACCACCATCGCGATCAGCAGGAACAGGCCGAAGTTGCCGCGCCGGTCGCGCCCGCCGCCGCCCCACACCCCGCCCCAGACGATCGAGCGATAGACGATCTGGCAGAACAGGGTGATCACCCCGGCGAAGATCGCCGCCACCACCATGGTGCGCACATCGCGGTTGATGATGTGGGTCAGCTCGTGCGCCAGCACCGCCTCCAGCTCGTCGCGATCGAGGTTCTGCAGCAGGCCGCGGGTGACGGTGACGCTGAAGCGGCCCTCGTGCAGGCCGCTAGCGAAGGCGTTCATGCCCTCGGTCTCGATCAGGCGCAGCGTCGGCATCTTCAGGCCGCGCGAGATACTGAGATTTTCCAGGGCGTTCCAGCAGGCCGGCTCGTCCTCGCGGGTCACCGGCCGCGAGCCGGTGGCGAAGTCGATGATCTGCTGGTTGAACACATAGGCGATCACGAACCACACCAGGGCGACGACGATCGCGGCCGGCGCGGCCTGGACCATCAGATGCAGGGCGAAGGGCACCGCGCCGCCGTATTCTTCGCCGGGCGGCAGCAGCCGCGCGACGATCATGCCGAGCGTCAGGCAGAACAGCATGCCCAGCAGCAGGATCGGGAAGCCGATCAGCAGCAGGGCCGAGCGGATGTTGTTGTTCCAGATATAGGTCTGCAGACCCACCGCCTGCATGGGGCGAGGCTCGCTAACTGAACTTCACTGGCGGCGCGCTCTGCAGCGCCGCGCGGTCGGCCCCGACATCGAAGAACTCTCGCTGCTGGAAGCCGGCGGCCCCGGCGATCAGCACCGCCGGAAACCGTTGGATCGAGGCGTTGTACTCCCCGGTGGCGTTGTTGAAGAACCGCCGTGCGGCGGCGATCTTGTTCTCCAGGTCGGCCAATTCGCTCTGCAACTGCGTGAAGTTCTGGTTGGCCTTGAGGTCGGGATAGGCCTCGGCCACCGCCATCAGCTTGCCAAGCGCACTCGTCAGCACGTTCTCGGCCTGGGCCCTGGCCGCGACGTCGCCGGCGCTGACCGCCGCGGTGCGGGCCGCCGTCACCTCGTCCAGCGTGCCGCGCTCGTGCGAGGCGTAGCCCTTCACCGTCTCGACCAGGTTAGGGATCAGGTCCTGCCGCTGCTTCAGCTGCACGTCGATGTCAGCGAAGGCTTCATTGACGTTCTGGCGCAGCGCGACCAGCCGGTTGTAGGCGCCGATCAGCAGGAAGCCGAGCAGCACGACGACGGCGAGCAGGATCAGTCCGACGACCATGGGGTTCCTCAGGCGCAGCGGCGACAGGGTAGCGGCTGCCCGCACGGACCGCCAGCCGTCGCGCGAGGGGCCCGGACCCACGCGGCTCGACGCCGCGCCTGATCGGCGTAAGCATAAGCGTCTCGCACGAGGAGGCTCGCCAGTGTCCCAGCGCCCCGTTGAATTCATCGGCATGATCGGCACCTCCAACGCCTCGGAGATCCGCGCCGCGCCGGCCGGTTCGGGCGTGGTCGACAAGGCCTTCGTCGCCGCCACCGCCCGAGGCCACGAATACGCCGGCTTCGACCGCGTCCTGATCGGCTACTTCAGCGTCGCCGCCGACGGCTTCCAGGTCGCCGCGTTCGCCGCCCACTCGACCGAGCGCCTCGGCCTGCTTCTGGCGCACCGTCCCGGCTTCGTCGCCCCGACGCTGGCGGCCCGGCAGTTGGCCTCGCTCGACCAGTTTTCGGACGGACGCCTGGCGGTGCATGTGATCACCGGCGGCTCCGACGCCGACCAGGCCCGCGATGGCGACTTCCTGGGGAAGGCGGAGCGCTACGCGCGCACCGACGACTATCTCGAGGTGCTCAAGAAGGCCTGGACCAGCGCGCGCATGTTCGATCACGACGGCCCGTACTACCGCACGCGAGGGTCGGTCGCGGCGGTCCGCTGCCTGCAACGGCCGCACATCCCGGTCTATTTCGGCGGATCGTCCGATGAGGCGATCGACGTCGCCGGCAAGCACGCCGATGTCTACGCGCTGTGGGGCGAGAGCCTCGCCGCCGTGCGGGACACCATCGGCAAGGTCCGCGACGCCGCCGCCCGCCATGGCCGCGCGGACCAGATCCGCTTCAGCCTGTCGTTGCGGCCGATCCTCGGGCGAACCGAAGACGAGGCGTGGGCGCGCGCCCACCGGATCCTGGATCAGGCCAAGGCGCTGCGCGGCGCCGGCGCCGCGACCTCCGCCGGCCCCAGCGCCGCGGGACCGCGTCCGCATAGTCCGCAGAACGCCGGCTCGCAGCGCCTGCTGGCGGAGGCCGCCAAAGGCCCGGTGGTCGACAAGCGGCTGTGGACCGAGCTGGCCGCCCTGACCGGCGCTCAAGGCAACTCCACCTCCCTAGTCGGCACGCCGGAGCAGGTGTGCGAGGCGATGCTCGACTACTGGGACCTCGGGGTCACGACGTTCCTGATCCGCGGGTTCGATCCGCTGGAGGACGCTCTGGAATACGGCCGCGACCTGCTCCCGCTGGTGCGCGAAGCGACGGCGCGACGCGCGGCGCCAGCGACGGCTTCCGCCGCAGAGTGAACAGGGCCAGAGGCGCGCCGCCGGCTCGTCCAGCAGCCGCTCCGGCGCACGCCAAAACGAGAGGTCGATGGTTCGGCCGCCTTTCTCGTAGGTGAGCGGCCGAAACGAGCCAGCTTCCTCGAAGGCCGCCCGGTTGTGATCATCGACCCGGAAGTACAGCAGGTCCTCCGTCACCATCGCGAACATCAGTCCATCGCAGAACACCCCGGTCTTGCCGAACATTCGCCGCAGCGAGACGTGGCCGAGCGGCGCCAACTGTTCGCGCAGGAATCCGGCAAAGCTGTCGCTGGCGACCATCCTCTGTCCTCAGTCCTGGCCCCTGTCCCGCCAGCAGGTTTCGCAGCCTGCGGGCCGACACCGTGATGGCGGAACGACGCCGCGTACGCGACAGGAGCGGATGGTGGGCGGCACAGGGCTCGAACCTGTGACCTCCTGGGTGTAAACCAGGCGCTCTAACCAACTGAGCTAGCCGCCCCACAGGCCCGTTCTACCGAGCGCGCGGCTGGGCGGGAAGCCAGTGTCTCAGGCCGAGCTTCTGAGCCGCCACCACTTGCGCGCCGCGACGGCGGCCCAGACGGCTTCGACCAGGCCGAACGGCCAGGCGCCCTGCAGGACGCGGTAGGCGCTGCCCAGCACGCAGGCGCCGGCGAAGGCCAGCGTCCACCAGGGCGAGCGGGACTCCAGGGCATAGCAGAGCAGCATCGCGCTGACGGCGAAGAGGCCGAAGGCGGTGAGGAGGCTCATGAACCAGGCTGGTCGCGCCCGGTCAGTTCAGCGCGCTCTTCAGCGCCTCGCCGATGCGGAAGCGGGCGGTCTTGGACGCGGGGCGCTTGACCTGGGCCCCGGTGCGCGGATTGCGGGCCAGACCGGCGGCGCGGGCGACCGGGGTGAACCGGCCGAAGCCGACGAGGCGCACTTCCTCGCCCCGTTTGAGCGAGTCGGTCACGGAGTCGACGAACGCTTCGACGCAACGCTTGGCCTGGGCCCGGTCGAGGCCCGAGCGTTCGACGATGTCCGCGATAAGCTCCGCTTTTGTCATTGTCGCCTCCCCGCGAGGCTCGGCAGTGTGCGACCCCGCCGTACAGCCTGAGCCCGAGACTAAAGGCTCAAGCCGTGCGGTCGTCAAACGAACGCGGCGCGGGAGAGACCCCGCGCCGCGCTTTTTTCGTGATCGAGACGTAAGGCCGCGCGTCAGTGCGTCAGCATCGCGTCCGCGTCGAGGTCGTCTTCGATCGCCGGCACAAGCGCGGCGATCGGGTCGGGCGACCATTCGATCGGCACCAGCGGCGCGGTCAGCGCCCGGGCCAGCACCTCGTCCACGGTGGCGACCGGGATGATCTCCAAGCCCGACTTCACGTTTTCCGGCACCTCGGCGAGGTCCTTCTCGTTCTCGATCGGGATCAGCACCGTCTTGACGCCGGAGCGCAGCGCCGCAAGCAGCTTCTCCTTCAGGCCGCCGATCGGCAGCACCCGGCCGCGCAGGGTGATCTCGCCGGTCATGGCAAGGTCCTTGCGGATCGGAATGCCGGTCAGCACCGAGGTGATGGCGACCGCCATGGCCACGCCGGCCGAGGGACCGTCCTTCGGCGTCGCGCCTTCCGGCACGTGCACGTGGACATCGGTCTTCTCGAAGTCCGGCGGGGCGATGCCGAACTTGGTGGCGCGCGAGCGGACGAACGAGGCGGCGGCCGCGATCGACTCCTTCATCACGTCCTTCAGGTTGCCGGTGATCGACATGCGGCCCTTGCCGGGCATCTTCACCGCTTCGATGGTGAGGATGTCGCCGCCGAAGTCGGTGTAGGCGAGGCCCGTGACGATGCCGACCTGGTCTTCCTCGTCGGTCTCGCCGAAGTGGAACTTGCGCACGCCGGCGTACTTGCGCAGCCGCTCGTCGTCGATGGTGACCGAGATCATCTTCTCCACCGCCATGTCGCGGATCGCCTTGCGGGCGAGGTTGCCCATCTCGCGCTCCAGCGAGCGAACGCCGGCTTCACGGGTGTAGTAGCGGATCAGGTCGTGGATGGCCTGGTCCGGCACGATCCATTCGCCCTCCTTCAGCCCGTGATCCTTGGCGAGCTTCGGCAGCAGGTGGCGCTTGGCGATCTCCACCTTCTCGTCCTCGGTGTAGCCGGGCAGGCGGATGATCTCCATCCGGTCCATCAGCGGCTGGGGCATGTTGAGGCTGTTGGCGGTGGTGACGAACATCACCTGGCTGAGGTCGTAGTCGACCTCCAGGTAGTGGTCGTTGAAGGTCGAGTTCTGTTCCGGGTCGAGCACCTCCAGCAGGGCGCTGGAGGGATCGCCGCGCCAGTCGGCGCCCATCTTGTCGATCTCGTCGAGCAGGAAGAAGGTGTTGGTGGTCTTGGCCTTCTTCATCGACTGGATGATCTTGCCGGGCATCGAGCCGATGTAGGTGCGGCGGTGGCCGCGGATCTCGGCCTCGTCGCGCACGCCGCCCAGCGAGAGGCGCACGAACTCGCGGCCGGTCGCCTTGGCGATCGAGCGGCCGAGCGAGGTCTTGCCGACGCCGGGCGGGCCGACCAGGCACAGGATCGGGCCCTTCAGCGAGCCGGTGCGGGCCTGCACGGCCAGGTATTCGAGGATGCGCTCCTTGACCTTCTCCAAGCCGTAGTGGTCGCCCTCGAGGACCTCCTCGGCCTTCACCACGTCGATCGGCTTGGTCTTGGCCTTGCCCCACGGGATCGACAGCACCCAGTCGAGGTAGTTGCGCACCACGGTGGATTCTGCCGACATCGGGCTCATGTTGCGCAGCTTCTTCAGCTCCGCCTCGGCCTTGCTGCGCGCTTCCTTGGAAAGCTTGGTCTTCTTGATCCGCTTCTCGAGCTCGATCAGCTCGTCGCGAGAATCGTCCTGCTCGCCCAGCTCGCGCTGGATCGCCTTCATCTGTTCGTTCAAATAGTACTCGCGCTGGGTCTTCTCCATCTGCCGCTTCACGCGGGTGCGGATCTTCTTCTCGACCTGCAGCACGCTGATCTCACCCTCCATCAGGGCGAACACCTTCTCCAGGCGCTTCACGACGTTGAAGATTTCAAGCAGTTGCTGGCGATCGACGATCTTCACCGCCAGATGGGCGGCGATGTTGTCGGCCAGCGGACCCGGCTCGGCGATCTGCGGGATCGACGCCTGGGCTTCCGGCGGCACCTTCTTGTTGAGCTTCACGTAGTTTTCGAACTGCTCGATCACCGCACGGCTGAGCGCCTCGGCCTCGTGCGCCTCGCCGCCCTCTTCCTCGACCTCGGCGGCCTCGGCTTCGTAGAAGGCCTCGTGCGAGGTGAAGCGCAGCACCGCGGCGCGGGCCTTGCCCTCGACCAGCACCTTGACGGTGCCGTCCGGCAGCTTGAGCAGCTGGAGCACATTGGCCAGCACGCCGACGTCGAAGATGTCCTTCGGCGCCGGATCGTCCTGGTCGCGGTCGCGCTGGGTGACCAGCAGGATCTGCTTGTCGCCGCGCATCACCTCTTCGAGGGCGCGCACGGATTTCTCGCGGCCGACGAAGAGCGGCACCACCATGTGTGGGAACACCACGATGTCGCGCAGCGGCAGAACTGGGAGAGTCTTTATCTCTGACATGACGCCAATTTTCTCCTGGGCGGCGCCCGACTAGCGGCGCCTGACCCTTGCCCCGGACCACGGTCACTCGACGATGCGCCGAGTCGGGCGGCCCGTCCGCCGGACCCCGGCGGCTTCAGGTTGGATTATGTGGATGGTTTCACGCGGCGTTCAAGCGCAGCGGGCCGGAGGCGGCAAGGGGTCGCGTTCGCATAGCCAAGTTCGATCAACAATATCGCGATTAACTTTGAGTCAGCACGTCGGTTGCGGGTTTGCGCGATTGTCAGGGATTTTTTGCCAACGCGCGATGTGGCCGGCGCGTCACAAGGTCCGCACCTTCGGCCTACGCCCGCCGTGCCATGACGCAGGCCGCGTCCTAGTCAGCCGCCTCGTCTGTACCGCCCATCGCCGCCAACAGGGCGTCGAGCTGCCGCCGCACGCGATGTTCGGCAGTGGCGGCCAGCAGCGGGCCGCGTCCTGCGGCGGACGACGTCTCATCGACCACGATCCAGCCCTCGCTGCGCGCCACGGCCGGCAACTGGCGGGGATGGCGCCCGTCGGCCATGGTCTTGGCGGCGTAGGCGCACAGGACGGCGTCGAGCGCGTCGGCGTTGTCGCGGCAGAACGCCGCCAGCGCCTCGCTGACCACCAGCCCGTGGTCGGCGACCAGGGCGGCCAGGATCCGCGCCCGCGCGGCGGCCGCCTTCGGCTTGGCGCCGCCGTAGCCGCTCGGCTCCAGACCCCAGGTGAACAGCTGCGCCGCGGGGTAGGCCTCGACCAGCACCGCTCCCGCGCCGCCGGGCCGCAGCGGCCACACCGGCCCGCCGCGCATCAGCAGTAGCGTCATGCAGGCCACCGCCGCGCCGGCGCCGCCGCCGGGGCCGGACCAGAGCGTGGATGGCGTGTTCAGGCCGCGCTGGCGCCAGAGCGCTTCGCAGGCGCGATAGACCTTGACGCCATGCCGGCCGACGTCCGGCGCGAGCAGTTCGACGAGGTCCGCGCCGCGGCCGAACGGACGCCCCTCATGCGGCAGCCCCGAGGCCTGGGCCCACAGCACCGGCAGGCTGGCGGCATAGTCGCGCGGCGCGCTGAACGGCGCGTCGATCGCGGCGAAGCCATCGAGGCCGGTCAACAGCGCCACCAGGCGGTCGAACGGCTCGCCCTTCCCGGCCAGGGCCTGCACCGGGCTGAGATCGTCGATCAGCAGCCGTGCGCCATCGGCGCGTCCGCTCGCGATCCAGACGTTGGAATTGCGCTTCTTGGCGCTCCACTGATCCGCCGAGCCGGAGACGTTGATCCCGAGGACCTGTTTCGCCACCCGCTGTCGGGGATCAGGCCGAAGCCGCCCCGCCCTTCTTTTCGGCGTAGATCAGCAGCGGCTGGGCGCGGCCTTCGACCACCTCGGCGTTGACCACCACCTCTTCGACGCCCTGCATGGTCGGCAGCTCAAACATGATGTCCAAGAGGATGCCTTCCAGGATCGAGCGCAGGCCGCGCGCGCCAGTCTTGCGGGCGATGGCCTTGCGGGCGACGCCCTTGAGCGCGTCGTCGCTGAAGGTGAGGCCGACGTTCTCCATCTCGAACAGCCGCTGGTACTGCTTCACCAGGGCGTTCTTCGGCTCGGTCAGGATCTTGACCAGGGCTTCCTCGTCGAGATCGTCCAGAGTGGCGATCACCGGCAGGCGGCCGATGAACTCTGGGATCAGGCCGAAACGCTGCAGATCGTCCGGCTCGACCTTGCGCAGGATTTCGCCGGTGCGGCGGTCGTCCGGGTCGGCCACCTTGGCCGAGAAGCCGATCGAGGTGCCCTTGCCGCGGCCGGAGATGATCTTCTCCAGGCCGGCGAAGGCGCCCCCGCAGATGAACAGCATGTTGGTGGTGTCGACCTGCAGGAATTCCTGCTGCGGATGCTTGCGCCCGCCCTGCGGCGGCACGGAGGCGACGGTGCCTTCCATGATCTTCAGCAGCGCCTGCTGCACGCCCTCGCCCGAGACATCGCGGGTGATCGAGGGGTTGTCCGACTTGCGGCTGATCTTGTCGACTTCGTCGATGTAGACGATGCCGCGCTGGGCCCGCTCGACGTTGTAGTCGGCCGCCTGCAGCAGCTTCAGAATTATATTTTCGACATCCTCGCCGACATAGCCCGCTTCGGTCAGGGTGGTGGCGTCGGCCATCGTGAACGGGACGTCGATGATTCGCGCGAGGGTCTGGGCCAGCAGCGTCTTGCCGACCCCCGTCGGACCCACCAGCAGGATGTTCGATTTCGCCAGTTCGACGTCGTTGTTCTTCTGTGCGTGGCTGAGACGCTTATAGTGATTGTGCACCGCGACGGAGAGCACCTTCTTGGCGTGCTCCTGGCCGATCACGTAATCGTCAAGCACCTCGCGGATTTCGCGCGGTGTCGGGACTCCGTCCTTGGACTTCACGAAGGCGATCTTGTGCTCTTCGCGAATGATATCCATGCACAGTTCAACGCATTCATCGCAGATGAACACAGTTGGCCCGGCGATGAGCTTTCGCACTTCGTGCTGGCTCTTGCCGCAGAAAGAGCAATAGAGGGTGCTCTTGCTGTCGCCGCTTGCGGCTTTGGTCATCGTTCTGTCTCACTCTCGAACGGCGCTTTGCGGGTCACGGCGCCGACGGTCGCTCGGGCGTCGCACTCCTCAACGTCATGCAGGATACGCGCCGCGAGTTGTCTAATTCTTGACATTCCCCGATCCCGCCGAGGATCACAAGCCTCCCGCCACGACTCACGGTGGGTAAGTCGCGCCAGTGTCGCATTTCTGGCGCGTCGCGAAGAAGGGCAAAGCCGATATGGGTGAGATAGCGCCCGAGCGCCAGTCACCGCCTGAGGCGCCGGCCGGCATTCAGACAAAGTACCGGCCGCTTGTCGCATTCGATTTCGACGGAACGCTGACCTCGCGGGACAGTTTCATCGCCTTTCTGCGCTGGCGCTTCGGCGTTCGCGGCTGGGCCGCCGGCGTGCTCGCCCTGGCCCCTGACGCCGCCAAGTATGTGCTGGATCGGGACCGCGGACGGCTGAAAGCCGCGGCCGTGCGTCAATTTCTCGCCGGCATGCCCCGCGCAGAGCTGGAAGCGTGGGCCCAGACCTTCGCCAGCGAAGAAGGCCGGGCGCTGCTGCGGCCCGACGCCGTGCGCGCCTGGCGCCGCTGGCAGGGCGACGGCGCACGGCTGGTCATCGTTACCGCCAGCCCCGAGACCATCGTCGGCCCGATCGCCCGGGGATTGGGCGCGGACCTGCTGCTCGGCACCAAGCTGGCGTTCGACGACGTCGGCCGCGTGACCGGCGCGTTCGCCGGGGCGAACTGCCGCGGGCCGGAAAAGGTGCGGCGGCTGCGCGAAGCCTTCGGCGACGATGTCCGCCTCGAGGCCGCCTATGGTGACACCGATGGCGACAAGGAGATGTTAGCGCTGGCGGAGGAACAGGGCATGAAGGTCTTCAACGGGACCGGGAGGTCATCGCTGTGAAACACGCCGGCGCCGCCGTACTGGACCAGCTGGAGCCGTTGCTGGGTCGCATCAGGGCATGCGGCGCCTTGCGCGAGAAGAGCCGCGGCATCTTTTATCTGAAGTCGCGCGCCTATCTGCACTTCCACGAGGACCCGGCGGGTGTCTTTGTCGATATCCGCGCCGCCGACGGGAAGGATTTCGACCGGATGAAACTCGACCGCGCCATCGAGACCGAAATCCTGGCGCGGATCGCCGAGGTCGCGGGCGGTTGAGCGGCCTGCCCGCCTGGCCCGATCTCGCTATCAGCGCCGAGGGCGCTGTGGCCGAGGTGCGGCTGAACCGGCCCCAGGCTCGCAACGCCCTCTCGCTGGGGCTGATGCGCCAGCTGATCAACGCGGCCGCGTTTTTCCGGGCCTCGACCGAGATCCAGGCGGTGATCCTGACCGGGGCCGAGACCTACTTCTCCGCCGGCGCAGATCTGGCCGATGAAGAGCGCCTCTCCAGCACTGCCACCCGCCTCGAGCGCCGCCAGGTCGCGCGGCTGGGCCCGGACCTGTGCGCGGCCTGGGAAAGCCTGGAGCAGGTGACCATCGCCGCGGTCGAGGGCTACTGCATCGGCGGCGCGGCGGCGCTGGCGGTGGCGCTGGACTTCCGCATCGTCGGCGAGGGGGCCTACCTGCGCCTGCCGGAGATCGCGCTCGGCATGAACATGAGCTGGGGCGCCCTGCCCCGCATCACCGCCCTGGCCGGCCCGTCGCGCGCCAAGCAGCTGGCGATCTTCTGCGAGCCCTGCGCGGCCGACGAAGCGCTGCGCTGGGGCCTGGTCGACGAGGTGGTCGGCGCCGGCGGCGCGCTGGCCCGCAGCCACGAATGGGCCGCCAAGGCCGCCGCCCTGCCGCCGCTGCCGGTGCGCATGACCAAGGAGGCGATCAACGCCCAGTCCGGCGCCCTGCACCGCGCCACCTCGGCGATGGACCGCGACCAGTGGATGCTGACCGGCGAGACCAGCGATTTCGCTGAGGGCGGGCGGGCGTTTGCGGAGAAGCGCAAGCCGAAGTTCAGGGGTGACTAGGAAGACGCGCTGAATAGGCCCAAGGAGCTGTCATGGTCCGGTGGTGGCATGCCATCCACGCAAGCAGCCTCTGACAATCTTCCTCAAGTCGCTTAGAAACGGACCGATGGTCAAAGCCTGCTCTGTTGTTCTTGTGGTCGGCCTTTTCTCGGCGTCGCTCGCCCGCGCCGAGCCGACGGCGTCCCCGCCTTCGTCATCTGCCGCCGGCGCGGCGAGCGGATCGGTGTCCTGGAAACAAATCTATGAGGATGGCCAGACGGTCTACTACGTGAGGGCGAACGGCCTCGCGCAGACGGGTGAGTCGGACACGCAATCGTTGCTGGAGTTCAAGGTTCCGCAGGTGGTCGGCGGTGTACAGGTCTGGTCCATGGTGTCGCGCATGAAACTGAACTGCGAACAGAACCAGGTAATCACCATCGACAATACGTCCTACGCGCTGCAGATGGGCACTGGCACGGTGATCCAGTCGCAAGCCGCCAACGACACTTGGCATCAGCCGGAGCCCGGCTCGCTCGGCGGACTTATCTGGAGCACTGCCTGCGCGAAGAATTGATCGCCGGGCCTGGGCTATCGATCGGCGCGCCGACTGCGCCCAAGCAACTTCTCGACCGGGCTCTGCGGCAAGCTGGCCAGGGTCAGGTACCCAGTAGACTGCGGGTCCAAGGCAGCGAAGTTGTCGCGCGCGTGGGCCAGGAAATGGCCCTTTCTCACCACAGCGGTGACGACATAGCCGGCGTCCGCGGCCGTCACCGGTTCCGGGACCGGGAAGAGGCCGTATAGCGACGCACCGGTGTTGAGGCTCGTCTCGGTTTCCCGTTTCTGCCGCTCGGGGAGCGCGTCGCGCGGCACGACGTCGCCCTCGCTGGGGTCGCCGCTGCGCCCTTGCCCTGGGCCGCCCTGGGAGCTCGGACCCTGACCCTGGCCGCCCTGGCCAAACGGGCCACCGTCCATCGGGCCCGAGTTGCCCTCCCGCGACCCATATTGGGCCAGCCAAAGCCGCGGCTTGCTCGGGCTGATGCGTACGCCGCCGTCGGCGTAGACCGTGACGCGCATGCCGAGCACTTCTGGTGCGATGCGGTGCTCGTAGAACGAGATCTCGTCGGCGTCGAGCACGCCGTCGCCCTTTACATCGAGGAAGGCGAAGAACGCCGCCGCGTCGGCGACGAACTCGTCGCGGTCGAGCTTTCCATCGCCGTTACGATCCGCGCCCTTGAACCAGTCGACGACCGGATAGGGCGCACCGGCCGGGGCCCGATAGGGCCGGCCATGCGGGCTGAAGAACACGTTCGGCGCAGCCTCGTCGGCGGCGCCGCGCGCAGGGGCGGCCAGGGTCCCGGCCAGGCCGCCGGCCGCAAGCGAGCCCGAGGCCAGGGTGACGAATCGCCGACGTGTCGTGTGCATGGAACTGCCGATCGGAATGGGGCCCGCGGCACAGTTAGCGCCGGTTGAGCGGGCGCGTCCACCTGCACGGGGCGCCGGCCCATTGCACCCAGCGCGGCCTCGGACCACTATCGGCCAAGGGAATAGCGCAGGAAGGCATGCCGTGCACGATCTGATCATCCGGGGCGGGATCGTCGTTGACGGCACCGGCGCGCCCGGCTTCCGCGGCGACGTGGCGGT
>Ga0302314_10002790_pt1 | contig 32364 bp, 32 predicted proteins | sample III_Palsa_N2_3_FD_200533 | JGI IMG/M metagenome (GOLD analysis project Ga0302314, IMG submission 200533) | Peat permafrost microbial communities from Stordalen Mire near Abisko, Sweden - III_Palsa_N2_3 | ecosystem: Environmental > Terrestrial > Soil > Palsa > Peat permafrost | place: Sweden... | reverse complement strand
GTCATCCTCGACGTCGTCTTCAACCACACCGCCGAGGGCAGCGAGCTGGGGCCGACCCTGTGCTTCCGGGGCATCGACAACGCCGCGTACTACCGGCTGGTGGACGGGGACCCGGCGCACTACTACGACACCACCGGCACCGGGAACAGCCTGCTGATGCGGCACCCGGCGGTCCTCCAGCTGATCATGGACTCGCTGCGCTACTGGGTCCAGGAGATGCACGTCGACGGGTTCCGCTTCGACCTGGCGGCCACGCTGGCCCGGCAGTTCCACGAGGTGGACCGGCTGTCGGCCTTCTTCGACCTGGTCCAGCAGGACCCGGTGATCAGCCGGGTCAAGCTGATCGCCGAACCCTGGGACCTGGGGGAGGGCGGCTACCAGGTGGGGAACTTCCCCCCGCTGTGGACCGAGTGGAACGGCCGGTTCCGTGACACCGTGCGCGACTTCTGGCGCGGCGAGGAGGCGACCCTGCCCGAGTTCGCCTCCCGGCTGACCGGCTCGTCCGACCTCTACCAGCACGACCGGCGCCGCCCGCTGGCGAGCATCAACTTCGTCACCGCGCACGACGGCTTCACCCTGCGCGACCTGGTCTCCTACAACGGCAAGCACAACGACGCCAACGGTGAGGGCGGCCGGGACGGCGAGAGCGACAACCGGTCCTGGAACTGCGGGGCGGAGGGCGACACCGACGACCCGGCCGTGCTGGCGCTGCGCGCGCGCCAGCAGCGCAACCTGCTCACCACCCTGCTGCTCTCCCAGGGCGTCCCGATGATCGCCCACGGCGACGAGTGCGGCCGCACCCAGCGCGGCAACAACAACGCCTACTGCCAGGACAACGAGCTGTCCTGGGTGGACTGGTCGTTCGACGCGGCGCAGCGCGAGCTGCTGGACTTCACCCGCGGCCTGGTCCGGCTGCGCCGCGACCACCCGGTGCTGCGGCGACGGCGCTTCTTCAAGGGCGCGGGCAGCAGGGACGGGCTCGGCGACCTGACCTGGTTCCGGCCCGACGGGAACCCCATGCAGGACAGCAACTGGGACTGGGACGAGGCGCGGGCGGTCGCGGTCTTCCTCAACGGAGAGGCGATCAGCGAGCCCGGACCCACCGGGGAGCGCATCGTCGACGACTCCTTCCTGGTCCTGCTGAACGGCCACTACGAGCCGCTGGAGTTCTGCCTCCCCGACCCGCGCTACGGCACCGTCTGGACGGTGGCCGTGGACACCGCCGGGCCGGCCGACGGCGGCGACGAGACCGAGCTCAAGGCCGGGGGCAGGGTACTCCTCGAAGCCCGCAGCACCCTGGTGCTGATCCGCCCGCCGCTCGGGAGCAGCTGAGCCGCATCCCCACCTCCCGTGCTCCCGGCGGGCTGCCGCCCGGCGCTGCGGCCGTTCAAACCGGAGCCGACTGGGCAGACGCCGGTCAGGAGCAGCAGCCCGCCGAGCGAGGAGGCACGTGTGTCGCAGATTGAGGAATCGGTTGGGGTCGATGTACCCGTCAGCGTGGTCTACGACCTGTGGACCCGGTTCACGGAGTTCCCACGCTTCATGAGCGGCGTCGACCGGATCGACCGGATCGGCTACGACCTGACCCACTGGGTCACCAATGTGGACGGTGTCCACCGGGAGTTCGACGCGCGGATCACCGAGCAGATCCCCGAGGAGCGGATCGCCTGGGCCTCGGTCAGCGGCATCCGGCAGGCAGGGGTGGTCACCTTCCACCGCCTCACCGACCAGCACACCAAGGTGATGCTCCAGCTGGACCTGGACCCGCACGGCGTGCTGGACATCCTCAGCGACAAGCTCGGCTTCGTCTCCCACAAGATCCAGCTGGATCTGCGGGAGTTCAAGCGGTTCGCCGAGGCCCAGCAGGCACAGGCCGGTCCCGGGCCGGGCGGGGCCGCCCAGCAGGTGTAGCCGCCCGGCGGTTCCACCGGGAACCTGGCCGCCCGGCCGCATCCCGACCTGAGCCTGCAACCGGCGGGAGCGCCGCCCCTCGTCGGGGGCGGCGCTCCCGCCGGTTGCAGCCCTCCCTCAGCGAGGCCGGGCTGCGGCCTCGACCAGGCTCCGGGCCGCGTGGGTGATGCTCTCGGCGCCGATGCCGGCGGTGTCCAGGAGTTCGGCCGGGGTGCCGGAGGCGGGCAGGTTGCGCACCGCCAGATGGGCGAAGGCCGGGTGACTTCCGACGGCGGCCAGCGCGGACAGGACCGCCTCGCCGATCCCGCCCTGCGGGTGGTGGTCCTCGGCCACCACCAGGGCACCGGTCTCCCGGGCCGCGCGCAGCAGCGCGGGGGCGTCCAGGGGCTGGATGGAGTACAGGTCCAGGACCCGGGCGGCGATGCCCTGCTGAGCCAGCGTGTCGGCGGCCTTGAGGCACTCGTGCACGGTCACTCCGGCCCCGACCAGGGTGACCTGGTCGTCCGTGCCGCTGGTACGGGGTGTCTTGGACCCGCCGACCGGAAACTCTTCGTCCGGCTCGTACAGCACCGGGTAGGCGCCGCGGGTGGTGCGCAGGTAGGAGATGCCGTCCAGGTCGGCCATGGCGATGGTGAGCGCGGCGGTGCTGGTGGCATCGCTGGGGTACAGCACGGTGGCGCCGTGGACGGAGCGCATCATGGCCAGGTCCTCCAGCCCCATCTGGGAGGGGCCGTCCTGGCCGATCTCCACACCACAGTGCGTGCCGCACAGCGCCATGGACACCTGGGAGACGGCCGCCATCCGGATGAAGTCATGGGCCCGGGTGAGGAACGCCGCGAAGGTGGTCGCGTAGGGGCGGTAGCCGCGTACGGCCAGGCCCACGGCGGTGGCGACCATCTGCTGCTCGGCGATGTAGGACTGGAAGAACCGGTCAGGGAAGGCCTTGGCGAAGTCCTCCGAGTGGGTGGAGTTGCCCACCTCGGCGTCCAGCGCCACGACCTCGGGGCGGGCTTCGCCGAGCGCGACCAGGGCCTTTCCGAAGGCGGACCGGGTCGCCGTGCTCTCGCCGACGACGAAGCGGGGCGGACGCACCGGGCCGTGCCCCGGCCGCGCAGTGCCGGGCGCGGCCTCCTGCGGGGGCTGCGGGCCCCGCACCGACAGGTGGCGCACGCCGCCCAGCTCGGCCACGGCGCGCTCGGCCATCTCCTCGGGAAACGGCTTGCCGTGCCAGCCCTCGGCGTTCTCGACCTCGCTGAAACCCTTGCCCTTGACGGTTCTGGCCACGACGACCGTCGGCCCCTGCCCGTCCGAGGCGGTGTGCAGCGCCTGGTCGACGGCGGCCAGGTCGTGCCCGTCGACGACCAGGGCGCGGCAGCCGAAGGCCTCCACCCGCCGGGCGTAGGCGTCGGTGTCCCAGCCGAGTTCGGTGGGGCCGCGCTGCCCGAGCCGGTTCACGTCCACGATCACGGTGAAGTTCGCCAGGCGGTGCCGTCCGGCCTTGTCCAGGGCCTCCCAGACCGAGCCTTCGGCCATCTCGCTGTCCCCGCACAGCACCCACACCCGGTAGGGCAGGTGCTCCAGGTCGCGGCCCGCCAGCGCGATGCCGACGCCGTAGGCGATCCCCTGGCCCAGCGACCCGGTCGCCACGTCCACCCACGGCAGCACCGGCGTCGGGTGGCCCTGCAGCCGGGCGCCGGCCCGCCGGTAGGTCGTCAGCAGTTCCTTCTCGTCGATCGCCCCGGCGGCCGTGAACATCGCGTAGAGCAGCGGAGAGGCATGGCCCTTGGAGAAGACCAGGTGGTCGTTGCCCGGGTTCTGCGGGTCCTGCCAGTCGTAGTGCAGGTGGCGGGCCATGAGCACGGCCATCAGGTCGGCGGCCGACATGCTCGACGTCGGATGGCCCGATCCGGCGGCGGTGCTGGCGCGTACCGAGTCCACCCGCAGTTGCTGGGCGAGCTCGAAGACGTCGGCCAGGTCCGAGGCGGGGCCCACCAGGGGAGGTGCGATGGTCATCTGCGTGGTCTCCGATCAGGGGTTCTGGGACAGCCGGGCCGTCAGGCCGTCCAGGTAGGGGTCGTCTGCGGCGGCGAGGTCGTCCAGGTCGATCAGCGGTGGCAGGTCCGTCGGCCGCCGGCGCTCCAGCAGCCACTGGAGGGACTGCTCGGCGCCTTCCGTCAGGCTCTCGCGGGTTGGGCCATGAGGTCAGTCTCCCTCCGGCAGCGCCGCTGTGCGCGGCGCCGGAGACCCTGGTCGGCGCCGCCCGGACGGCGGGCGGGCGCTGTTCCGCCCAGGGCGATGACGCCGCCCGCGCCGCCCATGGGAGCTGCTGCTGCGACGAATGCCTTCATGGAATGCGGCTGCCCCGTTTCCGCGGGCCTACGTCGTGCCCGGACACGAACATCAGCGCTCGGCGATGCCGGGGAACACCGCCTGGTCCAGGACCAGGCCGACAGCCACCGCCGCCGGGATCGCCACCAGCGCGCCCACCAGGCCCAGCAGCGCGCCGCCGGCCAGTACCGCCAGGATGGTCACCAGCGGGTGCACGGCCACGGCGAACTTCATGGCGCGCGGGACGATCAGGTAGTCCTCGGCGACCCGGAACACGATGTAGAAGACGGCGGTGGCGACCGCCACCGGCAGCGACACCACCAGGGCGACCAGCGACACCACGATGCCGCCGATGGTGGAGCCGACCACCGGGACCAGGTCCATCAGGCCGACGAACACCCCCAGCGCCCACGGGTAGGGGACTCCCCAGACCACCAGCCAGATCACCGTGGCGAGCCCGGCGATGACCGAGGTGGCGACGTTGGCCAGCATGAAGCGTCCGGTCCGGGAGAGGATCTCCTCGGTCAGCTCCGCCGCCTGGGGACGGCGGCTGCCGGGGACGAAGCGCAGGACGAACCCGATCAGCGCGGGCAGGCCGGCCAGGAAGTACAGCGTCAGGACGGTCACCAGCACCACGCCGGTGACCGTCGTCAGCACGACCTGGCCGGCGCCCAGGACGCCGTGCAGGACCTGCCCCGCGCCGGTGCCGTTGAGCTGCTGCTTCAGCTTGCCGATGACGTCGTAGCGGTCCTCCAGCCGGCCCAGGGTCGAACTGTGGTCGCGGAGCTCCTGCAACCAGGTCGGTACCGCCTTGACCAGCGCGTCGACCTCACTCGTGACCGGTGGCACCAGCAGCGACAGCAGCCCGGCGAGGGCCGCGAAGAGCCCGACCACCACCGCCGACACCGCCCAGCGCCTGCGCAGGCCCCGGGCGACGAGCAGACCGACCACGGGTTCCACGCTCACCGCCACCACCAGCGCGAGCAGGGCCAGCACCAGTACTCCCTGGATCCGCAGCACGGACTGCACCAGCAGATACGCGACCAGCGCGCCCAGGCCCAGCTGGAAGCCGGTCCGGAACCAGGGCCTGTCGGCGGCGGGCGGTCCGGTGGACCGGGCGGGATCAGGACGGTCTGCGGCTACGTCGACTCCTCCGGGCGGTGCGGCTGCCGAGGGGCGGGTCCGCCTTCCTGCGCGGTCCTGCCGCGGCCACGACCGTAACCGAAGCAGCGGCGCGGCAGCGGCAGCAGCCGGGCGTTGCGAGTGATTTGGGCTGTGCGGGTGAATCCGGTGGTCACCATCGTCCGGGTGAACCCCGTGCTGGTCGGCGAACCCCTTCCGGCTTGCGTGAACGGGGCCAAGGGGAGGCGCTAGCTGTCCGGACTGCCGCCCGGCTGGTCCGGTGGGCCGGGCGGGGAGTCGTCGAAGTGGCTGTCGACCGACTGTTCCGGGCGGCGGCGCTCCTGCTCGGCGACCGCGTCCAGGACGTCCTTGTCCGCCTGGGTGAGCGGCGGCTGCATGATCGCCCGGGGCCACAGGCGCCGGGCCACTACGACGTTGGCCTCGGCCGCGTAGACGGTCAGCTGCGCACCGAGGTAGATCCACCACAGCAGCCCCAGGACGGTCGCGAACAGGCCGTAGACCTGGGTGGAGTGACGCAGCTGGTGAGCGACCAGTACCCCGCCGAAGGCCTGGAGAACGGTCCAGGCGGGGCCCGCGGCCAGGCACCCCGGCAGCAGGCGGCGCCAGTGGACCTGGTGCGGCGTGAGGATGCGGAAGCAGGCCAGGTACAGCCCGGTGTTGAGGATCGCGGAGGCCAGCAGGCCCAGCACGGTGGCGGCAGGGCCGCTGCCGGTGGTTGTCAGCAGCGCGGTGGCGGTGGACGTGAGCAGCAGGCCCAGCCCCAGGGTAGCGATCAGCAGCAGCGAGCGGACCAGGCGCGGCCAGTAGCCGGGGCGCCGGGTGCCGGGGATGTTCCAGACCTGGGCCATGGCGAACTGGAGGGTCTGGGCGATGCCGAGGGACCCGTAGAGCAGGCCGAGGCAGCCGACGATGAGCGCCAGGGCGCTGCCCTGCAGCGAGTGCACGTTTCCGCGCAGCTGGTCGCCGATGATGGGGAAGTCCGCCAGCGCCGAGTTCAGCACGTCCCGCTGGAACTGCGGGTTGCCGCGCAGTGCGAAACCGAGGGCGGTCGTCAGGAGCAGCAGCAGGGGGAACAGGGCCGCGAAGCCGTAGTAGGTGATCAGCGCGGCCAGCTGGCCGCCCCGGTCGTCCCCGTACTTCTTGACCACACCGAACACGAAGGCCACCGGGGTGTGGTTCTGCTGCCAGCGGTCAGCGCCCCGCAGGGCCCGCTCCGGTCCGTTCACCGGTCGGGCCTTCCCTGGAACCCGCTCATCTCGCGCCCGGGCCCGTCGATACCGGGACCGGGCAGGTGGACGTCGTCGCGCATGAGACTTCCTCCTCGCCGCGCAGTGTCGCTATTGGGTGCGTCTGCCCTTTTTGGCGTCGGACACGCGCTCACGGTCACGCTGGAATGATCACCCCATCGACGTCGCTTCCGGGCTGCCCCGCCGCAGTCGGTCGGGCCGGGGCGGCGTGGGGCGGTGCTAGGGAGCGACGAAGAGGCAGAAGGGGTTTCCGGCGGGGTCGAGGTGCACCCGGACATCGTCCTGCGGTTGGTGGCCGGCGAGTGCGGCCCCCAGGCTCTGGGCGTAGGCGGAGGCGGAATCCAGATCGTCGACCTGGATGTCCAGATGCGCCGTCATCTGCTGGCTGCCGGGGCGCGCGGGCCACAGCGGCGGGGTGTACAGCCCCTCGCTCTGGAAGGACAGGCACGTTCCACCGCCCGGGGGCTGCAACCGGACCCACCCGGGTTCCTCCTCCGCGGTCTCCCATCCCAGAAGCTGCTGGTAGAAGCGGGCCAGCAGCCCGGCGTCCGGGGCGCCCAGCACGGTGGCGCGCAACGACATGCTCGGCCTGGCGTCCATCCTGTCTCCCTTGGGGTGCGGGTTGACGGCCTGTTCTCGTTGACGGTCAGGCCTTGGCTGCCTTCCGTGAGGCGCGCGCGGCGGCGGCCACATCCGGGTCGGCGTGCAGACGCTGCCGTGCGAACAGGATGCCGTAGGAGAAGGCCGCGGCCGAAGTGGTGCGGGGAGCGTGGGCGAGTCGGGCCAGCACCTGTTCGGCGGTCACGGCGTCCTGGTGACGGCCCAGGTGTTTCTGGACCTTCTTCCAGTGCCTGGCCCGTCGTTCCGCCTTGTCCAGGACCGGTGCCAGGCCCTCGGCGCTGTAGCGTGCCTGTTTGGCGGCCTTCCGGGTCCGGTGCAGGGCGCCGTCGCGGTCGGGACCGTACGGCAGGCGTTCGGCGGCCTCGAACCTGCGGCTGACCCGCCGGGTCTCCCGGCGCAGCAGCCGGTGTGCCGCCTTGCGGCCGTAGTGGTGCCCCGGGCGGAGCGGCGGTCGCGCGGCTGTCCGCTCCAGGGCGTCCATCAGCGTGAAGTAGCGCGCGGAGTCCATGGCCTGCAGGATCTCCTGCCTGGCGTCCGCGCACTGCCGGTGGGACCAGGCATGGACGCGGGCTGCCGTCGCGGCCGGATCCGCAGCGGCGGGCAGCGCCTCGGCCTGGGGGACCAGACGCTCGCCCAGGGTCTGCGGGTCGCGGTGAGCGCCCAGCAGGCGTCCGAGCCAGCGCAGTTCGTCGGCCAGCGGGTCGAGCCGGGCCGGTTCGGACAGGTGGCGCTGGAGCTTGAGGAGGCTGCGCAGCCTGCGCGCGGTGACACGCATCTGGTGCACGGCGTCGGGGGCGTCCGCGCGGACGCAGTGGTCCAGTTCGAGCAGCCGGTCGGTGTGCCGGCGCAGTGCTCCGACCAGGGCATCGGCGGTGGGGCCGCAGGCGCTGACGTCCCGGCGCAGGAGTACTGGCGAGGGCATGGGCGCACCGAGTGCGCGGGCCAGTTTGGCGCCGGACTTCGAGGGGTGGATGCCCTGCGCGGCGAACGCTTCGGCGACGGCGTCGAGCAGGATCGTGCCCTCATCGGCAGGGCCGGGGTCCGTCAGCTCCACCTCGGTCTCGGACCAGGTGGTCAGCTCTGTCTGCGGTTCCGCCCTCGGGGCCTTCCCGGTAACCGCTGACGCGTCGGTGACGGGGTCGAGCGCTCGCGCGGCGACGCGGTCGGCGGCGACCTCGGCCAGGGTGCCGCCATGCGCGTCGAGCAACAGCGTGCGCTGCCGGTGCGTGCGCACGTGGGCCACGGGCCTGAGTTCGGCCCCTCCGGCATACACGCGAGCGCGTCGCAGCAGCTCTGACGGCGGCGCCGCGGTCCTGCCGGCCAGCGGAAGCTGTATCTCGGCACGGCTGCCGTCGGGCCCGGGGAGCTTGAGATGCCAGCCCTGGTCAGCACCGCCCTCCCGCCGCCGGAACGTGATGCCATGGCTGAGCAGGGACAGGTCGTCCGAGTCGTAGTACACCGCGTCGAGCACGTCCGACTCACCGGCCACGAGGCTGTCCACTCCGGGAAGCCCCTCGGAGGTGAGTGGACGCGGCAGAAGTCCATCGAATTTTCGTTCGATCTCATGATGGGTGAGGCTACTCATATGGGTCGCTTGCCCGGCACCGGTCGGGCTACGCGCGGTTCCCCGGACGGCCGGACGGGTGCGGCCCGCGGTTCCGGGGCAGGTGCTGAGCATGTCCGACATACCGGGCCCCGAAGCCCCGCGAGATGATCCTCTGCCTGTGGACCTCGGCCACTGGCTGCGCCGTATCGACGACGCCGCCAGCGACCACATCCGTACCCGCACCGTCCTGGACGGCGTGATCGCCGATGCCCGCGCCGCAGGCGTGCCGATCTGGGCGATCGACGCCCGCAGTCCTTATGACCACGGCCTGGCCCGGCGGATCGCCGACCGTGTCGACTCCGAGCGGATCACCGGGCACACCGCGCCGGAACACCTGCTGCCCCGGTCCGCCGAGGCCGACCGGGTCGGCGCCCCGGTCATCATCGGCCCGTTGCTGCCCGGCGCCCGGGACCGCGAGGTCAGCATCGCCCACGACCGGGGACCTGCCGCACTGCGGGCCTGCGCCGATCAGCAGCAGTTCGAGGACTTCCTGCTGCACGAGCGTCCCGAACTCGACCCCGCCGACCCGCGGCAGGTGCAGTGGGCGGGCAGCCCCGGCCGGTGGGCGACGGACGGACCGGCCCGCTGAAGCCCGATCGCCGGGCCGGGCCGATCAGCCAACGGCATCGCTGGCATCGGTCCCCGGGCGACCGGCTCGGCTGCTCAGGTCTGCTGGTCGTCGCCCGGCAGCGGTGCCCCGTGGTGGCCCGGGTGGCCCGGTTCCGGTGAGCCGCCCATCATGGCGAGCATGGCCCGGCCCCCGGTGCGCAGGAAGCGGATCAGTAGGGCGGCGGCCAGAGCGAGGAAGACGATGTTGAGGAACGTGGTGTAGTTCCAGCTGATGCCCTGCTCCGGGATCCTCGCTGTGGACGGGTCGGGCGTCAGACCGAGAACGTCGAAGGCGAGTTCGACGAGGTACCCGGCGACGACCATGGCGGCGTAGAAGGTCACGGCCAGGAAGGCGGTCGTCCGCCAGCCGTAGTACTTCCGGTAGATGTTCAGGATGGGCAGGATCAGCAGGTCCGCGAAGATGAACGCGATCACCCCGCCGAAGCTGATGCCGCCCTTCCACAGCACCACTGCCAGCGGCACGTTGCCGATCGAGCAGACGAACGAGATCATGGCCACCAGCGGGCCGATCACCGGGCCCCAGACCTTCGACGCGAGGGGATGCCCCGTGAAGAAGAAGGCGCGCCAGAAGCTGTCGGGCACCCACGCGGCGATACCCCCGGCGATCAGCAGCCCGATCACCAGGTCACGCAGGATCGCCGCCCACTCCATGACGAAGACGTGCGCGACCGAGGTGTAGCCCTCAGCGGAAAGCAGCCGCCTGGTGAACGGTCTCCCGTCCTGGACGGACATGTCCATCGCCGCGTGCCCCTCCATCGAGCCGGCCAGTCCGCGGTCTGCCTGCTTGCGTGCCTCCTGGACGAGCCTGTCCCGCAGGAAGACCCGGAAGAGCACCGCCAGCGCCACGATCATGACGGCGCCGCCGGCGAACTCGGCGGCGGTGAACTGCCAGCCCATCAGCAGGGCGAGAATCACCCCGAGTTCGACGACCAGGTTGGTCGAGGCGATCTCGAACGCCATCGCGGCGGTGAAGTTCGCACCCTTGCGGAAGAGCGAACGGGCCAGTGCGACAGCGGCGTACGAACAGGAGGAGGAGGTCACGCCGAGCAGGGACGCCAGCGCCAGGGTCCGCGGGCGATCGTCGCCAAGCAGCCGGATGATCGCCGACTTGCGCGCCACCGCCTGGACGACGGCGGACAGGGTGAAGCCCAGGAGCAGGGCCCAGGTGATCTCCCAGGCCATGGAGCCGGTGATGGACAGGGCGTGCCCGAGCGCGTGCATCGTCGTCCCCGGATCGTCGGCGGTCATCGGAGGGCTCCGGCCCCAGCCCCAGCCCCGGCCGTAGCGGTAGCGGTGTCGGTGGCCAGGAATGAATGCCCGTTTTCGCTGGAGGTATCCCCCGCCATAGGGGTGACCAGGGCGATCACGGTCACCGATCACGCCCGCCGATTACTCGTCGCGGTTCTCGGCATCAACCGGGGCTACCGGAGGGTAGGTGCTCGGTGAACCCCAGGCGGACAGCCCATCAGTCCAGGAGGCCAGAACCGATGGCGACACCCGAGGCAGCCCCGACTCCTCCCCGCCCCGCCGGAGGACGCCCACCGGCGGCCAACGTCCTGGTCCGGCACCGCAACCCGCTGTGGCGGCGGAGCGACAGCGTCCGCTGGGCCCTGCGGGCCCTCCACCTCCTGGGGCTGGCCTGCGCCGCCGCTCTCTGCACAGCGGCCGCGCTGCACCTGTACCAAGCCGACCGCGCCGAGACCGCGCGGTACCAAGCCCGGCTGCACGAGGTCCGGGCTGTGGCGCTCTCCGGCGCCGTCGAGACGGCCATAGGTACCCCGTACACAGTCCAGGTCCGCTGGACGGACGCCGCCGGTACCGTCCACCAGGCCCGGGCGGCTGTCCCGGGCAGTACCACCGCGGGCAGCACGGTCCAGCTGTGGCTCGACGCCGACAGCCGCCCGGCCGCCGCCCCCGCGACGACGGCGGAGAGCATGAGCGATGCCGGTGCCATCGGCCTGATCCTGCTGGCCGGCTCGGCGCTGCTGCTCACCGCCACCCACAATGTCCTGCGCTCCCTGACCGACCGCGCGGACCTGCGCCGATGGGAGCGGGACTGGCGGCTGACCGAACCCGCGTGGTCACGGCACCGGTAGAACCCGGCCCCGGGCTGTCCCCGGGCATGAATGCACCGATGGGGGACAAGAGTCTTGTTGAGAGGCTTTTGGCCTCCATTCGGATGAATTCATAGGAATTCATCCCCTAGGAGAAGGGGGTTTTCATGGAGAACGGCATGTGGACCTACCAGGACAACGCGGGCTACCAGGCGGGCACCGACCTGACCGGGTACAGGGTCGAGGCCACCGACGGCCACATCGGCAAGGTCGACAAGCACTCCGAGGAGGTCGGGGCCGGCTACATCGTCGTCGACACCGGGGTGTGGATCTTCGGCAAGCAGGTCCTGCTGCCCGCCAGCACCGTCAGCTCCATCGACACCATCAACGGGACCGTCCAGATCGGCCTCACCAAGGAAGCCATCAAGGGTTCCCCCGAGTTCGACAAGGACAAGCACCTCGGGGACGCCGGCTACCACGAGCAGGTCGGCACGTACTACGGCGGGCGCTGACTCCGGCGGCCATCACGTCGCTGAGACCATCAGGGGATGGAGTGCTTCGGGGCGTTTGGATCCGAAAAGAGGGGAATACGTAGCTATGGCAAATTCTGAGGACAAAACCAAGACACCCCACACGCCCGGCTCCCAGCCGAGCACGCACCCGGGCTCCGGTGAACCGCAGACGATCACGGCACCGACGCCACCCGTCGCGCAGACCACCGGCCCTCCGAAGCCGGGCGACCTGGCAGACGAAGGGGACGGGGCAGAGCAGTCCCGCGCCGAGGGCGAATCGGAGACGACGTCCGAGGACGACTGAAGAAACGCTTCTCCCTTGGCCGGCCCGGCAATGCGCCGCCGGCCCGGCCGCAGGGCCGGGTCGGCGGCGCTTCGCGCAGCTCTCCGTCACCGGAGGGTCAGAGCAGGCCCTGGTGCGGCATCGCTCCGGCCAGCCAGATGAGTGACACGAGCGTGTCGATGGCTCCCAGCACCAGGGCGATCAGGGACGGCAGTGCAGCGGATCCGCGCCAGCGGCGTTCCATCGCCAGCCAGGCACCGATCATCGCGATCGGACCGAGCAGGATCCCCAGGGTGAAGAATCCGGCGACGGCGCAGACCAGCGCGATGATCCCCAGGGTCTCGTTGTCCACACGGCTGTTCATGCTGCCCGGTGTCATGGCGTCCGTCCTTCAGCGTCCTGGCTCTCGGCTCCCCGGCAGGCCCGACCCGGCCTTCGCCGCGTGTCCTCCCGGTCTGTCCGCCGGCGCCTGCCCGCTCATGGTCGCCCGACGCGGGGGAGCGGCCGTGAGGTGCGTCGCAGTCGGGACGGCCACTGCCGCTGTCACCGCTCAGCGGCGGTGGCGCGTACGGTCCGGTCCAGCTCGCTGTAGGTGTGGTCGGCCAGGGCCTGCTGGACGGCGGGGTGCCGGTGGATGGCCAGCACCAGCTCCCGCTCGGCGCCGCGCAGCCGTTCGAGCTCGTCGGCCTGCTCGGGTGGCCAGGCCGCCCGCTCCGCCCACTGCTCCGGAGCGGGGAACAGGGCCCAGCGCTCGGCGCTGACACGGTCGCTGAAGGCGATCAGGTCGGCGGTCGCACGCCTGCGGTCGCGCTCCAGATCCACCAGGTCAGAGGGGGTGGCGGGCATAGAGCCGATGCTACGTCGAACGTCCGCGCGGACCCGGCGGCGCCGTGTTCGGGCGCGTCGCGCGGCGCCTCCCGGAACGCCTCAGCGACCGGCTGTCTGCCTACGCGGGGTTGCCGGCCTCGGCTGATGCGGTCCGGGGTTCCTGGTCCCACACCCGCAGCAGCGCCTCGACGGTGCTGTTGGCCTCGGCGGGGTGGCGCAGACGGGTGTCGGGGGTGATCTGGTAGCGGTTGCGGCGCCCCGCGCGCTCATGTGTCAGGTAGCCGGCCGTCTCCAGGTCGCTGACGATCGTCTGGACGGCCCGCTCGGTCAGCCGGCAGGTGAGGGCGACGTCCCGCAACCGCACGTCGGGATCACGGGCGATGACCGACAGAACCCGGGCGTGGTTGGTCAGGAACGTCCACGACGTGCGATTCGCATGGCTCTCCATGCCCCTACTCTACGATTGGTCATTCACGTCATTCAATACACGCACTTGGTTTCGTGTATTTGTTGACAGGTGTCCTCGGCGGGCGGATCATCATTCGTGCAACCCCGAGATTCCGCGGGAGGAGCGCGTCCATGTACCAGCACCACAGCTGCTGGCAGCCCACCCCCGAGGCTGCGCCCCTGCTCAGCATCCACGTGGAAGGGCAGCCTCAGGGCTGGCTGCGGGTGGTGGCGGCGGGGGAGATCGACATGGACACCGCCCCCTGCCTGCGGCGGGCGCTGGCGGCCGCACTGCGGACCAGGCCCCGCCGGGTGGACGTGGACCTGTCCCGGGTGTCCTTCTGCGACTGCGCGGCACTGGGCGTCCTGCTGTGGGCGCACGGGCACGCCCGGCAGCAGGGGACCGAACTGCGCCTCGGGCCGTTGAGCCAGCTGGTGGCACGCGTGCTGGAACTCACCGGCACGAGCGGGCTGCTCGCTCCCGGCCCTGACAGCGGCGCCCCCTGCCACGACGCCCGGGCGCTGGCCGACGCCGCTGAAGGGGCCGGTGCCGATCCCCGGCTGCCAAGTCGTTCCTGGCACTCGGCGCGCAATCCCTTCCAGGCCGGGTGGCGCAGGTGACCGCGGCCGCTGAGGGGGCTGCGGGCCCTCCCCCGCCCGGCAGGGGTGTCCGCGCCGAGGTCGCCGCCCCCTGATCGGCCAGGCCGTGATCGCCTCGCTGGGCTGGATCCGGCGGCGGCCGACCCTGAGCGCGCCGTCGCGCGTCCCGAGGAACGGTGGACCCTACTACCGGTCGAGTGCGCTGCCGGCCGCGCGGGCCGGGGCGAGGCGCACCAGGGCTTCGTAGGTCACTGCGCCGATCACGATGTGCATCACCATCAGGACGGCCACTGCCTCTGCGGGCTGGCCCTGTTGGAGGATGTAGACGTCCGGCAGCAGCAGGACCAGGGTGACCAGGACGGCCAGCCGCAGGAACAGCCAGCGCGGATCTGAGCTGATCCTCGTCGTGACGGGCCAGGCAATGCAGGCGATGACCACGCCGATCACGGTCAGCTTGCTGTAGTCGGCGAACTGGAAGTGCACGTAGCCCTTGGTCGTGGGGAACACGGCTTCGCTCACAACGACCAGCAGCGCGTCGGCTACCACTGAGCCGACGATCGCACACAGGCTCGCCAGCACGAAGCGCAGCGTGTCGGGCCGACGGTGAGCCGGTGTGAAGTCAAGACGCAGACGCGCGGCAAGAGTGTTCATGGGTGGCGCCCTTCCTTGAGTGCCGGGGAGGAACTCCATGGCGGCGGCTGCTCGGGGTGTGGAGCATTCTGTCGCACCAGGGACTAAGAACTGGTTCAGATGCGCTCGGCGGCTGGGAGCTGTGTGGCGCCCGTCCGCTACGCAGGCAGGTGCCCAGCTCGCGCTTGAGCGCACCGGTGGCAGCCGCGGTACGGCGGCCGGCGCTGCGGCTGGGCGTCTCCTCGGAGCCGGGGCCCTCGGCATTGCCGCGGCACTTGTCGGCCGGCCGGTCACCCGAGCGCGGGCGGGAATTCAAGATTCTTTGTCGCCCGACCCTGCCCATTCGTATGCGACGACCTGGAGCCTTAGCCGGTTCTTAGTATTTCTCGTGCGGCCTCCCCGTCGGCAATAATATTGACCGGGACATGCCTAATCTGTTTTGCTCGTCCTGGCCGGCTTCCCCATCCGTCTACGCGCATTGCGCGGACCGGCGCGCCCAGGGAAATGTCTCCCGGCAGACATTAATGGAGCCTTTCCGGCCCAGTGAAAACACCGGAGTACTCGCTCACCCACGAGGAGCACAGCATGGCCGTACAAACGGAGTCCGGGCCCTGGAGGGGCCGAGGCGCGGTTCTGGCCGGGACGGCGACGGGCAGGCTGCATCGGGCGGCGGTGGTGCGGATCGGCTTCGGGCTGGTCTGGGCGATCGACGCGTCATTCAAGTGGCTGCCGGGCTTCGTGCGTGGCCAGACCATTTCCGACGAGCTCGGTCAGGGCAGCGCGGTGCACACGCCGGTGATCCACCAGTGGATCCAGCTGTGGCACGGCATCGCCACGGCCTCGCCCGGGGCGTTCGCGGTCGGGACCGCCGTGATCGAGACCCTGATCGCGCTGGGGCTGGTCCTCGGCGCCTTCAGCAACCTGGTCTTCGTCGGCAGCGCCGTGTACTCGCTCGGCATCTGGTCCTCCGCCGAAGCGTTCGGCCTGCCCTGGAACACGCCGGGTATCACCGACGTGGGCCCCTCGGTGGCCTACATCTTCGCGTCCCTCGCGCTGATGCACGCCTGTGCGGGCTCCACCTGGAGCGTGGACACCCGGCTGCGGCCCCGGCTCGGCCGGCTGGCCTGGCTGGCCGGCCCCACGTCCGAGGAGATCCGGCAGCGCATCGCGCACCCCGCCCCCGCACCAGCGGCCTGAGGAACGGGGTCCGCTGCTGCGCCCGCAGTTGTCCCGCGCGGGTGCGGCCCGGGTTGTCGCCTACCCTGGCGCCATGCAGGAGACGGACGTGGATGCCGTGAGGGTTCGGGTGCTGGTGGTCGAGGACGACCCGGGGATCGCCCGGTCGCTGGTGCGCGGGCTGGAGCGGGCCGGCTACCTGGCGCGGAGCGTCGACACCGGCCGGGCGGCACTGGCCCTCGAACCCGCCCCGGATCTGGTGCTGCTCGACCTGGGCCTGCCGGACCTGGACGGGGTCGAGGTCTGCCGCCTGCTGCGGCGGCGCTCGGACGCGGCGGTGATCGTGGTGACCGCGCGCGGCGAGGAGGGCGACCGGGTGTCGGCCCTGGACGAGGGCGCGGACGACTACCTGGTGAAGCCGTTCGGCCTGGCCGAACTCCTGGCCCGGGTGCGCGCGGTGCTGCGGCGGACCCGTCCCCAGGTGTCGGAGCTGCTGCGGCACGGCCCGCTGTCGGTGGACCCGCGTACCCGCAAGGTCACCGTGGGCGGCCAGGAGATCGTGCTGACACCCAAGGAGTTCGACATCCTGGAGTGCCTGGCAGTCGACCCGGGCCGGGTGGTGACCCGTCAGGAGATCCTGGAACGGGCCTGGGACGCACACTGGTACGGCCCGACCAAGGTCCTGGATGTCCACATGGCGGCCCTGCGCCGCAAGCTGGGCGTCCCGGGTCTGGTGGAGACGGTCTACGGCCGGGGCTTCCGGCTCGGCGACCCTGTGGGACACCCGTGACCCGGCGGATCGCGCTGACCGTACTCGCCCTGGTCACAGTGCTGCTGACGCTGGCCGTGGTACCGCTCGGGGTACTGCTGACCGACCGCGAGCAGACGTCGTTCCGCGCCTCCGCGCAGGCGGACGCCCAGCAGCTGGCCGCCGCCGCCGAGGAGACCCTGTCGGACCACCGGTCCGACACCTCGATGCTGCAGCTGCTGGCGGCGGCGCAGGCGAGAGGCGACTGCGTGGCGGTCTACGACTCCGCGTCCCGCCTGGTCGCGCGGACCCCGTGCGCGGACGCCACCGGCGGCGGCGTCCCGGACCAGGTCCCGGCCACACTGGCTCATCCGCAGACCAGCGCCCAGCAGCAGGGCGAGCGGTTCACCGTCGCCACCCCCGTCGGCGACATCCAGGACATCTCCGGGGTCACCGTCCTGACGCGGTCCGCTGACCCGTTGAACGACCGGATCTGGGCGGTGTGGGGATGGCTCGCGCTGATCGGGGTGGCCGGGCTGCTCGCGGGGACCTTCGTCTCGGTCCGGCTCGCCCGCTGGGTCGGCAGCCCCCTGCACACCCTCGACGAGGCCGCGCAGCGCCTGGGCGAGGGCGCACTGGAGGTCCGCGCACCCGCCGGGCAGGGCCCGCAGGAGGTCCGCCGGCTGGCGGCGACGTTCAACACCATGGCCGGGCGCACCGAAGCCCTCGTCCACGGCCATCGCACGGTCGTCGCCGATGTCTCGCACCAGCTGCGGACGCCGTTGGCCGCGCTGCGGCTGCGGCTGGACCTGCTGGCGGCCGATGTCGACGGGGACGCGGCGCAGGAGCTGGCGGGGGCGCAGGAGGAGATCGCCAGGCTGTCGCGGCTGGTGGACGGGCTCCTGGCGGTGGCCAGGGCGGAGAGCGCGGTGCCGCGCCCGGTCGCGGTGCCGGTGGACCGGGTCGCGGCGGAACGGCTGACCGCCTGGGAACCGGTGGCCGCGGAGCGCCGGGTGGCGCTGTCGGTGCGCGGCACGGACGGGCTGGTGGTCCTCCTCGGGGCCGGTGACCTGGAGCAGATGCTGGACAATCTCCTGGCCAACGCCCTCGACGCGGTCCCGGAGGGCGGCACGGTGTCGATCCGGGCCGAGGCGGGCTCGGGGCTGGCCGGTCAGGCAACGGTGGAACTGCGCGTCATCGACGACGGGCCGGGGATGAGTCCCCTGGCGCGGGAGTCGGCCTTCCGTCGCTTCGGCAATCCCGAGGCCGGTGGTACCGGTCTCGGGCTGGCGATCGTGCACCGCCTGGTCACCGCCAACGGGGGGACGGCCCGGCTGGAGGACGCCGAGGGCGGCGGCCTGACCGTGGTCCTGGAACTTCCCCAGTGGCTTCGCGCCGGGATTCGCGGATCTTCATAGCCGTCCTGAGCTGCGCTTTCTTCGGACTTTACGGGTTCCGAAGGATTTCTGAACGGGTTCCCGACGGCCGGTGCCGGACTCTGGAGACCGGACGCGTTCCAAGCCCGTCCGCCGGATTGACGCCCGCCCCCCGGGGCGGTGCCCCGGGACTGCGACCTGCTAGGAGCAGCACCATGCCCCACACCGACCGGGCCCGCGACGCCGGCTCGGCGCGCCGGCGTGACCGGGGGCTGCGCCGGGTCAAGCTGACCACCGTCGCCATCGGGGTGACCGCCGCCGCCGGATCCGTCGCGCTGGGCGCGGGTTACGCCACGGCCCTGCCCGGTGCGTCCTCGGTCGGTACCCCGCACCCCGCCACCGCACCGCCCTCGCGCACATCTTCCGACGGCAGCGCTCCCGCAGCCGGCGGCCGGACCAGCCCGGCGCCCAGGAGTGCGCCGTCGACCCCGTTGCAGCCCCCGACGCAAGCACCCGCCGCCGCACCGACGACACAGGCGCCGCAGCCGGTGCACACCACCTCGGGCGGATCGTGACCGCCCAGGCCGAGCCGGTGGCCGCACCGGTCCGGTCGGTGTTCCCGGCCCTGGGCACCACGGCGGTGCTGCTGGTGGCGGACCCGGCCGCGCTGGGGACGGCACGGGCGGTGCTGGTGGACGAGCTCGCCGCGATCGACGCCGCGTGCAGCCGGTTCCGTCCGGACTCGGAACTGTCCCGCGCCAACGCGGCAGCGGGCAGCCCGGTCACGGTCGGCCCGCTGTTCGCCGAGGCGCTGGACGGCGCGCTGCGGGCCGCCGCGCTCACCGACGGCGCGGTCGACCCCACAGTGGGGCCCAGCCTGGTCGCGCTCGGCTACGGGCGCACCTTCGCCTCGGTGCGGCCCGAGGCCGTCGCACCGGTCCAGCCGGTACGGGCCAGGGGCTGGCGCGGTGTCGAGTGGGACGCACGGACCCGGCGGCTGCGGCTGCCCGCCGGAACCGCCCTGGACCTGGGCGCTACCGCCAAGGCCCTGGCCGCCGACCGGGCCGCGTCCCGGGCCGCCCACGCGGCCGGGTGCGGGGTCCTGGTCGGTCTCGGCGGTGACCTGTCGATCGCTGGAGCCGTACCCGAGCAGGGCTGGCAGGTGAGGGTCGCGGACCACCACGCCGCTCCGCCCGGCGTGCCCGGACCGGTGGTGACGCTGCGCGGCGGGGGCCTGGCGACCTCCGGTACCACCGTCCGCGCCTGGCGGCGTGGCGGCCGCGCGCTGCACCACATCGTCGACCCGGCCACCGGGGACGTCCCCGCGCCGGTCTGGCGGACGGTCAGTGTCGCCGCCGCGAGCTGCCTGGACGCGAACACCGCCAGTACCGCGGCGATCGTCCTGGGCGAGCGGGGGGCCGCCTGGCTCGCCGCCGCCGGACTGCCGGCGCGCCTGGTGCGCACCGGCGGAACCGTGGTCACCGTGAGCGGCTGGCCGACCGAAAGCGACCCGCGATGAACACCGGCACCATGATCCAGCTCGCCGCCGGGCCCAGCCCGCTGTGGTACACCACCCGGGCCAGCGGCACCGTCGCGCTGGTGCTGCTGACGGCGACCGTCGTGCTCGGCGTCGCCGGCGGCGGCCGGTACGCTCCGAAGCGGATCGCCCGGTTCGAAGTCGGCGCCCTGCACCGCAACCTGTCGCTGCTGACCCTGGTCTTCCTGGCGCTGCACATCACCACCGCGATCACCGACAGCTTTGTGAGCCTGACCTGGTGGAACGCGGTGCTGCCGTTCACCGCCTCGTACCGGCCGCTGTGGCTCGGGCTCGGCGCCCTCGCCCTCGACCTGCTGCTCGCGGTCCTGCTCACCAGTGCGGTACGGCTGCGGCTGGGCCTGCGGCGCTGGAAGGCGGTGCACTGGTTCGCGTACGCGGCCTGGCCGATCGCCGTCCTCCACGGCGCGGGCACCGGCACCGACACCCGGCTCTCGCTGCAACTCGCCCTGAACGCCGTCTGCGTGACCGCGGTCGTCGTCGCCGTGTGGTGGCGGCTGCACCGGGCGGGCCCCGGGCACCGTACCGCCCGGCTGTGGGCGGCGACGGCCACCGTGCTCGTCCCGGTGACGCTGCTGGTGTTCCTGGTCGCAGGACCGCTCAAGGCCGGATGGGCGCAGCGCGCCGACGGCAGTATCCCCGCGGCCGCCGCTCCGGTGACGGCCGCTCAGCGAACCGGGGCCACCCTGTGAAGACGACCCGTGCCGCCGCCCCGAGCCCCCCGGCCCCGTACGGTCCCACCGGCCCGTACGGCAGCCGCCTGCTGGACGGCTGGTTCAGCACCGGCGCCCCCGCCGACCTCGACCAGCACCTGCGCCGGTACGGACCGCCGCCGCTGCCGCGCGGCCGCCAGGGCGGCCTGCTGATCCGAGCGGTTGAGGAGGCCGGGCTGACCGGCCGAGGCGGTGCTGCCTTCCCCACCGGGCAGAAACTGCGCGGCGTCGCCGGGGGCCGGGGCAGGGCTGTCCTGGTGGCCAACGGCATGGAGAGCGAACCGGCCAGCCGCAAGGACCGGCTGCTGCTGGACCTCGCCCCGCACCTGGTCCTGGACGGTATGACGCTGGCCGCCGCGGCTGTCGGGGCCGACGAGATCCACTTGTGCCTGCCGCGAGGCCGCGACACCCAGGCACGGGCCCTCGCCGCCGCCCTGGCCGACCGCCGCCGCGCCGGGCTGGACCCGGTCCCGCCGCGGATCCACACGCTGCCGCACCACTATGTCTCCAGCGAGGAGACCTCCCTGGTGAACTGGCTGAACGGTGGCGACGCGCGACCCAGGGCCACCCCGCCCCGCCCGTTCGAGAAGGGCGTGGGCGGCCGCCCGACGCTGGTCGACAACGTGGAGACGCTGGCCCACCTGGCCCTGATCGCCCGCTACGGGCCGGCCTGGTTCCGTGGCACCGGTACCCCCGACGCCCCCGGTACCACGCTGGTCACGGTGACCGGCGCGGTGGACAGCCCCGGGGTCTACGAGATCCCGCTGGGCACACCCGTCGGCCGGGTCCTGGACACCGCCGGAGGCACCACGGCACCGCTGGGCGCGGTGCTGGTCGGCGGATTCTTCGGCAGCTGGCTCTCCGCCCGGGACGCCGCCGCCGTACCGTTCAGCAAACCCGGGTTGGCCGCGACCGGAGCGGGACCGGGCGCGGGGGTGCTGATCGCCCAGGCCGACAGTGCCTGTGGCCTGGCCGGGACCGCTGACGTGCTGCGCTACCTCGCTGCCCAGAGCGCCCGCCAGTGCGGCCCCTGCCGCTTCGGACTGCCCGCCGTCGCCGAGGACTTCGCCATCCTCGCCCGGGGCACCGCCGACCGGGCGCTGATGGACCGGCTGCACCGCCGCGTGGGGCTGCTTCCCGGACGCGGTGCCTGCCGCCATCCCGACGGGGCCGCCCGCCTGGCCGCCACCGCCCTCAAGGTCTTCGCCGACGACGCCCGGCGCCACCTGTACGGCGGACCCTGCGGCGCCGCCGACCAACCCGCCTCCATCACCGTCCCCGACGCGCGCGTCCCCGGACCGGAGGGATGGCGATGAGCGGCCACCAGCTCGGCATCGACCGCGTCGCCTGCCAAGGGCGCGGCCTGTGCGCCGAACTCCTGCCGGAGCGGATCGGGCTGGACGAGTGGGGGTACCCGGTCGTCCCCGACCGCACGGTGCCCGCACCCCTGCTCGCCCACGCCAGACGCGCCATCGCCGGCTGCCCGGCGCTGGCTCTGCGCCTGGAGCGGGTCAGGACCGGGCCCTGACCGGGCCCGACGCGCCTGGCATCCGCCTTCGCCCTGCCGGGGACACCGCTGGTGCCCAGGTGGACCTGTTCCCGCACCGCCACCACGGCAAGCGGGTCCGCATCCGAGCCCGGAAGTAGGCTCCGCGCACCCGCGAGCCCGCCGCGGACGATGGTCTCCCAGCTTGCTCACCGGAAATATTCAGGTACCGCCGCTGCGCTTCACCCGCTTTTACCTGGAATCTTAGTCGGTTCTTAGGAATTCACCTGTGAATGCATGGCCGGTGCGGGTATTGACCCGATCGCGTCAAGTCTGCTTTGCTTCTGATCGGCACCCAATACACCACTTGACGTGGTGTCAGTCGGGTGTCGGGTTCGAATTGCCGTTTCACGGCCCCGCAGCAGTTCTGCCGGTCCAGGGGCACGCCGCCGCCGTGCGGAATTCACCGCCATTTCCGGGCGCATTCCCATGCCCCGGGCGGGAGGGGTAATTCCGGATTCACGGCGGCGCGTGGAGAAAGCCGGCGGAACTGCTGCGGTGTCCGGCGACGAGAGCACAGTTCCCCCTTCGCCATCCATGCACGTGATCCCGTGCCGCCCACCGGCGGACACGCCATCAGCATGAGAGGACACCCACACCATGGGTACACCCCGCGCACCGCGACGCAGACGCCGCACGGCCCTGTCCGGCCTGGCGTCGCTGGCCCTGGTCACCGGCGCCATGATGGCCGCCACCGCACCCCAGGCGGTGGCCGCACCGGTCATGCCCCAGGCGCAGCACTCCACTGTGGCCAATCCCTACAGCCCCGAGTACGGGCACGCCTACCGGCACGGCGCGCTGCCGACCATCCAGCGCAACGCCACGATGAAGTCCTGGGCCGCCGCCCAGTCGGCGCCGGACGTCGCCACTGGACCGGAGACTCTGTCCTACGGTGGCGGTATCGACGGAATCGGGGTCAACGACGGCCACTCCAAGGTCTACCTGGTGTTCTACGGAACCCAGTGGGGCACCGAGAGCACCAACAGCAGCGGGGACGCGACCTTCTCGGGCGACCCGGACGGGGGCGCGCCCGTCGCCCAAGAGATGTTCAAGGGCATCGGCACCGGTGGCGAGCTGTGGTCGGCCGACCTGACCCAGTGGTGCGACGGTCCCAACGTGGCTGCGGGAGCCACCAGTTGCCCCTCGAATGCCAGCTTCGTGCCGTACCAGAGCGGCGGTGTACTGGCCGGTGTCTGGTACGACAACTCGGCCGCGTCGCCGAGTGCGGCGACCGGCCACCAGCTCGGCGTGGAGGCCGTCAACGCGGCCTCCCACTTCGGCAACACCACGGCCGCGTCGAACCGCAACGCCTACTACGTGATCCTGTCGCCGCACGGCACCAACCCGGACAGCTACCAGGGCCAGTACTGCGCCTGGCACGACTACAACGGCGACAGCACGCTCACCGGCGGCCCGGTGACCTCGCCCTACGGCGACATCGCGTTCAGCAACCAGCCGTACAACATGGACTCGGGCGCGGGCTGCGGCGTGGGCTTTGTCAACTCACCAGGAACGCTTGACGGTTACACCATCACCCTGGGCCACGAGTGGCACGAGATGATGTCGGACCAGAACCCGGCCGGTGGCTGGACGAACAACACCGGCAGTTCCTACAACGGGCAGGAGGACTCCGACGAGTGCGCCTGGCTCTCCCCGGGAACGGCGGGCGGCGCGGCCAACGTCACCATGGGTACCGGCACCTTCGCAGAGCAGGCCAGCTGGTCCAATGACACCAACGCCTGCGCCATCTCGCACCCGATCGTCGGCGGCGGCGGCGGTAGCAACACCGTGACCGTCACCAACCCGGGCAGCCAGACCGGCACGGTCGGCACCGCCGCCTCGTTGCAGGTCGGCGCGAGCGACTCCGGCAGCTCCACGCTGTCCTACAGCGCGACCGGCCTGCCGACCGGCCTGTCGATCAATGCCTCAAGCGGCCTGATCAGCGGTACGCCGACCGCCGCAGGTAGCTACTCGGTGACGGTCACCGCCAAGGACACCACCGGAGCCACCGGCAGCACCGGCTTCAGTTGGACCATCTCCGGCAGTGGCGGAGGTGGTGGCTGCACCGCGGCGCAGCTGCTCGGCAACCCCGGCTTCGAGACCGGCAGCGCCGCTCCCTGGACGGCGAGCGCGGGCGTGCTCAACAACAGCTCCAGCGAGCCTGCCCACTCCGGCAGCTGGGACGCCTGGCTGGACGGCTACGGCGCCACCCACACCGACACCCTGAGTCAGAGCGTCACCGTGCCGACCGGCTGTGTCAGCGCCAACCTGTCGTACTGGCTGCACATTGACACCGCCAAGACCGGCACCACCGCGGCGGACACCCTCAAGGTCGAGGTCGTCAGCGGCTCGACCGCGACTACCCTGGCGACCTACTCCAACCTCAACGCCGGCACCGGCTACACCCAGCACACGGTGAGCCTGGCCTCTTACGTCGGCAAGGCCTTCACAGTGAAGTTCGTCGGCACCGAGAATTCCTCCTCCCAGCAGACGAGCTTCGTCCTGGACGACACCGCGCTCAACGTGTCCTGACCAGCGGGCTGCGGTTCGAGTCCGAACGGCTCCGCCCCGGGAGGGAACCAGTCCCGGGGCGGAGCCGTCCCATCGTCACCACCCGGTCAGGGAACCGCCAGAAGGGACATCTCCCGTGGCACCCGCACCCGCCCGAAGACTCTTCACCGCCCTGCTCCTGTGCGGCGTCTCCCCAGCCGCCGCCACTGCCTGTTCCGGTCACCCCTCCGCCGGGCCGCCCGGCCCCGGCATCGTCCGGCTGGACGACAAGGCCAACGGCACCACCGTGCGGGTGCCGCTGGGCACGACCGTGGTGCTGACCCTCGGCAGCACCTACTGGTCCGCCCCGGTCAGCAGCGTCCCCGGCGTCCTGTCCAGTACCGCCTCCGCCTCGGCCAGTGCCGACCACAGCTGCATGGCCGGGATGGGTTGCGGCACCCTCCAGGAAGTCCTGCGTGCCGCGGACCCGGGCACCACCCAGCTCAGCTCCTCCCGCGTCAGCTGCGGCGAAGCCATGTCCTGCCCGCCCGACCGGCGCCGGTTCACCGTCACCGTGATCGTCGCGCAGTGACTCCCGGACCGCCCGCTCGGCACCCTGCTGACGTTCACGGTTGAAAGCGAATCCCGCCGTCGAAGCGGATCGTCTCGCCGTTCACGTAGTCGTTCTCGATCAGAAAGCGCACCAGGTGCGCGAATTCCGAGGCCCGGCCGGCGCGCTTGGGGAAGGGGACCGGCGCGACCAGCTTGGCCTTGAAGGCCTCGGCGGCCTCTCCATCGCCGTAGATCGGAGTGTCTATGATGCCCGGGCAGATCGAGTTGATCCGGATGCCGGTCGCTGCCAGGTCGCGGGCGGCGGGCAGCGTCATGCCGACGATGCCCGCCTTGGACGCGGAGTAGGCGACCTGACCCATCTGGCCTTCGAGCGCCGCGACGGACGCCGTGTTGACCACCACACCACGCAGACCGTCGGCATCGACGGGCTCCGTCCTGCCGATCTCCGCGGCGCCGATCCGCAGGAGGTTGAAGGTGCCGATCAGGTTGACCCGGAGGACGTTCTCGAACTGGGCGAGGTCGTGCGGGGCGCCGTCACGGCCAACTATCCGGGAGGCCCAGGCGATGCCGGCGCTGTTGACGATGACGCGCAGCGGGGCGCCGGTATCGACGGCAGCCTGTACGGCGGCCTCCACCTGCGCCTCGTCGGTCACATCCGTCTTGACGAAGACACCGCCGACTTGGTCGGCCAGGGCCTTGCCCATGTCCTCGCCGAGGTCGGCGATCACCACCTTGACACCGTGGGAAGCGAGCTCACGGACGGTGGCCGCACCGAGACCGCTCGCGCCACCGGATACGACTGCGGAGATTCCGTTCATGTCCATTGGTTGCAGCACCTTGTTCGAGGATCAGATATTGCCGGACGAAGCTGTCACTGTGGTTCACGGGTGGAACCGGACTCATCGCGCAGAGTGGCAATGAGCCTGATGAACTCGGCGGCGGTCGAGTGGCTGTAGAAGTCACGGGGCGCGATCTTCGGCAACCCTCTCTCCTGCATCGACCTGAGAACCCGCAGCACAAGCAGAGAATTTCCCCCCACCAGAAAGAAGTTGTCGTCCATGGACACCTCGGCCTTCAGGCAGTGGCTCCAGATACCCAGGATCTCCGCGGCGAGATCACCGGACGGGGATGTGTCTGCCGGGGCGCCCTGGACCGGGTCAGGGGCCCGACCGGCAGCGGTCGGAGGCGGGAGCCGGGACAGGTCCGGCTTTCCGTTGGTGGTGAGCGGTATCGCGGTGATCCGGGTGAGCGTGGAAGGGACCATGTAATCGGGCAGCATGCGGCGGGCGTTGTCGAGGATCCGCGAGGTGTCGACGTCCTGGGCCGGCACCACGTACGCGTCGATGCGGCTGCTCGCCGAATCGTCGGGAGACGCCTCGGTGGCGACGACGACGGCCTCGCTCACCGCAGGGTCGCCGGCCAGCACGGACCGGATCTCGCCCAGTTCGATGCGGTGTCCGCGGATCTTGACCTGGTGGTCCAGCCGTCCCAGATGATCAAGACGTCCGTCCGGGTGCAGCCGACCCTTGTCCCCGCTGCGGTAGAGACGCTCGCCGGTCAGGTCATCGGTGATGAACCTGTCGGCCGTGAGCTCCGGCCGGCCCAGGTAGCCCGCCGCCAGTCCGGCGCCGCCCACGTAGACCTCTCCGGCCGCCCCCGGTGGCAGCACTCGTCCCCACTCGTCCCGCACGGACACCGACCAGCCGGGAAGAGGGCGCCCGACCGACCTGGAAGCGGCCGCGAGATCTGCCGGGGTGATCGTCTGGGCGGTCACGTGCACGGTGGTCTCGGTGATGCCGAACATGTTCACCACGCGGCACCACGTGTGGGAATGCCCCGCGAACCAGGGGGCGAGCATCCCCACGTCCAGCGGTTCTCCGCCGAACACCAGCAGCCGCACCGCCAGGTCGGCCTTCGCCGACCGGTCTGCGCGGACGAGTTGGGCAAACGCTGAAGGAGTTTGATTGAGGACGGTGACTCGTTGGTCAATCAGAAGCCTGTGGAATTCATCGGGATCCCGCGCCGTCCAGTAGGAGACGACAACGAGCCGTCCTCCACTGAGCAGGCAGCCCCAGATCTCCCACACCGAGAAATCGAAGGCGCTCGAATGGAAGAGCGTCCATACGTCGTCAGGGCCCAGTGCGAAGTCCGTTTCGGTTGCCTCAAGCAGGGCGATCACGTTGCGGTGCGGAATGACCACGCCCTTGGGGCGGCCGGTGGACCCGGACGTATAGATCACATAGGCGGCGTCGGCAGGGGTACCGGGCTGCCGGACTCCGCCTCCGGGACCGCCGCGGGCACTCAGCTCGTCAAGCCCCACGACCCGGACGTCCGCAACGGGGGGAAAGGATTCTCCGTCGCCGATGACGAGCGGAATCCGCGCGCTTTCGACGATGTAGCGCAGCCGGTCCGGCGGATACCTGAAGTCCATCGGTACATAGGCGCATCCAGCCTTCAGGATACCGAGCATGGCGATGACCAGCGAGGCGTCACGGTCCAGGCAGACGCCGACCTTGCTTGCCTGGGCGACTCCGGCGGCGCGCAGTCCTGCCGCGACCCGGTCGGCGCGCTCGTCGAGCTGCCGGTACGTCAACTCCCCATGGCTGTCCACGAGCGCCACGGCATCGGGGAGGCGGCGGGCCACATCTTCGAACCGCTCATCGATTCGCCGGTCGGGAGCGGGACCGGGAGCGGGGCCGGGGCCGCGGCCCGCGCCTCCCAGCCGCAGGACCTGCGCCGTCTCCTCCGGTGACATGACCGGGATCGTCGACAGCACGGATTCGCCGCCGTCCGCCGCGAGCCGTGCGGTCAGCCGCTCGATCGAGGCACAGAACAGGTCGGCCACGCTCGGCGAGATCACGAGCCAGGCGGCGGCGCACTGCTGCTCGTCGATCTGCTGGACGCTCAGGACAGTGGCCCGCTGCCGTCCGCGCACCGTGTCGAGCTGTCCGATCTCAACCGTCGCCTGTCCGGAGTACCTGGAGATGGTGAGCGCGAGGGCGCCCAGGAGCAGCTGCCTGCCCCTCTGCCCGCGGCCGGGTACGGCAAGGGGGCGTGCGCTGACGGTGCCGCTGTCCTTCGGATCCCCGAGGCCCCAGTCGGCCGGGGCCCACGGAGCGGACGGCGGTATCAGCGGCCGCGCTGCCGGAGCGTCGGCGCACGGCGGCTCCGCCGCCTTCGCCGCCTGGTCGCCGAGCACGATCCCGGCCACCTGCTCCAGCATGGTGCGGGGGACCCGGTGGCGAAGCGCGACGAGCACCAGGGCCGCGGCGCCGTCGGAGTACGTCAGCAGAACCGCACGTAGCGGAGACAGGTCGTCGTGGACCGGGCGGAGCACCTCCCGCCACGCCCGCTCCAGTCCCTGCGGGCTGTCACGGGCCGCCGGAACGCGGGTCTCCCAGAGCCGCGTCGACCCGAGCTCAGGCCGGGACCGAGCCGCCTCCTGCAGCCGTCGGCGGGCATCCTGCGGGCTGATCGCGCCGGGCAGCCAGGCGATCACGCCATGGCAGGGCCGCCCTTGCGCGAGCAGGCGCCGGCCGGACGGCAACCCGGAGTGCTCCCGGTCCTGGACGGACCCGGTGAAGAACCCGTCGGGCGGGAGCGGCTTCGCTTCCGTCTGTGCATCCACGGTCGGCCTCCTGCCGGTCTCGGAGTGGTCTGGTGCCATCACCTGCTGATGAACCCTCCATCGACGGTGAGCACCGTCCCGGTCACCTGGCGGGAGTCGTCACCGGCCAGCCAGACCGCAGCCCCTGCCACGTCGGAGGGTTCGACGAGCGAGTTCATGGGCTGGTCCCGCAGAAAGGACTCCTCGTAGCCTGCCGTCGGCAGGTCGAGCGAGCGGGCGATCTCGGTCAGCATCCGGCCCTCGACCAGCGGATCGTCGCGCACTGATCCGGGACACAGCGCGTTGACCCGAACCCGGTTGGGCGCGTAGTCCAACGCCGCCGCCTTCGTCAGGCCGATGAGCCCGTGCTTGGCGGAGACATATCCCCCGAAGTACCTGTAGCCGACCAGTCCGGCGGTCGACGAGACGTTGATGATGCTGCCGGCCCCCTGCTCGACCATGGCCGGCGCGACTGCCTTGATCATCCGCCAGGCCCCGGAGAGATTGACGTCCAGCATGAGCGACCAGTCGAGCTCGCTGATCTCATGGATCGCCTTACCGGACGGCGCTGCTATACCCGCGTTGTTGACGAGCACGTCGATGACGTGGAAGCGCTCCAGCGCGTCGCCCACCGCCGCCCGCACACTCGCCGGATCACGCACATCGGTCGCCGAGGTGATGACCGCGCTGCCGTGCTCCTCGCACAGTTCGCGCGTGTGGTTCAGTTGGCTGCGGCTGCCCAGCGGATAGCCCACACCGTCCAGATCGCCGGCGATGTCGAGGAGCACGAGGTCGGCGCCCTCGCGGGCGAAGCGGACGGCGCACTCCCGCCCCAGCCCGCGTGCCGCTCCCGTGATCACCGCGGTCTTGCCCTTCAGCAGCATGCTCGTGTCCTCCCCGTTTCCTGTTCCGCTCAGCATCCGGCGACGGCCCGCAGCAGCGCTTCGGGTGAATCGATCAGGTACATGTGTCCGCCGGACAGTTCGAGGTACCTGAAGTCCCCCCGCGTGACATCTCGCCACTGCTGGGCGTGCTCCCTGGTGACCAGGACGTCGTCGGCACCTCGCAGCGAGGTGACCGGAAGCCGCAGGGGCTCGCTGGAGCTCGGCTTGTAGTTCTCGTGCATGGCCACATCGGCACGGAGCACCGGCAGCAGGAGCTCCCTCAGGTCCGGATCGTCGAATGCCGCATGCCGGTATCCGGCGAACTCCTGGACGCGCTCAAGGAACTCGGCGTCGTCGAGCCCGGTCGCCCTGGCCTCACGCCCGTTCGACGGGCCGGGTGAACCGCTGACATACAGGTGCTCCAGGCCCTGATTCCCGAGCCGGTCGAGTTCAAGCGCGATCTCATAGCAGAGGACGGCGCCGAGGCTGTGGCCGAAGAGCGCGAACTGCTGCCCCTCGGTGAGGTCGGCGATCCGAGGTGCGAGCTGCGCGGCGGCCGCCACCGCATCGGTGAGCGGCTCGTCCAGGAACAGCTCCTCCCGCCCCGGCAGTTGGACCGGCAGCACGGTCACGCCGGGCACCGCCAGGTCGGCCCAGGCGCGGTAGATCCCGGCCCCGCTTCCGGCGAAGGGCAGGCACACGAGCGGCAGTTGGTTGAGTGACATGGTCTCCTCGTTCTCAGCTCAGAGCCTCGGCCCGGTCCAGCAGGTCGGCGATTGTTTCGGAGGCATGCGGGAGCAGGTAGAAGTGGTCACCGGGAAGAACCCGGAAGGCGCACTCCGCCGAGGTCACCTCGCGCCAGCCCGCCAGCTCATCCTCGGTCGCCTGGGTGTCCTGTTCGGCGCTGTAGACGACGATCGGCCGGTCCCAGGGATCGGAATGCAGGTGCCGGTAGGTCTCGAACAGGCGGTAGTCGTTGCGGATGATCGGCAGAATGTGCTCACGCAGGTCGGGGTCGGCCAGGGCGTCCGCGCTACCACCGATCTTGATCAGTTCTTCCGCAAGTCCGTCGTCGTCACGCAGGTGCACACCCTCCGACCGCTGCGTCTGCGGGGCGGGCTGAGCCGAGACGGCCAGCAGGAGAGGCGGCCCGGACCGGGCACGGTGGCGCCTGGCCACCTCATAGGCCACCACCGCTCCCATACTGTGGCCGAAGAGGACCGTGGGGACCGTCGGCAGCGCTCCGATCTCGGCGGCGAGCGCCTCCGCGAGCACAACCGCATCGCTCACCAACGGTTCGGCCAGGCGGTCCTCCCGACCGGGGTACTGCACCGCCATCAGTTCCACGCCGTCGGGCAACAGCGGCCCCCAGGGCCTGAAGAAACGCGCGGCACCGCCGGCATGCGGGAAGCAGATGATACGCAGCCGGGCCCGCTCCACGGTCTTCAGCGGACGTAGGCCCTGCGAATCCACAAGTTGCATCGACTTTCCTCCGCTGTGCGTATGTCGGCTTCCGATGATCAACACGTGAGAAAGGTTCTGACGCCCCTCGGCTTCTCGCGCTCCGGGTGGCTTTCCTTTTCGACGAGCTTCTTGAGGTAGTTCACGCCTTCCGTGCCGCCGGATCCGGTGAGCTCGGTGGTCAGGTACTTGACGGCGAAGCCGTAATGGCGCCCGCGCCACCGGCGGAGCACCCGCAGCAACTCGTCGAAGTGGCGCTCCATCTCCTGGTCTCCGGAGGCTCGCACCCGGGCGCCCTGGGCCTCCCACTCCTCGGCGAGGATTCCGTGCAGCTCGGCCAGGTGATCGAACCCCTTGAAGACCAGTACCTTCTCCGGATCGAGGCCGTACAGCACGATCTCCATGGCGTGGTAGTTCATGGACTGCACGGCACTGGCGTCACCGGTCCCCGCACGGAATTCCATGAACCGTTCGGGCGACATGGTCCACAGCACGCTGAAGAGCCCGTTCAGCAGGTCGGCCGTCAGTGAGGCCTGCCGGAGCCTGACCCGTGCCTCCCGCCGATCACTCGCGCAGATCTCGGCGGCCCGCAGCACAAGGGAGCGGACCAGGAAGAAGACCATCTCGCAGGCGTGCACCGAGCGCAGGAAGAGGTGCTCGTCGTGCTTGTCGGACTGCGGGAAGTCGGTGCACTCGGCCAGCACGAACCTGTTCCAGCGCGCCTGCGGGTCGGCCTCCCGTTCGCGTAGCAGCTCGCCCAGCGGGACGTCCCCGGCCGGGTCGAAGGTCAATGCCTGCACCCGGTCGAGACGGGCCTGCAACCTGTGCTGCCGTTCCGCCGATGTCGCGGGGTCGATCGCCCCACTCGGAGCGTTCCGCTCCACCTTGAGCAGATCGCGCAGGGTGACCTGAAGCGCCTCCGCGGCACCGGTCACCGGATCGTCCGCCTGCCGGTCCAGGAACCAGTTGTAGACGTGGAGGTTGGTGTAGCGGTAGTACCGCGGAATCTCCGCCCCCTGGGCGAACGGCCGGGTCAGCAGTCCGACCAGTTCCGCTTCGTCGTCGGCCCGCGCTCCGTCCGAGGCCTGCGCCGCGACCTCGTCGTAGCACCTGGACAGCTCGTCGAGCCGTTCGGGCGTGAGCGCCGCGCGGCCGTGTTCTCGCTGGATCCTGACAAGGTACGCGCACCTTTCCGGTAGACGCAGCGACAAGGGGTCACCTCCGAAAGACCAAGGGGGAATTGAACAGCGCCTGGAATCCGGCCGTGCCTAGTGCGTTGACCGGGTGACTTCGCCGGGTCGGTGGGGTGTGGGACGGTGGACTGTTGAGTCTGATCCGTTTCGGCTTCGCGGAGGCGTGGTGGCAGAGCCAGTCAGGGTCCGTCGGTTATCCGAC
>Ga0302314_10002789_pt1 | contig 32376 bp, 28 predicted proteins | sample III_Palsa_N2_3_FD_200533 | JGI IMG/M metagenome (GOLD analysis project Ga0302314, IMG submission 200533) | Peat permafrost microbial communities from Stordalen Mire near Abisko, Sweden - III_Palsa_N2_3 | ecosystem: Environmental > Terrestrial > Soil > Palsa > Peat permafrost | place: Sweden... | reverse complement strand
GGCGACATACAGGAGCCCCCCATGGCCGACGACGCCCAGCTGATCAGCGCCGCGCAGGAGGTCATCCAGCTGTGGCCGGAGGGTCCGCCGGATCCGTTGCCGGGCGTCGGCCCGGAAACGACCTACCGCTGGCCGGCGGCGGGAAGTGAAAACACCCTGATGCTGCGCAATGTCACCGACCCCACCTTGACCGTCTTCGCGCCAGAGCCGGGCAAGTCGAACGGCGTCGGCGTCATCGTCTGTCCAGGGGGCGGCTGGCGCATCCTGGCCTGGGAGCATGAGGGTGTCGACCTGGGGCATTGGCTGGCGGAGCGCGGCTACACCGCCTTTCTGCTCAAGTACCGGGTGCGCGGCACGCCGGTGGACCCTGAGGTCTTCGCCGCCAGTATTCCGGGTGCCAACAAGGAACTGAACGCGCCAAGGCCAGCGTCAGAGTCGCCGCGGTCGCTGATGCAGGTGATCACCGACGAGAAGACGAACCGGGCCATTGCGGCGGCGGCCACCGATGGACATCGCGCCGTGGCCATCGTCCGCGAGCGGGCCAAGGACTGGGGCGTCGACCCGGCCAAGGTGGGCATGATCGGTTTCTCCGCCGGCGCCTTCCTGGCCGCCGATGTGGCAATGGATACTCAAGGCCCGCCCCTGGCCTTCGTCGCGCCCATCTATGGCGGCGAGACCCGAGGCAAGCCCGTCCCCGCCGACGCCCCGCCCCTGTTCACCTGCATCGCCGGCGACGACCGGTATTTGTTCAAGGTGGTGGAGGGTCTCTACAACGACTGGTCCAATGCCGACCGCCCGGCCGAAATCCACATCTTCAACCGAGGCGGCCACGGCTTCGGCATGGTGAAACAGGGGATACCGGCGGACCGCTGGATCGAACTGTTCGGGGATTGGCTGAAGGATATTGGGTTCGGGTAAATCGGCGGGCCGGTGACCGGACTCGCCGAGGTCTGCAGTGGGTGGATTTCGGACACTCGATGCCTATTTTGTCGAGCGTCTTCAGGAGCGTTGAATGAGCCTCCCGGTCACCATTTATATGCCACTGCTTAACGAGGGCACAGACGTCTGGGCACCCGTCGTCGCCGAACAGATTGGGCCAATGCTCTACCGCCTAACCGGACTGGCGTCGGCGGATCAGGATTGGCAGTTCGGCGATACCGGGCAGATGGTGCGTGTTGAGAGCCGTGCCTTCTCGAGCGTCGAGGTCAGGCTTGCCGGCGTCGCGCTGGAGTCGGCTTAGGGTAGCACGCAGTCATCCGTCATCGCCACAACCGGACTCGGCCGGTGCTTAGGTCCACGCTCTACCCCGCAATCGCCTTCGCCGCCGCCTTCACACAGTCGATGAAGGCCCGCGTCGCCGCCGACGGCGTCCGCCGCCTCAGTAGATGCACCCCATCGTTGGTCCGCGAGGTTGGCGGTAAGGATCGCCAAACCAGCTCGCCGTCCGCGCAGGCGCGCCTCGCCAACGACAATGGCGCCACGGTGATGCAGGCCGCGCCGCGCGCGACGTTCAGGCAGGCTTCGGTGGAATCCAGTTCGTAGTCGGGGAAGGTCCCCAGCCTCAGACGGCGGCGCAGGGGTTCGGCGAAGCGGTCGTGGCTGGCCGGCGAGGGGCTGGGCAGGGCCCAAGGATAGAGGCTGGTGTCCGGACGCGCATGGGCCGCCGCCGGGTGGCCGGCGGCGAACACCAGCACCAGGGGCTCGGGGGGCAGGCCAGAGACGACGATCTCCTCGGCGAAGACGGACTCGTCGAACTTGCTCATGTCGCAGATCACAAGGCTGAGCTTGCGATCGAGCAGTCCTTGCAGCAGCACCTCGCTGCGCCCGCCGGTGACGGTGACCCGAACGCCGGGATAGAGGCGCGCGAACGCCGCCACGGCGTCGCTGACCAGGGGCTGCATGGGATAGGGGCCGGCGCCCACATGGACCACCCCGGACAGGGGGCGTTTCAGGGTCTCCGCCGCCTCCTCCAACGCCCCCGAAGCGGCGATGACATCGTGGGCCAGGCGCACCAGCTGATCGCCGCTTTCGGTGGGCTGGACGAAGTGGGTGGAGCGGTCGAACAGGCGCACGCCCAGGTCTGCCTCCAGCTTTTGCAGGGAGCGGCTGAGCGCCGACTGGGTAAGCCCGCACTCGTCCGCCGCCCGCGCGAAACTGCGCAGCCGGTGCAGGGCTTCGAAATGGGTGAGGCGCTTCAGGTCCATCGGGTCATTCGCTCATTCTCAATATGAATTACCAAAGCGGAATTGATGCGCATAGAGAGGACCCGATTGACTTAGACGCTCGCTCGTCTGAACCCTCGCCCCACGCAGTGGGGAGAGGGCAGGGAGAGGGTCTGTCCGCGTGAGGACTCTTGCCGGAGAGGACAGCGGCAGCGGCGCGACCCCTTTCCCTGCCCTCTCCCCGTGAAGAACGGGGCGAGGGTTCAGACCGGCCCAAACGGAGGAAGCTCATGTCCGACGCCCTCGACCTGCGCGACCGCGCGACCGTCTTCCGCGCCCTGGAGGCCCAGACCTTCGACGTGGTCGTCATCGGCGGCGGCATTACCGGCGCCGGCGTGGCTCGGGACGCGGCCCTGCGCGGGCTGACAGTGGCCCTGATCGAGGCCCGTGACTTCGCCAGCGGGACCTCGAGCCGCAGCTCCAAGATGATTCACGGCGGCCTGCGCTATCTGGCCCAGGGCGACACCGCCCTGGTCAAGGAGGCGGCGTCCGAGCGCCAGATCCTGCGCCGGATCGCCCCGCACCTGACCCGCATCAGCCCCTTCATCGTCCCGGCGCCCAACCTGGCCTCGGTGGCCAAGCTGCGGGCCGGGCTGTGGCTGTTCGAGAAGCTGGGCGAGGCGCCGGCCGCCGAACACCACCAGATGTGGAGCCGGGCCGAGCTGGCCGAGCGCGAGCCGATCCTGGATAGCTCGGGCTTCCATTCCGCCGCCGTCTATCCGGAATTCCTCACCGACGACGCCCGCCTGACCCTGGCCAATGTGCGCGGGGCGGTGGGCGAAGGCGCGGTGGCGATCAACTACGCCAAGGCGGTTCAGCTCATCGGCGCGCCGATCGACACGGTCGTGGTCCGCTCCGACCTGGCCGGCGAGATCCTGGAGGCGCGGGTCAAGGCCAAGGTGGTCGTCAACGCCGCCGGGCCGTGGGTCGACGCCATCCGCGCCCTAGAGGAAGGCGGCGCGGCGCCGCGCCTGACCCTGACCAAGGGGGTGCATGTGGTGCTGCCCCACGCCCGGGTTCCGATCAACCACACCATCATCCTGCGCGGCGCCGACAAGCGCGGCCTGTTCGCCGTGCCCCGCGGCGGCTTCACCTATCTGGGCACCACGGACACCTTCTATCCCGAAGCCGAGACCTGGCCGACGATCACACCGGCCGACATCCAGTACCTGTTCGACGGCGCCCAGCGCAGCTTGAAGATCGCGCCGCTGACCATGGGCGACATCGTCTCGGTCTGGTCCGGCGTGCGGCCCCTGGTGGCGCAGGCGGGCAAGAGCCCCAGCGAAATCTCCCGCCGCGACGAGGTCTGGACCGGTCCGTCCGGCATGATCACCATCGCCGGCGGCAAGCTCAGCGCCTATCGCGCCATGGCCGAGCGGATCGTCGACACCGTGGTCGAGCGGCTGGGCAAGCCCGCGCGGCCGGTGTCGACCGGCGAGGTCTTCCTGCCCGGCGGCGACTATGACCCCGCCGCGTTAGGCGAGGTCGCGCCGCGCCTGATCGACCTCTATGGCTCGGAAGCGCAAGCCGTGGTCGCCGATGGCGGCGACGTGGCCGCCGAGGCCCGCCGCGCGGTGCTGGTCGAGGGCGCGCAACGGCTGGAGGACTATTGGGTCCGCCGCTCCGTCCGCGCCTGGTTCAGCGAGGACGCGGGTCTGTCCGCCCTGGCGCCCGCCGCCGAAGCTATGGCCGACCTGCTCGGCTGGGACGCCGCTCGCATCCAGTCCGAAATCGCCAACTGCCAAGCCATTCACGACAAGAGCCGGGCCGCGCTCGTCGCCGCCTGAGGAAACCCCGCATGACCAAGACCCTGATCGCCGACCTGACCGCAAGCCTCGGCGCCGACCGCATCCTGACCTCGGATGAGGTGCTGAACAGCCGCCGTTATGACCGCTGGGCGCTGAGCTGGCTGAAGGACTGGCTGGGGGAGGCCATGGCCACGCCAGCCGCCGTGGCGCGCCCGCGCACGGTGGAAGAGGTGCAGACCATCGTCGCCAAGGCCAACGCCAGTGGCGTGGCTGTGATCCCTTTCGGCCTGGGCAGCGGGGTCTGTGGCGGGGTGCTGCCGACCTCGGACGCCATCCTGCTCGACCTGTCCGAGCTGAACCGGGTCCGCTTCATCGACGAAACCAATTTACTGGCCAGTTTCGACGCCGGCAAGAACGGTCTGGAGGCCGAGGAGGCGGTGGCGGCCCACGGCCTGACCATCGGCCACTGGCCGCAGTCCATCGCCATCAGCAGCGTCGGCGGCTGGGTCTCCACCCGCGCCTCCGGCCAGTTCTCCACTGCCTACGGCAATATCGAGGACATCATCTATTCCATCGAGGCGGTGCTGCCGGACGGCCGGCTGGTCACCCTCGGCAAGGCGCCCCGCGCGGCGGCGGGGCCGGACCTGCGCCACATCCTCATGGGCGCCGAGGGGACCATGGGCGTCGTCACCGGCGTGACCCTGTCCCTGCGCCGCAAACCGGAGCGACAGGCCTACAGCGCCTTCTACGCCAAGGACATGGACACGGGTTTCGAGGCCCAGCGCCGGATCGTCCAGGCCGATTGGCGCCCGCCGGTGATGCGCCAGTACGACGAGCGCGAGACCAAGCGGAACTTCCGTGACTTCCTTCGCGAGGGCAACGGCCTGCTGCTGATGGTCCACGAAGGTCCCGCCGCCCGGGTCGAGGTGGAACTGTCCGAGACCGCCAAAATCGCCACGGCCGCGGGCCTGACCCCCGCCGATGGCAAGGTGGCGCAGGACTGGCTCGGCCACCGCAACAATACCCCGGCCTGGACCGAGCTGTTCGAGCGCGGCCTGGTGGTGGACACCATCGAGATCTCCGCCCCCTGGACCACCATCGGGGCGATCTACACCGACGCCGTGGCGGCGCTGAACACCATCCCCGGCATGATCAACGCCTCGGCCCACTCGTCCCACGTCTATCGTAGCGGCCTCAATCTCTACTTCAGCTTCGCCGTCGCGCCGGGCGATAAGGTGGCCATGGAGCAGGCCTATCTGGACAGCTGGCGCAAGGTGATGGAGGCCACGGCCGCCCAGGGCGGAGGCGTCGCCCACCATCATGGCGCTGGCCGGCTGCGGAAGGACTTCCTGCACCACGACCTGGGCGAGGGCGGCCTCTCGTTGCTGCGAGACATCAAGCGGGCGGTGGACCCCAAGGGAATCATGAACCCCGGCAACCTGATCCCCGATGCCCCGACTCCTTGATGTCTGAACTGATCCTGGCCCTCGACGTCGGCACCACCACGGCCCGCGCCCTGCTGGCCGAGGCCGGCGGCGGCGTGCTGTCGAGCGCGGCACGGCCGATCGCGACGTCGCATCCTGGCCCCGACCGCGCTGAGCAGGACGCTGAGGCGGTGCTGCAGGCTACCCTGGACGCGGCCCGCGAGACCTTGGCCAAGGCCAGACGCACACCCGCTGATCTCGCCGCGGTCGGCGTCACCAGCCAGCGCGCCAGCCTGGTGGTCTGGGATCGCCGCACCGGCCAGCCGGCGGGGCCGATGGTGCTGTGGAACGACCTGTCGGGCGCCGCCCGCGCGGCGGAGATGAAGGCCGCCGGCCTGTTCTCCTGGCCGCAGATGCCGTCCTGCAAGCTGGAAGCGGCTCTTGCCGCCGCGGGGCCTGGCGACTGGCTCTGGGGCGGGATGGAGAGCTTCCTGGTCTGGCGATTGAGTGGCGGCGGCGCGCACGTCACCGACCTCTCCAACGCCTGGCTGAGCGGCTACTACAATTTCGTCGGCGGCTGGAACCAGCCGATCCTGGCTTGGCAGGACCTGACCGAGGCCATGTTCCCGCGCATCGTCGACAGCGTCGGGCCGATGGCGGTGTGCGACCCGTCCGTGTTCGGCGCCGCCACGCCCATCACCGCCCTGATCGGCGACCAGCAGGCCGGCTTCTTCGCTCACGGCGGCGTTGCGGCCGGGACCTGGAAGGGCACTTTCGGGACGTCAGGCGTGATCATCGCCTCCACCGGCGAGACTCCCGACTCGCCCATGCCGACCCTGCCGCCGGAAGCCCTGGCCGGGATGGGCGGCAAGGCCTTTTTCTGCGTCGAGGGCATGATCATCACCGCCGGCGCGGCGATCGACTGGGTCGCGCAAGGACTGGGCCTGTTCCCCACCACCGAAGCCCTGCTGGCGTCCGCCGCCGCGACGCCGGACGCGGGCGGCGCGGCGTTCCGACCGTCGCTACAAGGCCTGGGCGCGCCCCACGCGAACATGGACGCCGCCGGCGTGATCGCCGGCCTGCATCCCGGCATCGGCCCCGGCCACATCGCCCGCGCCGCCGTCGAGGGCGTGGCCTTCCGCGCCCGCGAGATTGCCGAGGCCATGCGCCCGCTGATCGGCGAGAACACCCCCCTGGGCGTCGACGGCGGCCTGACCGCCTCCCCGGTGTTTTTGCAGGCCCTGGCCGACGCGCTCAGTCGGCCGGTTCGCCGCCACACCGTCCGCGAGGCCACCGCCTATGGCGCGGCCATGGCGGCCGCGTTCGGGGCGGGGCTGCTGGACCAGGCCGCGCTGGCCGAGCGGGCGACCTATGAGGATCTGGTCGAGCCAGCGATCAGCGCGGACGAAGCCCAGGCGCTGTATCAGGCCTGGGCCGCCAAGCTGTCCTAGAAGGAGGCCCTCAAGGTCGCGCCAAAGGTCTGCGGCGTGCCCAGCTGTCCGGCGATGGCGAAGGTCCCGGCGCCGGGGATCGACGAGGTTCCGAGATTCTGGAAATACTTCACGTTGAAGGCGTTCTGGGTCCAGATCGAGACATCGTAGCGCCCCTGGTCGATCGCCGCCCCCAGGCGGGCGTTCACCAAGGCATAGGCCGGGATCAGCGTCAGCGGGCCATCGTCCACCGTGCCGTAGGCGCCGGAGCGATAAGCGTACTGCACCAGGGCGTAGGGCTTGACCCGGTCGTTCAGCTCGAAGCGATAGCTGGCGGTGACATTGCCGATCCACCGCGGCGCCTCATAGACGGGCTTGCCGGTGAGATTGCAGATGCTCGCCCCGCCCACCGGGCAGGGGCCGTTGGCATAGGCGGTATAGTAGGCGTCGTTGTAGGAGCCGTTGACGGAGACGTCGAAGCCGTCGACCACCTGCAGGGTCGCGTCCGCCTCGACCCCCTTGGCCAGCACATTGCCGACATTGGCGAGATAGGATTTGGCGCCGTTGGTGGGATAGATGTTGGCCTGCAGGCCTGTCAGGGTGGTCCAGAAACCGTCCAGGTTCAGCACCAGCCTCCGGTCGAACAGCGACTGCTTCAACCCCAGCTCCCAGTCATCCACATGCTCGGGCTGCAGCACCAGGGGCTGACCGACGGCGACGGCGGAGTTCAGGTTCAGGCCGGCGGACTTGTAGCCGGTGGAATAGGACAGATAGACCAGGCTGTCCTTGGCCAGCTTGTAGGCGGCGCTGCCCAGCCAGGAGACGTTCCCGCCCTCGACGGTCACATCGTAGTGGAACGGTGGAATCGCCCCGGTGTAGGGGGTTCCCCGCGTGGAGGTGTTCGAAATCCCGTGCTTGTCGTCATTAGTGTAGCGGACGCCGGCGGTGAGGGTGAACTGGTCGGTCAGGTTATAGTTGGCCTGGCCGAAGGCGGCGTAGCTCTGGGTGTCGGCGTGGGTGTCGTCGATGTATTGCGAGCCCGAGGCTATGGTCTGCGGCTTGCCGGTATAGGCGGTGTAGAAGGCGCTGGCGGTCTGGCCGTACTGGTTCAGGATGTAGTGGTCGTGCAGGGTCTGGTCGAACAGATATATCCCCGCCTGCCAGTTGAACCGGCCGGGGTTGGAGGCCAGGCGGAACTCCTGTGAATACTGCTCGTCCCGGGTCTGGGCGACGTTGACCTGGATGATGTCCAGCGGGGTGTTGTCGGAGTCCTGCAGGGGATCGAAATGCCAGTAGCGATAGGCGCTGATCGACGTCGCCTTGCCCCATCCCAGATCCCAGTTCACCTCCGCCGAAAAGGCGTGCTGATCGGTCAGCATGTTCTGCGGCGAATTGTTGGGCGTGGAGGTCAGGCTGGCGACGGGGGTGTAGCCCAGGGTGTTGAAGGCCGCCAAGGTCTTGGCCGTGGCCGCTGAGATGCTCGCCGGCAGCACCGTCTTGATCGAGCTGACGCAGCAGGTGTCGTTCTCATCAGAATATTCGGCGATCAGCCGGACCGACACCTTGTCGGTGGGCTCGAGCAGGAACTGCAGCCGGGCGCCGTCGCGGCCGACGCTGTTGCCGGCGATACCCGTGGTGGTGTTGGGCAGCACGCCGTCGCGCTGGGTGTTGAACGCGGTCAGGCGAAAGGCGGCCAGATCGCCGTAGACCGGGCCGGTGACGCTGATCCGTTCCTGATTGTAGCCATAGTTGCCGATGGAGGCCTCCGCCTTGCCGCCGAAGGTGAAGCTGGGCGCGTCGGTGGTGATGTTAAGGACGCCGGCGGAGCTGTTGCGGCCATACAGGGTGCCCTGCGGCCCCCGCAGCACCTCCAGCTGGTCGATGTCGATCAGGTCCTCCAGCGCCATGCCGGGCCGACCCAGATAGACGCCATCCACATAGACGCCCACCGAGGTGTCCAGCCCGTCTGCGGCCGACGAGACCCCGATCCCCCGGATGCCGATGGACGAGTTGCGCGCGTTTGACTGATAAGCGACGAGGCTGGGCACGTCGGTCTGCAGATCGGCCAGGGTATAGCCGCCGGTCTGTTGCAGCTGCTTGCCCGAGAGCACCGACAGGGCGATCGGCACATCCTCGGCCCGCTCGCGGGTGCGCCGAGCGGTGACCACCACATCCGCCACCACCGCGGCGGCGGGCTGACCCGATGCGGCGGCGGCCGGCGCTTCGGGCGCCTTGGTGGATTGGGCGGCAGCGGCGGATGCGCATAGGACGGCCGTAGCCGCCGATGCGAGAAAGAGGGTCTTGTGGGAGACGGAAAAAGTCATGTGAGAGGTCCTTTTTTATTACCGTCTATTCCTATGGATGAAATAGGTATTTCAACACAGACCTTCTCTCTGGACCGATAGGTTTTCTGCCGAACGCGGCTGAGGCAGCCAGCGGGATCGCGCCCTGAAGAGTAGCGGCCTCTCTTGTAGTTTTCCTATCCCTGTTCGGCCGGAACGGGCGGCCGCGGGAAGGCGCGTGGCGGCAGGGGCAGTGGGTCTTCGAAACCTTCGGTCACACCGAGCAGGGCGAGGAGCCGGGTGGTCAGCCGCTCCCGATCGACGAGAGGAACCTTGCCGGACGCATCGCGCGGCACCTCCAGATCGGCCGCCAGCTTGCCGTCCTCCAACACCACCACCCGGTCGGCCAGGACGATGGCCTCGTCCACGTCGTGGGTCACCAGCAGCACGGCGGGCCGATGGATGGCCGACAACCGCCTGAGCAGGGCGTGCATGCGGATCCGCGTCAGGGCGTCCAGGGCGCCAAACGGCTCATCGGCCAGCAGCAGCTCCGGCTCGCGGACCAGCGACCGGGCCAGAGCGACGCGCTGCTGCTCGCCGCCGGACAACTCGTACGGCCAGGACAGCGCCCGGCCGCCCAGCTCGACCTCCTCCAACGCCCGCTGACCCCGTGCCCGTGCGTCCGCCCCGTCCAGGCCCAGCACCACATTGTCCAGCACCCGCATCCAGGGCAACAGGCGCGCGTCCTGGAACACCACCGACAGCCGGCTGGGCGCAATCAGTTCACCGCCGCCCTTAGCCTCGTGGTCGATGTTGGCCAGGGCCCGCAACAGGGTGCTCTTGCCCGATCCGCTGCGGCCCAGCAGGGCGACAAACTCGCCGCGCCGGATGTCCAGATCGACGCCATTCAGCACGCCGCGCAGGGTAAAGCGGCGCGTCAGGCCGCGGACGCGCACCACGGTGTCGGCGCTCATTGGGCGAAACTCCGGCGCCAGCGCAGCACCCGGGCCTCGGCCAGCCGCACCGCGGCGTCGGACCCCAGGCCCAGCAGGGCGTAGACCACCAGTCCCACCAGGATCACGTCCGACTGGGCGTAGGTGCGCGCCAGGTTGATCATATAGCCGATGCCGCTGGTGGCGTTCAGCTGCTCCACCACCACCAGCGCCAGCCAAGCGCTCATCACCCCGAACCTGAGGCCGGTCATCAGCCCCGGCAGGGCGCCCGGCAGCACGACCCGGCGGATGAAGGTCCAGCGGCTGAGACCCAGGGTCTCGGCCAGCTCCAGATACTTCAGGTCGATGCCGCGCAGGGCGGTGTGGACCTGGATATAGATCGGGATGAAGACCGAAATGGCGATCACCGTCACCTTCATGAATTCGCCGATGCCGAACCACAGGATCAGCAGCGGGATCAGGGCCAGCACCGGGATCGACCGCTTGATCTGCACCAGGCCGTCAAACACATAGCCGCCGATCCGGCTGAGGCCCGAGGCCAGGGCGACCAGCACGCCGAACAGGACGCCCCAGGCGAAGCCCTCGCCGGCGCGCAGGGCGGAGATGGCGACATTGTCGCCCAGCCGGCCGTCGCGGGTCAGGTCGATCGCTGTCGCCACCGTCGCCCAGGGGGACGGCAGCACCCGGCTGTCGATCAGGCCGGCGGCCGAGCCCACCGTCCAGAACAGCAGCAGTAGCACCGGCCCAAGCAGGGCGCCGAACCGCACCGGCTCGCCCAGGCCCAGCCGCCGAGTCTTGCGCACCGGCCTGGGCGTTCGTGGACTGGCCAGGGCGGCGGCGATGTCCTCCTCCAGCAAGCGCATATCGGCCGCCCCAAGGGTTCCATTCATGACGCGATCTCCCGGGATCTAAGCATGCCGCCCCTATCGCGCCGCCAGCTGTGCGCCGGCCCCACGCTCACGGGCGAAGGCCTGGGCAGTAACCGGCTCGAACCGGCGGTCGAACAGACTGGTGGCGCTGAAAGGTTTCTGACGGGTCTCCCGGGCCATCAGGTCCACGGAGCCCTGCTCCAGGGCGATGGCCGTGTCCCAGGTGGCCGGCACGTCCGGCTGGCCGGAGGTCTGCACGGCGTATCGCGCCTCGTCCTCCGAAAGCCCCTGGTTCTTGACGTAGTAGAGCCTGGCCCATTCGTCCGGATGGGCGGCGACCCAGGCGCTGGCCCGCGCCCAGACCTTGACATAGGCCCGCAGCGCCGCGGCCTTGCCGGGGTCTTCAAGGGTCTCGGTGCGGACATAGAGGTCGGTCAGGTCGTCCCGCACGGCGCTGTGCGGGATCAGCCGCGCGCCCTCGGCGCCATAGTTTTCCACATAGCGCCTGGCCGCTGGACCGGGGGCGATCGGCGCGACGTCCACCAGCCCGCCCACCAGGGCGTTGATATAGAGATCGGCGCCGGTGCTGGGCAGTTCCACCAGCTTGACGTCGGCGCGGGTCAGGTGCGCCGCCTCCAGGGACCGCAGCACCACCTCGCCCTGGACCTGGCCCGGACTGAAGGCGATCCGCTTGCCGCGCAGGTCGTCGAGATTGCGCACATTGGCGTGGGGCGCCACCGCCAGCATGTAGAGCGGGTGGGCCTGCGGATCCTGGCGCAGCCGCACGGCGATGATCTTCACCGGGATGCCGACCCAGATAGCGTGGATAGGCGGAATGTCCGCCGCCGAGCCCACATCCAGCGCCTTGGCGTGGAAGGCCTCGGTGACCGCCGGGCCGCCGCTGATCTGCGCCCATCGGACTTTGAACGGCAGGGCCTTGTCCCAGCCGGTGTATTCCAGCACCCGCTGGGTGGTCGGATCGCCGATGGTCAGGGTCACGCCAGCGGGAACAGTGTCGGGGATCGGTGCATCCAGCGCCAGCCGCGCGCCTGTGGGCTCGCCCGGGTCGCCGGCGCGGGCGAACACGCCGCGATGGGCGCGGGCCGAGTCCGCCAGCACAATGGCCGAGACAGCCAACGCCAGGCCGAGGATCGCCGCAATGCCGGTTCGGGTCGAGGCCACGTCAGATCGCCACGCTTGCAGAAGAAAGATTAGGGTGGCGCCGCGACCGTCAGCTTGAGGAGGGTCGGGCCACGGCGCCGTAACGTCCGGGAGAATCGTCAGCCCAGGACGTTAAACAGCTCGCCTTCCAGCGCCTGCGAGCGGAAGCCGTTCGGCCCCTCCGCCAGGTCGCCGGCCACGGTGATCCGCCGCACCACTCGCGGAAGATCGAAGTGGGCGTAATCGATCGGTCCCGCGTGGGAGACGGCTGCGTTGTCCCACAGCACGATGGACTTGGGCTGCCAGCGGAACCGCACCCCATACTCGGGCCGGGTGATTTCATGGTAGAGCAGGTCCTGCAGGTACTGGCCCTCGCGCTCGTTCAGGCCAGCGAAATGGGTCACCGTGCCGGCGTTGAAGAACAGCACCCTCTCGCCGGTTTCCGGATGCAGGCGCACCAGCGGGTGCAGGGACACAAACGGTCCGGTCCCGCGCCCATCCTTGCGCGGCTTGCGTTCGCCGGCGTCATAGCTGGAGGTCTGGTGCACCGCCTGGAGGTCGTCGACCAGGGCCTTGATCTTGGGCGACAGGCCCTCGTAGGCCGCGACCAGGTTGGTGAACAGGGTGTCGCCGCCATAGGGCGGGATGTCGACGCCCTGCAGGATCGAGAACCGGTTGGGGTTGGCGACGAAGGTGATGTCGATATGCCAGCCCTTGTAGTCCCGGGGCGGCTTGCGGCCGATGGCGCGGCTGTCGTTGCTGGCCTTGCGCTCGCGGTATTCCTCGATCGCCCGCTCCCAGATCTCGGGATGGTCGTCCAGCCCCTCGGAGATGGGGTGGGCGGGGGTCAGGGGCCCGAACTGACGGCCGAACGCCTTCAGCTGGTCGTTGTCGATGTCCTGATCGCGGAAGAACACCACCCGCCAGTCGCGGATCGCCTGGCGCACCTCGGCCAAGCTCTCGGCGTCCAGGGGTCGGCTGAGATCAACCCCGGAAATCTCCGCCCCGATGATGGAGGTGGCCGGCTCGACGACGATGCGCTGGTATTCCGCGTTCCAGCGGTTGGAGGATTTCGGGTGAAGGACGACGGCGGCGCTGCTCATGGAAAGACCCTTCTGCACAGGCGGCCAGATCGCCGCCGCGGGGCGTCAGGCCCCTGCATACACATAATTCCTATCGGCTTAGTATTGATTGTCAACGCGGCGTCTGGCGAAGCGAGCCGAGATTTTCTGTGCGGGCGCCGAGGCGCGCTGATTCAGGCCCCAGGGTCTGGAGCCCTCAGCACTCCACCTGGTTCACCGCCAGGCCTCCAAGGGACGTCTCCTTGTAGATCTCGTTCATGTCGGCGCCGGTGCGCTTCATGGTGGCGATGACCTTGTCGAGGCTGACGTGGTGTTCGCCCTCGCCCAGCAGGGCCAGGCGGGCGGCGTCGATGGCCTTGATGGCGCCCATGGCGTTGCGCTCGATGCAGGGGATCTGCACGAGGCCGCCGATGGGATCGCAGGTGAGGCCCAGGTTGTGCTCCATGCCGATCTCGGCGGCGTTCTCGACCTGGGCGTTGGTGCCGCCCAGGGCCGCGGCAAGGCCACCGGCGGCCATGGAGCAGGCGACGCCCACCTCGCCCTGGCAGCCGACCTCGGCGCCGGAGATGGAGGCGTTGCGCTTATAAAGCGCCCCCACCGCGCCGGCCGTGAGCAGGAAGGTGCGGCGGCCCGCCGCCGTGCCGTTGTAGTAGCGCTCATAGAACCGGAGCACCGCCGGGATGATCCCCGCCGCGCCATTGGTCGGCGCCGTCACCACCCGGCCGCCGGCGGCGTTCTCCTCGTTCACCGCCAGGGCCCAGAGGTTGACGAAGTCCATCGGCGCCAAGGGATCGGCCTGGCCTCGCCCGGCCTTGGCGATGATGGAGGCGTGGATCTGCATCGCCCGCCGCTTCACCCGCAGGCCTCCGGGCAGCTCGCCGTCGATGCGCAGGCCCCGGTCGATGCAGGCCTCCATGGCGTCGAACAGGCCGTCCAGCCGGGCTTCGACATCTTCGCGGGGCGCGCGGGCGGTCTCGTTGGCCAGCATGATCTCGGCGAAGCTCAACCCGGCGGCCTTGCCCATGGCCAGCAGGTCGGCGGCGGACCGGAAGGGATAGGGTTCGGCGACCTCGCCTTCGTCCGGCGTATTGCGGCCCATCTCCTCCTCGTCGCGGACAAAGCCGCCGCCGATGGAGAAGTAGCTGCGGTGGGCGACCTCGGCGCCGGCGGCGTCAAAGGCGGTGAAGGTCAGAGCGTTGGGATGCTGCGGCAGCCGCTCACGGCCGGCCCAGAGAATGTCGAGCCCCTCGTCGAAGCCGATGGTCGGGCCACCGCCGCCCAAGGTCATCCGTCCGCAGGCGCGCAAGGCCGCCAGCGCCGCCTCGCCTTCGTCGGGGTCCAGGGTGGCCGGATCGCACCCCATCAGGCCGAGCATCACCGCCCGGTCCGTCCCGTGACCCCGGCCGGTCAGGGCCAGGGAGGCGTAAAGCTTGACCTCGACCCGCACGACACGGTCCAGCGATCCCGCAGCACGCAGGCGCTCGATGAAGCGCGCCCCAGCCCTCATCGGCCCCATGGTGTGGGAGCTGGACGGCCCGACGCCGGGCTTGAAGATGTCGAAAACGCTGACGGTCACAATGGGCGGCCTCGCCTGGAGCCTTCTCCCGAAGGGAGAAGGCGGGGCCCGCTCGCGAAGCGAGTGGGATGATGAGGGGTTACGCCGTTTCAGGACGAATCTGAACCGTCCTTAAGCCCTCACCCTTCCAAGCTCCGCTTGGGCCCCTCCCTCTTCCTTCGGGCGAGGTGCGCGATAACGCTCCCACAACCTTACAAACGGCGTGATCACCACGCCCTCCATGGAATGCGGGCGCTCCCCCTCGGCGTCGACGCCGAAGGTCAGGCGTTCGGGTTCGGCGGCGGGGATCAGCAGGGTGCCGAACAGCCAGTCGAACACCGACAGGCTGCCGCCGAAGTTGCGGTTGAAATGGGCGGGGTTGGTGGAGTGGTGCAGCTGATGGTGCGCGGGGCTCTGGATCAGGCAGCCCATCAGACCTCTCGTGGCGATCCAGATGTGGGAATGCTGCAGGTGGACCAGCAGGAACAGGAAGGCCAGGGTCAGGACATTGGTTCCCGACAGCAGCACCGCCTGGGTCGGGGCGCCCAGCAGCCAGGTCATCACCCCATGCGCGGCGCCGATGAACAGCGCCAGGCTGTTCAGGAACAGGACCGAGTCCACCGGATGGACGCGGAAATTGGTCAGGGGCGACAGATGCTCGGCGGTATGGTGCACCCGGTGGAATTCCCACAGGGCCGGGATGCGGTGCTTCAGATAGTGGTCAACCCAATAGCCCAGCTCATAGGCAAGGAAGAGCACCACGGTCATCGCCGTCGAGGCCGCCCAGCCTGGAACCGGCGCCGGCCGCGCCTGACCGAACAGGTGCGCCAGCCCATCGTGCGTGAAGGTGCTGACCCAATGGGTCGACAGGATCGCCCAGCCGAACAGGACCCCGGCGGCGAAGGTGTTGAACAGGAAGAAGCCGATATCCGCCCGCCCGCTGGCGCTGGCCACGAACCGGCGCGGCAACAGGGCGCGGAGGATCAGGCGCGGGCTCACGCCCTTGCCGGCCTGGCGGCGTTTGACGATCATATAGCCGGCGGCAATGACAAAGGCACAGGCCAGCGAGCCCAGGGAGATGCTGGAGCCGGGCCGCAGGAACAGGTCGCCCAGGGTCTGGCCGAGCTTGGGGCCAAGGCCGCTTAAGACGGAGGTTATGGCGGCAGGGTCGGACATGCCGGACCGTCATACGCCCGACCTGGTGTTGGCTTTCTTAAGCCGCCGCCTCTGTCGACAAGGCCTGGGCCCAATCCAGGCAGGCCTGGGCCACCTTCTCCCAGCCAGGTTCAGCCAGCAGCCAGTGGCTCATGCCGTCGAAGACCTTGAACTCGGCATTCAGGCGCTCGGCGGTCTGCCGCACCGTGGCCGGCGGATGGATCATGTCGCGGGCGCCCACGGCGACCATAGCGGGGGCCTTGATCCGGTCCACGGCCACCGAAGTGGTCATGAACGGATCCAGCCACCAGTTCAGCGTCTCCCACAGGGCGCGGCCGCTTTCCGGGGTCATCCGGTCGAAGGCGGCCTTGCGCGCCGCCGGGTCCAGCCGGTCGAGGCTGTAGAGCCGCGCGGAGGCGTAGTCGGGTTCCACCGCCTGCAGCCAAAACGGTCCAAGCGCGTGCAAGCTGAGGGCCGAGGCCGCCTCTTCCAGGCTCGCCCCGGCCACGCCCCACGGCGGCGACGGCGCCAGCAGCGCCAGGGCCCGCACCGGCGCCTTGGCGGCGGCCATCATCGCCACCAGCCCGCCCATGGAGTGGCCGACCAGCAATGGCGGCGCCGGCTGCTCACGGATCAGGTCGGCGATATCGCCGGCGAAATCGGTCATCGAGATCCCCGAGACGCCGCGACCGTCGGCGACTCCGTGGCCGCGCAAATCGGGGGTGACGCAGGTGTATCCGGCGGCTTCGAACGGCTGGCGAAAGGCGTCGAAGGCCCAGCCGCCGCAAAACCCGCCATGCACCATGATGACCGTGGGCTTAGTCATGCGGCCTTGGGCCATTCGTATCCCCAACAAACACCGCAAAGGCGCGGACGACCTCTTCGTACACCGCCCGCTTGAACGGCACGATCAGTTCCGGCGTCTCAGCCAGCGCGGCCCAACGCCACGCATCGAATTCAGGCGGATGCTGGCGTTCGAGGTCGATTTCCCGCGCCTTGCCCTCGAACCGCAGGGCGAACCAGATCTGTTTCTGGCCGACCCAGCCATCGCGATGCCGCTTGGCCTCGGGGGGGAAATCATAGGTCAGCCATTCCGTGGTCCGGCCCAGCAGGCTGGTGGATGTCACGCCGGTCTCCTCCGCCAGCTCCCGGCGCGCGGCGGCGTAGAGATCTTCGTCCCCATCGACTCCGCCTTGCGGAAACTGCCAGCTGTGCGGCTCGCGGCTGTCGGTGCGGCGACCGATCCACACCCTGCCGTCAGGATGGAAGAGCACCACGCCGACATTGGGCCGGTGGAGCGACAGGTCTTGCACGCGGGGATCGCCTCGAACGACGGCGCCTGGCGCCCGGAACACCCTAGTAATGACCGCGAAGCGGCGAGAAAAGCCATGCCCGCGTTTTCAACCGACGCCACAAAAGCGATTTCGCGCGGCCCGGAACCGGTCATAAGCCGGGTCCAGCCGCGCCTCGAAGGCGGCGTGGCCCAGCCACGGGTCCTTGATCTGGCGCGCCGCCTGCAGGCGAACGTCGATGGCCGGCAGCGGCGCCTCGGCCACAACCTTGGCTGCCCATTGCGTGGTCTGGGTGATGGTGAGGCCGTATTTGGGATCGCGCAGAAAGGCGCTCCGAGCGGCCATGATGGCGCCGGACGTCTCATGCCCCCAGTCAAAATAATCCGCCACCCGCATGTCGGCCTTCGCCTGGGCCTCCGCGTCGTCCCCCGCGACATCCCTGTAGTTGGAGTAGATGTAGAGGATGGCGCTGGCGTCCGAGATGTCCTCCCTGACATTGTTGTAGGTGACCTGGACCTGGGATTCCGGGTGATCGACATGAGCGCGATTGTAGTCGTCGACCCTCTGTTTCACCGGCTCATAGGCCTCCGGGCCAAGACCGAGGCGTTGGGAGACATAGTGGGCCGCCTCATGCAGGGCGACCTCGACCAGGTCGGGCATGGCCCCCTGGCGTTGAAACTCTGTCGTCTCGCAACGCTGCAGGTCGTCATAGGGATACTCGTCCATATGGCCCTGGATGGCCTTGTACTCGGCGCTATAGGCGTTGAGGCCGCGGATCAGGATTGGCGGGCCAGGCTGGAACCAGCCGTCCGTCGGCGTGGGCGCGGGGGGAAACAGATCAAGCTTGGGGTCGCCCAGGCCGGCGCTCCACAGCTGGTGTGAGATCGATTTGGTGAACCTGGCCGGGTCGGTTTGTTGAAGGCTTTGCGCGCCGTAGGTGACCTTGTCCCCCGGGCCATACCAATCGGAGTCGGCCGGCCTCACCGGCGCGGCGGTTGCGGCCAGGGCCGCAAAACAGGTCGCTGCAATCCAAACCCGCGCCAAATCTTATCTGACCGCCAAATCTTGTCTGGTCGACTGCGATACCCGTCCAAGCTTAGCTTGCTGGCGGCGGGATTGAACCGGAGGCACGCTGACAGGCGAGTACAATCGCCCGGCCGCGGAGGCGGACGCAGGCTAACGCGTGATCTGTTCGATTCTGCGGCGCCTAGCGGCGCATGGTCAGGGCCGAGGCCGGCGCCAGCTGATAGCCGCGGGACGGCAGGGCCGCGACCCAGCGGGTGACCTCGTCGAGGGTGACCGGATAGGCGAAGCCGGACCCCATGGCCTGGCCGTTCTGCAGCGCGGCGGCTTCGAGGCCCAGCAGCTGGCTTTCGATGGCGTCGCTGGCCAGCTGGTCGTCGATTACCCGATCGGCGGAGGCCCTGGGCGCGCCGCCGCCGCCAACCCGCACCGCGGAGCCGTCGTCGATGAAGGCCAGCCCATGCTGGCGAACGCCCAGCATCAGGGTCGACATGGCCTTCTCATTGGTGACGAACTTGGAGCCGAGATAGTTGGTCAGGCCGAAATAGCCGGTCGCTCGCGACATCAGCCAGTCCAGCTTGCCCAGGGTTTCCTTCGGCTGGGCGCCGGTGAGCAGGGTGTAGGGGCCGGGATCATTGTCGGGATAGTCGGTGGGCTCCATCGGCGTTTCGAGCAGCACCTCATGGCCGTTCTGCCGCGCCAAGTCGATCCAGCCCTGCAGGCCTTCGGCATAGGGCACGAAGGAGAGGGTCACGTCGGCGGGCAGCTGCTCGATCGCCTGGCGGGTCGCCTTGGCGTTCAGGCCCAGGCCGCCGATCACCAGGGCGATCTTCGGCTTGCCGTTGGAATGGAAGGGGCGGGCGTAGGCGTCGGCCGGGGTGCGGCCATCGGAGGCGACCACCGGCAACAGGGCGCCGCCGGGACCGGGCGCGCTCAGGCCCGCGATCGGCGCGGCCGGCAGGGCCTGGGCGCTACGGTCGACAGGCGCCGGCGCGGGGGCGCCGGGAAAGCTGATGATGGCTTGGCCCTGGATCGGCGCCGCCGGGTCGGGACCGCCGGCGGTGAGTTGCAGGTCGCTGACGTTCACCGGCGCGATACCCGTGGTGTCGGGCGCCAGGGCCTCCTTCCAGCCAGGGGGTGGCGGCGCGCCGGGCTGGGTCACCGGCAGGCGCACCATGGGATCGCCGGCGTGGGGGTCTCCGGCCGCCAGCAAGGCGCCCGCCCCGGCTAGCAGGAACATCAGCGCCGCGGCGCCGACGGTGAGCGCCGGGTTGCGCAAGGCCGCAGCCACAAAGGCGTTCGCGCCCCCGGCCGAGGCCTGGGCGCTCACACCAGCATAGGCAAGGGTCTGAGGCTTCTTGGAGAACATGCGACGCGGGTCCGGGACTGTGCCGCAGGCTCGCCGATCATGGTTAATAAAGGGGAAATCGGATGGTCACGGCCGACCCACGCCATTGTGCGTCTTTCCGCACAAGTTGTACCGATTGGCTGGGATTATCGAACGGACGTAAAGCGTCCATATGCAGTCCCGTTCAGCTTCGGAGACTCTCCATGACCGATATCACCACCGCCGGCGCCTTCAAACTCGGCGACCGCACCGTCAATCGAATGGGCTATGGCGCGATGCAGCTTGCCGGACCCGGCGTGTTCGGCCCGCCCAAGGATCATGACGCCGCCCTCGCCGTGCTGCGGGAAGCCGTGGCCAGCGGGGTCAACCACATCGACACCAGCGACTTCTACGGCCCCCACGTTACCAACAAGATCATTCGCGAGGCGCTGCACCCCTATGCCAAGGACCTGGTGATTGTGACCAAGGTGGGCGCGGTGCGCGGCGCCGACGCCTCCTGGAACCCGGCCCAGAAACCGGCCGAACTGGTGAGCGCCGTCCACGACAATCTGAAGAACCTGGGCGTCGAGGCGCTGGATGTGGTCAATCTGCGCATCACCGGCGCGACTCACGAGCCCAGCGAGTCCTCGCTTGAGCCCCAGTTCACCGCCCTGGCGGAGCTGCAGCAACAGGGCCTGATCCGCCAGCTCGGCCTCAGTAACGTCACCTCGAAACAGGTGGCGCAGGCGCGCGGGATCGCCCCGGTGGTCTGCGTGCAGAACATGTACAATGTGGCCCAGCGCAGCGACGACGCCCTGATCGACGAGCTGGCGGGCCTCGGCATCGCCTATGTGCCCTTCTTCCCTCTCGGCGGCTTCTCGCCGCTGCAATCCTCGACCCTGTCGGACGTCGCCGCCGAGCTCGGCGCGACGCCGATGCAGGTGGCGCTGGCCTGGCTGTTGCACCGGTCGCCCAACATCCTGCTGATCCCCGGCACCTCCTCCGTCGGCCACCTTCGGGAGAACCTGGCGGCGGCGGAGATCAAGCTGTCGGGCGATGCGCTGGCCAAGCTGGACGGGATCGGCAAGGCGTAGGGGCGCCATCCCTTTCGTCATCCCGGCCGGATCGCCCCTTCGGCCGTCCGGGATGACGAACTAGCAGCGTGAACGAAGAAGGAGACTAAATCTCGGTCTTCGTAATCCGCCCGGTCGGTGGCCGGCGGTCGGCGCCGCCGGACCATTCCGCGCCGAGGTAGGAGGATCTGGCCTTGTCGAGGGTTTCAGGTCCCCCGCGCAGGCCGCGTTTGACCCCGCCCTGGCCGATCAACTGGGCGGTGAATTCCGCGACTTGATCCAGTCCGGGTCCAGCCGGAGGCGCCTTCAGCGGTTTGGCGGCGGCGATCACAGCTGGCAGGTTGGACCGCGCCTCGCCATCGGCGCGGCGATCCTGTGGACCGCCCCGGCGGGGGTTGCTGCGGCGAGACGGGGAGCGCGGGGGAAGAGCGTCTGAATCGGACATGAGGGCGTCGGAAACTAGGGGAGGGTCGATCCGAACCCTAGCGCCCGGCAGGTTAAGATCGCGTGCGCAAGCTAGTCCTTGGCGGCCAGTTTGGCGATCTGCGCTTGCATTTCTTCCATCCGCTGCTTCAGGTCGTCCAGGGAGGTGTCGCTGGGCTTGGCGGGTTCGGCGGCGGGCGGCGCGGTCGCGGCCTCCTCGGTCCGGGCGAAGGCAAAGGGGGTGAACATCTTCATCGCCCTGTCGAACAGCACCAGGTTCTGGCGGACCTGCTCTTCCAGGAACACCATGCCGGGGGCGACGCCAACCGCGCCGGCCACCTGGCCACGTAGCCGCTCCTGCTGCTGGGTGAAGCCGTTGAGCGACATCTCCAGATAGCTGGGGACGAAGGCCTGCATGGAGTCGCCATAGAAGCGGATCAGCTGGCGCAGGAACTGGATCGGCAGCAGGTTCTGGGCGCCGCCGCGATTTTCCTCGTCGAAGATGATCTGGGTCAGCACCGAGCGGGTGATGTCTTCATTGGTCTTGGCGTCATAGACCACGAAGTCGACACCCTCCTTGACCATTTCGGACAGGTGTTCGAGCGTGACGTAGGCGCTGGAGCGGGTGTTGTAGAGCCGGCGGTTGGCGTACTTCTTGATGACGACCTTGTCGCCGGCGCTTCCGGCGCCGGTCTGTCCAGTTTCCGACATTCTACCCCTCGGGCTTCCTCGCCAGCACGTCAGGCCTTTGGCCTCGCCGCAGTGCAGTATCGCGGATGCGGCGCCGATGCGCCAGTCGTCGTTTTGGCGTCCAATATTGCCGGCTTTCTGAAGCTTCCTACATGACGTAGAGGTTCGACGGCCCCACGCTCGGCGCCCGAAGACGCCCTCCCGGAGGAGACCCATCATGAGCAAGATCGCCATCGTATCCGCCGCCCGCACCCCGGTCGGTTCGTTCAACGGCGCCTTCGCCAGCCTGCCAGCCCACGAGCTCGGCCGCATCGCCATCGTCGCGGCGATCGAGCGGGCGGGAATCAAGCCGGCCGATGTCGATGAGGTGGTGATGGGCCAGGTGCTCCAGGCCGGCGCGGGCCAGGGTCCCGCCCGTCAGGCCTCGGTCAACGCCGGCATTCCGGTTGAAAGCCCGGCCTGGAGCCTGAACCAGCTGTGCGGCTCTGGCCTGCGCGCGGTGGCCCTGGGCGCCCAGCAGATTCTGCAGGGGGACGCCAAGGTGGTGGTGGTCGGCGGCCAGGAAAGCATGAGCCAGTCGCCCCACGCCGCCAATCTGCGGGGGGGGACCAAGATGGGGGACATGTCCTTCACCGACACCATGATCAAGGACGGCCTGTGGGACGCCTTCCATGGCTACCACATGGGCCAGACCGCCGAGAACATCGCCGCCCGCTGGCAGATCACCCGCGAGGACCAGGACCGGTTCGCCGTCGCCTCGCAGAACAAGGCCGAGGCGGCCCAGATCTCCGGCCGCTTCGACGCCGAGATCACCCCCGTGACCATCAAGGGCCGCAAGGGCGACACCGTGGTCTCCAAGGACGAGTTCATCCGCCACGGGGTGACCTACGAGGCCATCTCGGGGCTGAAGCCCGCCTTCACCAAGGATGGCTCGGTCACCGCCGCCAACGCCTCGGGCCTCAACGACGGCGCCGCGGCCCTGGTGCTGATGAGCGAGGACGAGGCCAAGGCGCGGGGGATCAAGCCCCTGGCCTTGATCGCCTCCTGGGCTCATGCCGGCGTCGAGCCGGAAATCATGGGCACGGGACCGATCCCGGCCACAAAGAAAGCGCTGGAAAAAGCCGGTTGGAAGGCCTCCGACCTCGACCTGATCGAATCCAATGAAGCCTTCGCCGCCCAGTCGCTCTGCGTCGTGCGCGAACTTGGCTTCGATGTGTCCAAGGTCAACGTCAACGGGGGCGCCATCGCCATCGGCCACCCCATCGGCGCCTCGGGCGCGCGCATCCTGACCACCCTGCTCTACGAGATGGAAAAGCGCGACGCCAAGAAGGGTTTGGCGACCCTCTGCATCGGCGGCGGCATGGGCGTGGCCATGTGTGTGGAGCGGGCCTGACGTTTCAGCCCTCGGAAGAAGCGGCGTCATCGCATCGGACCCTCCCGGCGTCGCTTGTCGGGCTCGTGGAATTCGGGCCTTATGATGAATGGCGCTCGCTCAAAGGAAGCGCCTGAACGAGGGTGAGGGAACGCATGGCTCGAGTCGCAATGGTCACGGGCGGAACGCGCGGTATTGGCCTGGCCATCGTCGAGCGGCTGAAGGCCGACGGCTTCAAGGTCGCGGCCGGCTATGCGGGCAATGAGCAGGCGGCGCAGGATTGCGCCAAGAGCCTGGGCGTGATGATCGTCAAGGGCAATGTCGGCGAGTTCGACGACTGCAAGACCGCGGTCGAGGCTGTCGAAGCGGAACTCGGACCCATCGACGTCCTGGTCAACAACGCCGGCATCACCCGCGACGCCATGCTGCACAAGATGACCCCGCAGCAGTGGAACGAGGTGATCTTCGTCAACCTCGCCTCCATCTTCAACATGAGCCGACAGGTGATCGACGGCATGCGCGAGCGCTCTTACGGCCGCATTATCAACGTCTCCTCCATCAACGGTCAGAAGGGCCAAATGGGCCAGACCAACTATTCCGCCGCCAAGGCCGGGGTAATCGGCTTCACCAAGGCCCTGGCTCAGGAGACCGCCAAGAAGGGCATCACCGTCAATGCCGTCTCCCCCGGCTATATCGACACCGAAATGGTCCAGGCCGTCTCGCCGGAGGTAATGAAGAGCATTGTCGCCGGCATTCCGGTGGGTCGCCTGGGCACCGCAGCCGAGATCGCCGCCTGCGTCGCCTTCCTGGCCCGCGAGGACGCCGGCTTCGTCACCGGGGCCACCCTGACCGTTAATGGCGGTCAGTACATGGCGGGCTGAAGAGCCTGCTTACAGACGCTGCTTTCGTATCGCCTTGGCCGTGTCCAAAAAGCGCCCCAGTCCTAGCGCATCCGCTGTGACATGAGACGATCCAGACCGCTCGGCCTGCTTGTCGTCTGCGGGTTGGCCGCGGCGTGCATCACTTCTGAGGCGAAAGCCGGGCCCTTGAGCCTGCGCGATCTGCTTCAGGGGGGACGGCACCGGTCCCAGCAGGTTGAACAACCCACTCCACCCGTCGCGGTCTATGCGCCGGACAGCGGCGTGGCGTTCGTGTTCGACCGCACGGCCTCGCCGCCGCTCATGCGATTTGAGTCCAGTCCCGAGATCTGGGTGCTACAGCCCGAGCCCGGGCCACGCGGCGACACCATCTATAAAAACGATCTTGGCGAGCCGATGTTGCGGGCCACGCGGCTTGGCGGCCTGACTCTGTTCACCATGGACAGCCCTGGCGGCACGGCGGTGGCGCTGCAAGGCGAGGCGGCGCCGATCCGGCCCTCCGCCGTCCTGTCCCCCGGCGCCCTGCTGCAACATCTGGCCCAGGCCAGCGCCCACGTTTCTCATACCCTGCAGCGGCTGGTGGTGTTCGACGCCCCAGACGTGACTCCGGAGTCCGCCTATCTGGTGGCCGACGCCGCCAGCGTCACCGCCGAGGCCATCGCCAGCCTCGGCAAGAAGGCTCGCGAGGGGCTGAAGCTGAACCGGGTGCTGTTCGAACCCGGCCGGAGCCCGGCCGCCAAGCTCAGCAGCGACGGCGTCTTGCAGATTACCGTCGCGCCCAGCAAGGGCGTCGCCGGCCGGCCATCGTCGCGGCGGATCGAAGTGGTGATGAGCCGGTAAGGGGCGGGCTGCTCAGAGACAATTGCTCCCCCGCTGGGGGAGCCAGTCGGCTGAGCCGACTGAGGGGGCGAGTATTCAGCGCCAACGTAGCGCCCAGCCCCCCTATCCCTTGAACACATCCTTCGCCGCCCGCACCTCGGCGAACCGCGCCGCGCTGCCGGCCAGTAAGAACGGGTTGGTGGCTTTTTCGCGGGCGATGGTGGTGGGCACGGTGGGCTCGCCGCGCTCGCGGGCGGCGAAGATTTCCGCCGCGCGGGCCTTCAGCGCCGGGCCGTCGTCCAACGACAGGGCGAAGCGGGCGTTGGAGGCGGTGTATTCGTGCGCGCAATAGACCGCGGTGTCGTCCGGCAGGTCGGCCAGGCGCGACAGGCTGGTCCACATCTGCTCGGGCGTGCCTTCGAACAGGCGCCCGCAGCCCAAGGCGAACAGGGTGTCGCCGACGAAGGCGATCCGGTCGGCGGGGTCGAAATAGGTGATGTGGCCCAAGGTATGGCCGCCGGTGTCGATCACCCGCAGCCGGGTCTCGCCCACTTCAACGACATCGCCGTCGCCCACCTTGCGATCCACCGGGGAAATCCGCTCCACCTCGGCGGGGCCGACCACGGTCGCCCCCGTCGCCGACCTGATCTCCGCGTTGCCGCCGGCGTGATCGGGATGCCAGTGGGTGTTGAGGATAAGGTCCAGGGTCCAGCCCAGCACCTCCAGCTCCTTCAGGATGACGCTGGCGTCCGGGGTGTCGATGCAGGCGGTCTTGCCGGTCGCCTCGTCGCGCACAAGGAAGCCGTAGTTGTCCGAAAGGCAGGGGAATTGGCGAACGGTCAGCGGCATCTTGGTCTCCGGTTTCAGTCCTGGCGCGACGGGGCGTAAACTGCGGCCGTCCTTAATCTAACGCATTGGCAGATCATGCGCCGCGACGTTCTGGAACTTCGGGAATTTTACGCAAGCCCCCTTGGCCGCGCCACGCGCATGGCGATCAGTCGCCGCGTCGAAGAGGCTTGGGACGGCGCCGGCGCCCTGGATGTATTGGGCCTGGGCTATGCGACCCCCTATCTCGGCGGCTTCCGGCCAGCGGCCCGGCGGGTGGTTGCGGCCATGCCCGCCGCCCAGGGCGTTGAGGTCTGGCCAGGCGACGGCCCCGTTACAGCCCTATTGGTCAACGAGCGGTCGCTGCCGTTTCCCAACGCCATGTTCGACCGGATCCTGGTGATCCATGCCCTGGAAGAGGCGGACGATCCCCTGGCGGTGCTGCGCGAGGTCTGGCGGGTGCTGGCGCCGTCGGGGCGGGTGATCCTGGCCGTGGCCAACCGTCGCGGCGTCTGGTCGAACGTGGAATCGACGCCCTTCGGCCACGGCCAGCCCTTCACCCGCCGGCAGCTGGAGGCCCTGGTGCGCGAGGCGGAGCTGGAACCGGTGGCCTGGTCGCGCGCTCTGTTCGCGCCACCTCTTCCCTGGACGGCGCGCTGGGCGGACGGATTCGAGCAGATCGGCGCACGGCTGTGGCCGGGATTTTCCGGGCTGATCCTGCTGGAGGCGGTGAAGCAGACCTTCGCCCTCAAGCCGAAGGGAAGGCGAATGCCGGTGCGGGTGTTCGCCCCCGGCGCGTTGCAGCCAGCTTCCAACGCCAGATCGAGGAAGACCGCGCAGACCGACAAAAAACCATAATTTACGTTGTAAAGTTAGTTATTTACAACGTAAATAGATTGCTTTCCGATTTGGCAGGCCTATGTATCCTCCCGTGAACAATAAGGAGGAACGCACCATGAAATTGATCACCGCCGTTGTGAAACCCAGCCGCCTCGACGCCGTTGTCGAAGCCGCGACCGAAGCCGGCGCTTCGGGCCTGACCGTCACCGAAGTCCGCGGCTACGGCCGTCAAAAGGGCAAGACCGAGGTCTATCGGGGCGCTGAATACGAAGTGAAGCTGCTGCCGAAGGTGAAGGTGGAAATCGCCGTGTCGACCGATCTGGTCTCCAAGGTGGTCGAGGCCATCGTCCAGGCCGCCAACACCGGTAAGATCGGCGACGGCAAGGTTTTCGTGAGCGATCTCGAATCCGCCCTGCGCATCCGCACCGGCGAACGCGACGCCATGGCCATCGCCGGCTAATTCCCGCGTCAGGCGTTTTCGCCGCCCTCCGCGACGAAAAGACGCCTCTGTTCCGTGCCTTAGGGCGCGCTAGCCAGCGAATCTCGCTTCCCCTCAAGGCTATCGCGCTCTAAGGACACGCTTGCCTCGTGCGGCGAGGTGCAACAGTGTCGACATGAAGCTGACATTTTCCCGATCGAAAGAGTGATCGGTCCGCGCAGCTTGTGTAGTGTGCCGCGAGTGTCGCCGAGGGGATTGGCTTGATGAAATACGTTTGGGTCGCCGCCGCCGTGGCGCCGCTCGCGTTCGCCGCCTCGCTTGCGCAGGCTCAGACGACCGTTAACAGCGGGTCGAGCACGCCGCTGAGCACCTCCACCGCAGGCGACATCACCATTGGCACGAGCGGGGCCATCACCCTGCCGACCACCGCCGCGCCGCCGGTGGCGGTGACGCTGAACAGCCACAACACGGTCACCAACAACGGGTCGATCGCCGCGACCGGGATCAACAACGCCATCGGCATCCAGGCGCTGGGCGGCAATACCGGCGAAATCATCAATTCCGGCTCGATCTCCATCGGCGAAAACGACACTTCGGCCGACGCCAACAGCGATGGGGTCGTCGACACCGAAAACGGCGTCAAGGGTGAGTACGCGTCCGGCTCGGGCCGCTACGGCATCTTGATCAGCGGCCCGGGGACCTTTACCGGCGTCGCCGACACCACCAACAACGCCGGCGCCGTCACCGCCCTCTTTTCCGGCGGATCGATTAACGTCATCGGCGAGAACTCGGCCGGCATCGCGGTTCTGACCAGCGTCACCGGCGACATCGTCATCAATGGCGTCATCTCCGTCACCGGCGGCAATCTGGGCACCAATGATGTCAGCTATGGCGTCCTGACGACGGCGCAGATCAATGGCAACGTCAAGTTAGGCGGCTCAATCACCTCGACCGGCGGCAACGCTGTCGGCGTGGCCATCAACGACGGCGCCACCGGCGCTGTCACGGTGAGCGCGTCCATCACCTCCACCGGCTTCCGCAACACCTCCCCGCGCACGACCTTCGGCATCGGCACCATCGCCCTCATCGAACAGACCCCGGCCGAGATGATGCAGGGTGGCCCAGCCTTCTGGCTTGGCGGCAATGTCGGGGGCGGCCTGAACGTCACCGCCGCCGTGGCGGCCGCGGCCGCCACCAGCACGACCCCTGCGGTCACCGCCGTCAACGCCGGCACGCTGGTGTCCTTTGGCGACGCCCCGGCCCTGCTGGTCGGCAACGGAACCACCACCACGACGATTGCCCCTGTCAGCGGCGACACCCACGGGATTCTCATCGGTGGATCGGTCTCGAGCTCGGGGGTCTACGACAACGTCAACTCGGTCGCCATGCAGGTCGGCGGCTCATACAACGGCACAACCTTGCAGCCGGTCGACGTCGAGGGCGGCATCAGCATCACCGGCACGGTGGCGGCGTCCTCCTTCGGCAACCCCAACCCCCTCATCCCGACCACCTTTGGCAATGGCAGCGCGATCGGCCTCGATATCGGCGCCGGCGCAACCGTGCCGAAGATCGACAATATCGGCTCGATCACCGCGACATCGCTGAGCAATCAGACCACCAACCTGCCCACCGTCACCGCCCTGGAGATCGATAAGGGCGCGACCGTGGGGATCGCGATCACCAACAACGGCCTGATCTCCGCCGCGCTCGGCGCCACCGACATCGTCAGCAACAATGTTGTCGTCGCTCAGGGCGGAACGGCGGGCACGGTTACGGCCATCCTGGACAATGCCGGCGCCATCACGTCGCTCGTCAACACCAACACGATTTCCGCCAGCTTCGATCCCGCCAACGCCACCGACATTATCACCGGCACGGCGGTGGCCCTGAACCTCAGCGCCAACACTGTTGGCGTCACCGTCACGCAAAACCCCGGCACGATCAGCAGCACCAGCTCTACGGGAGTCGTAACGACGACGGCGACGACGCCCTCCATTACCGGCGACGTCCTGTTCGGCTCCGGCGCCGCGATCCTGAACCTGAACACCGGCACCCTGACCGGCGACACCTCCTTCGGCAACTCCCTGGGCACCTCGACCGGCAACCAGATCAACATCGCCGGCGGCGCCATCATGAAGGGCGGCCTGACCGTGGGCCCCGGCGGCGCCGTGGCGGTCAATGTGAGCAACGGCCTGCTCAACATGACTAATGTCACCGGCAATACGATCACCACCCCGACGGTGAACGTGGGCGCCACCGGCGAACTTATCTTCTCCGCCGATCCCGCCGGTTCAGAAGCGATCAAGAACGGCCAGTTCGACGTTTCCGCCAACCCCGGAACTCTGACCGTCGCCAGCGGCGCCAAGATCGGCCTGAACCTGTTGTCCGCGGTTCCCGGCACTGCCATCGCCGGGGCGCCAGAGCATTTCACTGTTATCCTGGCCAACGCCGGAGACGTCTCGCAGTTGAGCAACTTCTCGCTCGGCACGACCCCTTATCTCTATCACATCACCCTGGACACCACTTACCAGCCCGACGCGCTGACCATTGATGTCGCCCGCGCCACCGCAGCCCAGCTCAATCTGAATTCGAACCAGGCCGCGGCCTATAACGCCATCTACAACGCCTTTATCACCGACCCCGGGGTCGAGGCGGACGTGCTGAGCAAGAGCAACGAATCAAGCTTCAAGAAAATCTATGACCAGTTCCTGCCCGACTTCGCGGGCGGGCCGTTCGAGAGCTTGGCCATCGGCCAGCGCGCGATCATCCGGACCCAGGAAACCGATCCGCTGAAGCTGGAGACGGACCAGACGCGCGGATGGGTGCAGGAAATCGGTTTCCTGACCCATCAGGGCGACTCCGACAGCGCTGGCTATGACGCCGGCGGCTTTGGGGTTTCAGCCGGCGCTGAAGTCGCTAAGGGCAGCGGCGTGGTCGGTGTCTCCGGCGCCTTCCTCAGCACCGAAGTGACCGACACCGGCCAGGATTCTTATGGCCACATGGCCGGCTCCCTGCTCGAGGCCGGCGTCTACTGGCGCTCCAGCGGCAGCGGCATCAACGCCAACGCCAGCCTTGATGGCGGCTATGCCTGGTTTGACAGCCAGCGGCAGATCCTGGACACCGCCGCCAATCCGGCTGCGGCCAGCAACCCCAACGTGCCCACCACCACCACCACCCTGCAGCGGACCGCCGCGGCGCAATGGGGCGGCGGCCTGATCTCCGGACAGGTCGGCCTGAACGCACCGATCGAGTTCGGCCACTTCTACCTGCGGCCCGAGGTCTCGGCCGACTACATCGCCCTGTTCGAGGAAGGCTATACCGAGCGCGGCGGCGGATCGGCCTTCGACCTGACTGTGGCCCCGCGCACCAGCCAGCAGGCCTCGGCCCAGGTTGACCTGGTGCTTGGCGCCACCTTCGGCGACGCGATCAAATATCGTCCGGAGCTGATGGTTGGCTGGCGCGGCGTGGTCGAAGGCGGCCCGGGCGTGACCACCGCCCATTTCTCCAGCGGCAGCACCAACTTCAACCTGAACGCCGACTTCCAGGACAGGGGCGGCCTGTTGGCCCGCCTCGGCCTGCGCGCCGGTGGCCAGTTCGCCGACTTCACCGCCGACGCAGGCGGCGAATGGCACGGCAATTTCGACAGCTACGACGCCCGGGCCCTGGCGCGGTTCCTGTTCTAGTCAGGCAGCGCTCGTTCAATTCGTCTACGTCAGCTTGAGCACCCGCCCTTCTTCAAGGCGGGTGTCGAAGGAAACGTGTGAGCGGCGTTTATCGCCCGAACAGATCGTCCGCCGATGGCGCACCCGACCGCGCCGCCGGCGCCCGCTCGCCGGGACGGCTCAGCAGGAACAGGGCCTGTTCCGCCCGCAGGTTCTCAACCAACCGCAGCGGCTCCATCTGCCGCGCCGACTTGCCCCGGGCAAGGGCGGCCGAGGCCTCGATCCGTACCCCCAGGTCAGCGCAGAGGTCGGTGAAGTCGCGCAGGGTGCACAGGTGGATGTTGGCGGTCGACCACCAGGGATCGGGCAGGTCCCTGGTCATCGGCATGCGGCCGCTGGTCACCAGGGCCCAGCGCACCCGCCAATGGCCGAAGTTCGGCACCGAGACGATCGCCCGCTCGGCGATGCGCAACAGTTCGGTCAACACCCGGCGCGGATCGCGCATCTGCTGCAGGGTCTGGGACAGGATGGCATAGTCGAAGGCGTCGGCGGGGTAGTCGGCCAGATCGCCGTCGGCGTCCCCCTGCACCACCGCCAGGCCCCGGGCCAGGCAGGCCGACACCCCCTCGGCGCTGATCTCCAGCCCCCGGCCGTCAACACCCTTTTCCTGGGCCAGCAGCTCCAGCAGGCCGCCCTCGCCGCAGCCGATCTCCAGCACCCGCGAGCCTGGCCGCACCAGACGCAGGATCTCGCGGAAGTCCTCGCGGCCCGCTTCGAAGTTTGCCGGGGCGGTCATCCGAGGCCCCTCGCCGCGGCGGCCGAATCGAGAAAGCCGCGCAGGGCGCCGTGGAACACCGGCTCGTCCAGGAAGAAGGCGTCGTGGCCCTTGTCGGTCTCGATCTCGACGAAGCTCACCCGCGCCGCCGCCGCGTTCAGCGCTTTGACGATCATGCGGCTCTCCGCGGTCGGGTAGAGCCAGTCAGAAGTGAAGGATAGGACACAGAACCGCACCGCACGCGCCCCGGCGAAGGCGTTGGCCAGCACCCCGCCATGGGCTTGGCCCAAGTCAAAATAGTCCAGCGCCCGGGTGATGTAGAGGTAGCTGTTGGCATCGAACCGGTCGACGAAGGCCGCGCCCTGGTGGCGCAGATAGCTTTCCACCTGGAAGTCGGCGTCAAAGCCCCAGGACAGGCCGTCCCGCTGGAGCTCGCGGCCGAACTTCCGCTGCAGCGCGGTCTCCGACAGATAGGTGATGTGGGCGCCCATCCGCGCCACGGCCAGGCCCTTTTCCGGCCGTGCGCCCTGGTCGGCATAGGCGCCGCCGCGCCAGTCCGGGTCGGCCATGATCGCCTGGCGGCCCACCTCGTGAAAGGCGATGTTCTGGGCCGAGTGGCGCGGGGCGCTGGCGATACAGACCGCCGAGAACATCCGCTCCGGATAGTCCGCCGCCCACTGCAGCACCTGCATCCCGCCCATGGATCCGCCGACCACCGCGAACAGGGTCTCGATCCCCAGGGCGTCGATCAGCATAGCCTGAGCGCGGACCATGTCGGCGATGGTGATCACCGGAAAGGCCAGGCCGTAGACCTTGCCGGTTTCGGGGTTGATCGACGCCGGTCCGGTCGATCCCATGCAGCCGCCGATAACGTTGCTGCAGATGATGAAATGCTTGTCCGGATCCAGCGGCAGGCCGGCGCCGATCACTCGATTCCACCAGCCGGGCTTGCCGGTGGACGGATGTTCGCCGGCGCAATGTTGGTCTCCGGTCAGGGCATGGCAGACCAGAACGGCGTTGGAGCGGTCGGCGTTCAGGCGGCCATAGGTGCGGTAGG
>Ga0302314_10002785_pt1 | contig 32409 bp, 29 predicted proteins | sample III_Palsa_N2_3_FD_200533 | JGI IMG/M metagenome (GOLD analysis project Ga0302314, IMG submission 200533) | Peat permafrost microbial communities from Stordalen Mire near Abisko, Sweden - III_Palsa_N2_3 | ecosystem: Environmental > Terrestrial > Soil > Palsa > Peat permafrost | place: Sweden... | reverse complement strand
CTTGCCGGGGTTTCGACCTCGCTGGTGAGGTCGATTGCCCAAAGAGGGGTAGGTGAGCCCAAATCGCCCCGGCGCATCAATCCTCGCGCCAGCAGAGCTGTCACGACCGGCCTTGTCACGGCCTGGATTGCTCGCCCCCGCTACCGGCTGACGGTAAGGCCGATGTCTCAAGCGTTGCAATTCTCGGCAAAAAACTCCCTGAGCTTCTTGGTTAAGCAAGATGATGCCTTGTCGTACAGGTCGTTAAAGGTGTCGATTCTGTGGTTTGGGGACAGTCCCTTCACCCCCTGACATTTCAAATATGGGCCAAGCAGGCAAGCCATCTGGCTTCCGTAGCCCTGTCCGCGAAATTGGAAGTCAATCCACCAACCCACTGCGGCCAAAGGACGACCGGATTCATGGACAATGCCAATCGGGAGATTGGGTGCTCCAGCCTCCTGCGGGATAGAGAAGACCAGGAATCCATTTTCCCGATAGGTGCTATGCCATACCGTTGGTGGCCCCTTGTCCCCTCGGTGCTCGGGAGCTCGGAGGCGGGCTTCAAGATGCCGTTGCTGGCTTTCGCTTAAAGCAGGGCGGGGAATGAGTGTTAGGTGCATCAAATTTTGCCCTTATGGCTTTGTATCCGTTGCTGAGGAGCGGTGGAGCGGTCGGGAAGTTGATCGCATGACCTGCGAACCGGCATGAATGCAGCGGACAATTTGCGGTAAATTCCAGGTTACTTCCGAAGAATTCCAAAGGCTCCTAAAGAAAAACGGAAAATTCCACGATAGCCTTCCGATCCCTGTATTTATGCGGGAAGGAAGGAACTGCGCTCGAGAGGACTCGAACCTCCACGGTATTACCCACTAGAACCTGAATCTAGCGCGTCTGCCATTTCGCCACGAGCGCGTGCGGCGTCGTAAAGAGCTTTCCTAGCCTTCTTTTCGACGCGGAGGGACATCCTACGCGAGGCCTTCTGCCCTCCGCAAGGAGAAATGGATTCGTCTTGGCTTCCGGGCCCCCTAAAACCTTGACCAATCGAGGGGGCTCCTCAAGAATTGGAGAGCTTTTGGCTCGCTCGACGGTCTTGTCCCCGGCGAAGTTCGCCGTTGGGCCATGAACAAACACCCTCATCGGACCGTCCGCCCGGAATTCCTTTCCGCTTCGCCCGCACTACACCCGTCGGTTTCACCGATCTCCCGCCCCCGCCCCAACCCCCGCCAATGAAGACCCAAGAAATCGACGAGCCCGTGCAGCAGTTCGAGGACTTCGTCTCCAAGAAGGGCGGGGCCGAGCTCTTCGAGAAAGTGAACGCGCTCGACGCCTTCATCCGCAATACCTCCCCGGCCTACATCCGGGGCCTCGGCCTGCAGATGCTCGGCGCCGTGGATCACTCCGTGCGCATCCGTGAAAAGGACGGCCTCGAGCACGAGGTCATCATGATGGGGTCGAATTCCTACCTCGGCCTCAACACCCACCCCAAGGCCATCGCCGCCAGCATGGCGGCCAATGAACGCTTCGGCTACGGGATGGGCTCCGTCTCCCTCCTGGCGGGTACCAGCGAGCTCCACCGCCATTTGGAATTACTCATCGCCGAGTTCTACGGCACCGAGGAGGCGATCCTCTTCCCCTGCGGCTACTCCGGCAACGTCGGGATCATCGCCGCCCTCTGCGGCCCCGGCGACGTCGTCATCAACGACGCCGCCAACCACGCCTCCATCTTCGACGGCTGCGCCCTCTCCGGCGCCGAGGTGAAAGTCTTCCTCCACCGCAACATGAAGCACCTGGAGAAGATCCTCAAGAGCCTCCCCCCCTCCCAAAAAGGCCGCCTCATCATCACCGACGGCGTCTTCTCCATGGACGGCGACGTCGCCCCCCTCGACGAGATCACCGCCCTGGCCGCGAAATACGGCGCCCGCGTCATGATCGACGAGGCCCACGGCGTCGGCATCGTCGGCGCCACCGGCCGGGGCACCCCGGAACTCTTCGGCTGCACGGAAAAGATCGACCTGATCTACGGCACCCTCAGCAAGGCCCCCGGCGCCATCGGCGGCTATTGCGCCGGGAGCGCTCCGCTGATCCGCTACCTCCGCTACTACGCCCGCTCCTACTTCTTCTCCTCCAGCATCCCCGCCCCCACCATCGCCGGGCTGATCGAGGTCTTCAAATTGATGCGGGACGACGAGGCGGGCCGCGACCGGCTCTGGGAAAACGTCCGCTACATGCTTGCCGGCCTGAAGCTCCTCGGCTTCGACACCGGCCACACCGCCTCGGCGATCATCCCGGTCATGATCGGCAACGAGGCCAAGCTCGCCGACATCCACAACGAATTGCGCCAGCGCGGCGTCTTCACCAGCGTCGTCACCTATCCCGCCGTCCGCCGCAAGGAATGCCGCCTCCGGGTCAGCATGATGAATTCCCACACCCGCGAGGAAATGGACCGGGCGCTCGGAATCTTCGCCGAGCTGGGCCGCAAATACGGGATCATCTGAACGGCACCCTTTGAGCCGCCTCCCCGGACCGCAAAATTTGAATTCCCTTTTTCCCGATTTTCCCGAATCTCGATTCGGTCGGAACCACTTCCGGCCCAATTGGAAACATCTATGAACGTCAGAATCGACTCGCGAATCGGCACCCTTTGCGCCCTCCTCGGCTGCGCCTCCCTCTTCTCCCTGGCGCCGGCCCGGGCTCAAGACCAGACCGCAGCCCCCGCCCAGGTCAACCCGATCGTCGATCCGAGCGTCGACAACACCGCCACCAATCCCGCCCAGCCGGTCCAGAACGACCCGACTTACGCCAGCGCCGCCGCGACGCCGAAGCTCGCCGCGCCCGCTCCCCGCCTCCGCGAAGACGTCTCCATCGATGGTTCCTACGTCGCCGGTTCCAACGCCTCGGTCAACGGCGGCTCCAAGGCCGGCAACCTCAGCGAAGACCTCTTCAAGTTCGGCTACACCGTCTCGATGCCGGTCAACGAGGCGCTGGCGATCCGTCTCGAGGCCGGTTACCGGCAGTTCGATTTCGGCTCGCTCGGCACCTCCGCCGCGATCCCGCAGAGCCTGCAGACCGCCAACCTCGGCCTCGGCGCCTCTTACCGGCTCGATCCGAAATGGCAGCTCTTCGCCGAGCTCACCCCGCAGCTCGACTCCGTCGATGGCTGGGGGAGCGATTCGACGATCTTCCGCCTCTCCGGCGCCTTCGGCTACGTCTACGCCTATCGTCCGAACATCATCTTCACCACCGGCTTGGCGATCAACCCCGGCGGCTTCTCCGACTTCCCCATCATGCCGGTCGGCGGCGTCCACTGGAAGATCACCGACAAGTGGACCCTCGATCTCGGCCTCCCTCGCACCGCCCTCGATTACGCCCTCACCGACAAGCTCCACCTCTGGACCGGCGGCTCCTTCGAGGGAGGCACCTACAAGACCGGCGAGACCTACGGCAACGCCTTCGACCGCCCCGACTTGAACGAGCGGAAATTCAGCTATCGGGAAATCCGGGTCGGCGTCGGCGCCGATTACACCTTGGCCGAAGGCCTCAGCCTCGGCGGCGAGATCGGCAGCGCGGTCTACCGCGAATTCGATTTCAACCAGGACAACGACAAGGTCAAAGCCGACCCCGCCCTCTTCGCCCAGCTCGGGCTGAAGTATCAGTTCTAGAGCCTTTCCAGTTCAAGCAAGCTCAAGATTTCGCTCCCATCGAGGTTGCAGATCGACTCTGAGCCAGAATGCCTGCGCGAGAGCGCACATCGTTCCCAGGGGAAACTAACTGGCATGGCCGGGAGGCAATCCAAGGGGGCGCAGCCCCTTTGCGTCGTACAAGGGTACCCCGTGCATCCCGGCCAGCCCGATACCCAGCTCGTTCGATCTTTCCTCGATCCCCGCCACCTGAAACCCAAGAGTCCGCTCTCCCGCGCTTCTCGCGTCCGCATTGGTGGAATCGACTCGGACTCGGCGACACTCCCCTCCGAAGGGGCCAGGGGCGCAGCCCCAATGGAGCCATCTCGCGAGCTTATCTAATCAGAAAACGCTCTAGAAAATCCTCTCCTCAAGCAGGCCGGGATACTTCCGGTCCACATGGAGGACCAGTTCTCCAAACAGCGTGTTCGCCCAGGCGAACCAGGCGCGGGTGAAATTCGCCGCATCGTCCTTCCAAAAGGTTTCATGGATGAACCCGGTCCCGCCATGGGTCCGTTTCAGCTGGGAGAGGCAGTCGATCACCTCGCTTTCCGAAGTGCTGGTCAAGCCCTGCATGGTGATCGCCATCGGCCAGATGTAGCCCAGTCCCACATGGGGGCCGCCAATCCCGCGCCCCGCCTTGCCCGCAAAGAAGTAGGGATTGTGCTCACTCAGCGCGAAGGCCCGCGTCCGCTGGTACAGCGGAGCTTCCGCCTCGAGGTAGCCGAGATAGGGCAGGCTGACGAGATTGGGAACATTGGCGTCATCCATCAGGTAGGCGGAGCCGTAGCCATCGACCTCGAAAGCCAGAATATCGCCGCATGCGCAATGCGGCACGATGGCATTGGTCCGGATAGCTTGATCGATCTCCTCGGCCAGCTTGGCCGCGCGCGCTCCCAGCAGTGCGCCGGCGGGCAAGCCCAACCCCTTAACGATCCCGGCCATCCGCCGGAGGTTGACTACAGCCATGGCATTGGCCGGAATCAGGAACGGCAGCTGCGCGGCATCGTCGGACGGGCGAAAATGACTTTTGCTCAAACCGCATCGCTTCGCCGGCTGGCCGTGTCCTTTCAAATTCAATGAATCCTTCACTTCGGAACCAATGCGGGCAAAGCTATAGGGCGGCGCATAGCTCGTCCCCTCCTGCTGGGCCTCGATGGTCTCCAGGATCAGGCGAAATCCCTCGAGCCACTCCGAATCGAATCCGGAGAGATCGCCGGTATGGGTGGAGTAGCCTTCGGCCAGCCGCAGCACCGCGCAGAGGCTGTCCAATTCGTATTTCCGCTCATGCACGCCCGGGAGCATCACGGTGTTGTCCGTGCTCCACTCGCTGATCTTCGTGGCATCCTTGAAGAACGCATTCGCGTAGGGATCGAGCCGGACGAATTGCATCTGGCGGCGCACCAATCCCGCCACCATCTCGCGCAACGCCGGGTCCTCCCGCAGATAGGGCAGATAGGGCCAGACCTGATTGGTCGAGTCGCGAAGCCACATCGCGTCGATATCTCCGGTGATGACGAAGCTGTCCGGCTTGCCGTCGGGTTCGCGTTCGAAATCAACCGTGGTATCGAGCGTATTGGGGAAGCAGTTTTCAAACAACCAAGCCAATTCCCGATCCTTGGTTCGGCTGGAGAGGTCGCGGATCGCGCCATCGATGACCGGACTGGTGAAGCAACGCCGGGAAGGATCGGGACGAAGAGTTGGATAGTCCATGGGCATAGGGAGGTGGTTTTGGAAAGGGAGCCGTCTACTACAGCGCCGGCGGAATCAACGCATCGAGCAGCGGCTGGCGCCACGTGTCGGTCTTCGGATCGTAGGCGCCGAACCCGGCGCAGAACTCCCAATAAGCCCAGGGCAGCGAGAGCGCCTCCGCTGCCCGTGCCATCGAGGAGGTCCACGCCACCCGGTCTTCCATCTTCGCCGCCTGGCCGAATGATCCGAATTCGCCGAGGAAGAGCGGGCGGGCATGGAGCTGCGCCCAGGCCGCCCCTTCGTCGAGGCCCTTTTCCATCGCCTCCCGCTCCTCCGGCGTCCCGGTCCAGCGGTTTCCCAGCCATTTGTCCGCGCCGGGCACCCAGCTGGCGCCTTGGTGGGTGAAGGTCATCGGGTCATAATCGTGGACCGTCACGATCAACCGGCGGTCGCTCTCCGGCAGCGCCAGATCCTTGAGGCCCCCCACTGAGTTCCACTGCACCGGGCCGACCACGATCCAGCGGTCGGGATTGGTGGGGCGGATCGCGGCGAGCGTCTGGACAATCAACGCGTTCCAAGTCGCCGCGTCGAGCTTGCCGTGCGGCTCATTGCAGAGCTCGAAGAGGATCGTCGGCGGGGCGTCCTTGTAATGGTCGGCGACCGCCTGCCAGAGCCCGATGAAGCGGGCCGAATTCGCCGCCGGGTCGGTGAAGAGCTCGTCGTAGTCATGAAAATCGAGAATCGCATGCAGATGGTGCGCCGTCGCCTGCTCCACCACCCAATCGACCCGGGCGAGGAAATCGGGATCGATCGCATAGGGAGCCGCCGCCGCCGCGTGGGCCGACCAGCGGATCGGCACCCGGATCGTCGTGAAGCCCGCCTTCGCGATCGCGTCGAAATAGCGCTCCTGGAGTGTCACCCCCCAGGCGCCCTCCTTCGGCGCCTCCAGCGCGTTGCCGAGATTGATCCCCCGGCCCAGCTCCTGAAAAAGGGCGGCCTGCCCGGAATCGACATCGACCGTCTGCGCCCGGATGGGAAGGACGGCCCCAAGGGCCGCCAGGCAGCAGCCGGCGAAGAGGGAGGGGAATCTCATAGTTGAGGGAAGGGGAGAGAGGTTGCTTCTAATCTTTTGCGCTTTGCAGGCGGAAGGCAAGCGGGCTGTGGGGATCGACAGGCCGTTCCCACGCTGCTAACCGGAAAAGATGACAGTCTCCCGGCAGCCGGCCCCGGCATCGGCGAAGAAGATTCGCTGGGTCTCCCTTGCCCGCCGGGCCCATCTCTTCCTCAGCGTTTTTTTCTCCCCACTGCTGATCCTCTTCATCGTCACCGGCTGGTGGCAGACGGCGGTCTCCCGCGACGATCAGGAGAACGGCACCGGCGCCTTCCACGATCTGATGAGCAATTTGTCGAACGTCCATACGGACCATTCCTATCCGGGCTTCCACATCGGCCACGGTCATGCCGCCCCCAGCCTGATCCGGGAATTGGTGATTGCCATGGCGGCGGCGCTCCTTCTTTCCATCATGCTCGGCTTGATCTTGGCCTGGCAGAGCCTCCGGCAAAAATGGATCGTCCTGCTCTGCCTCCTGCTCGGGATCGCCGTGCCGCTGGTCGCGATTTATTTCGCCGCTTAAGAAGCGGGAGCGGGGGCGGCGGGGGCCGGTGCGGTGGGCGGTACCGGCGTGGCTCCCGCGTCTTTCTTCTCGGGAAGGCGATAAGCATGATGCCCGTCCTTCTCCTGCTGCTTGAGATCGGCCAGGGTCGCCTGGGCACTCTCCCAGCTTCCGGCCTGAATCTGCTGGATGAGGGCGTCGACCGAGGCGGTGAATTTATCCATGTCCTTCTGATAGGCGGCAATGAAGGCGGGCTGCTGATCGGCGGGAAGAGTCGCCGCCATCTTGGGCGCCAGATCATGGGCTTTGACCGCCTCGTCCCGGATGATTTGCGCCTGTTTCAAGTAATCGTCCTTGGAGGTGTCAGCCGGCTGCTTGAGATCGGCGGAGAGTTCCTTGAAAGCGGCGCTGATCCGATGCATCGACACTTCCAGCGGCGTCTTCTCAGGCGGCGGGGTCTGCGCCGAGGTGGTCCCCACGCCCCAAGAAGCCAGAAGCAGGAGCGAGACCGATAAAACCATCCGATAATTCAAAGTGGAAGCCTTCATCATCATTCAGGCGTTAACAGGAAAGAACCGGCCAGTCAATCCAGCCCCGGTGCTAGGAGGGCGAGGTTATGTTGCATCGGTCGGATCGGAGCAGTACCTTCTACAATGAAAGGCCGCCGCCCCATGCCGGACTCTGTACGCAAACAGCCCCGCCCCGCTGCTTCCCCTGCCGTCCTGGCGATCGACATCGGCACCTCGTCGAGCCGGGCGGCAATCCACAATCGGCGGGGGAATCGGCTGGCCGCCACCATCGCGCAATTCGCCTATCCGCTGCAAAGCGGCGCCGATGGCCGGGCCGAACTCGATCCTGCCGTGATCGCCAAAGCCGTGCAGCGGGCAGTGGAGCATTCCTTGGCCGCCGGGAATGGGCGGAAGGGAACGCCCCTCGCGGGCATCGGCATCTCCTGCTTCTGGCACAGCATGCTCGGTCTCGACGGAAAGGGGCGTCCGCTCACGCCGATCTATACCTGGGCCGATTCCCGCTGCCGAAAGGAGGCGGCGGAGCTCCGGCGCGGAGGAGGGGAGATGGTGCTCCATCGTCGCACCGGCTGCATGGCGCGGACCTCCTTTTGGCCCGCCCGCCTCCTTTGGCTGCGGCGGACAAACCGGGCGCTTTTTGCCCGGGTGGCCCGCTGGGTCTCCCCCGCCGAATGGCTCCAGGAGCAATGGTGCGGACGGGCCACCGTCTCGCTCTCGATGGCGAGCGGGACCGGCCTGCTCGATGCCCGCATCTTGCAATGGGACCGCTCCCTCTTGAAAAAGTGCGGCCTTTCTCCCACCCAGCTCAATCCTCTTTCCGATGAACCGTTGCCCCTCTCCGCCACGATGGCGCGGCGCTTCCCCCGGTTGGGCGGGGCGCGGTGGTTCCCCGCCATCGGCGACGGAGCGGCCAGCAATCTCGGCTCTGGCGCGACGGTTCCCGGCCTCGCCGCGATCAATGTCGGCACCAGCGCCGCTCTCCGCATCGTCATCGACGAGGGAACCAAGGTGGCTCCGAAGGCCCGCGCTATCCCCACCCCCTTCGGCCTCTTCGGCTATCGGATCGACTCCCGGCGGCGACTGGTCGGCGGGGCGGTCAGCAATGCGGGCAATCTCCGTGCCTGGGCATTGCGGGAGTTGAAGGTTCCCTCCGAGGCGGCTTTCGAGAAGGCCTTGGCGGCCCGTCCCCTGCCGGTCCCCGGGTTGACGATCCTCCCGTTCTGGATGGCCGAGCGGGCTCCCACCTGGCCCGAAGACCTCTCTTCGATTGTCCTCGGCATCACCCAGGCAACTACCGCCGCCGATCTCCTGCAGGCTCTGCAGGAGGCGACCTATCATCGCCTCGCGGCCATCGCCGAGCGGGTCGAAAAGATCACCCGCCGCCGCCTTGCTTTTATCGTCTCGGGCGGAATCAGCCATTCCTCCGGTTCCCTGCAGCGGTTGGCCGACGTGCTGGGCCGTCCCGTCCGCGCGGCCAAAGAACCGGAGGCCTCGTTGCGCGGCGCGGCCCTCTTCGCGTTGGAACGGCTCGGTTTCGCCCCCGCGCGTCCGGCGGCGGGCGGCCTGATCCATCCCCGTCCCGCGCCCGCCCGCGCCCATACCGCCGTCCGGCGGCGGCAGGAACGCCTGGAAGAATTCTGCCGAAAGTGGACTGATCTAGAGTCCTTCTGATCGACTCGCCAAGATAGAGGTTGTGGGCGGCGCGCCCGCCGTCCTATTTTGAGCGGGTGGATTACCGCCTCCATGTCTTCCGCGTCGTCGCGGAGCAGCTCAACTTCACCCGAGCGGCGGCGCGGCTCCACATCTCCCAGCCCGCGGTGACCCAGCATATCAAGCTGCTGGAGGAACATTACGGGCTGCCGCTCTTCCGCCGCGCCCCGGAGGGAATCAGCCTCACCCCCTCCGGCTGCGACCTCCTCGAGCACGCCCGCACCGTCGAGCGGCTCGACGAGCGGATCGACCAGGAACTCCGCGCCCGGCGCGGCGTCGTCAGCGGCCGTCTCCAGCTGGGGGCCAGCTCGACCGTCTCCCAATACCTCCTGCCGGAATGGCTGGTCCGAAGCCGCCGCCTCTGGCCCGATCTCGCCCTCGGCGTGACCACCGGGAACACCGAGGAGGTCATCGGCGCCCTCCTCGCCCGCAAGATCGACCTGGGCTTGATCGAGGGCGCCTGCCGCCGCGCCGACCTCACCGCCGAGACTTTCCTGCGCGACGAAATGGTCTGCGTCGCCGCGCCCGGCCACCGGCTGGCGGCGAAGCCCAGGCCCAGCTTGCGCGAGGTAGTGGCAGAGCCGCTGGTGGCCCGCGAACCGGGCTCGGGAACCCGGGAAGTCGTCGAGGAGGCGCTGGCCGCCCGCAAGTTCCCAACCAGCCGCCTCAAGATCGATCTCGAACTGAGCAGCAGCGAGGCGATCAAATCGGTCGTCGCCGCCGGCCACGGCGTCGCCTTCCTCTCCCGCTTCACCGTCGCGCGGGAGGTCGCCGCCGGACGGCTGCGCGTCTTGTCGATCCCGGGATGGAAAGTCTTCCGTCCGCTCCGTTTCGTCTATCCGAAGGGCCCCCGCCCCGGCGGCGCGGCGGGCGCCTTCATCGCCCTGGTGCTGGAGGATAGGAAAGAGATTTGATCGCCATAACTTGAAGTTATGGCCGATCGCGAGACGGTATTTCCGCGCCACCGCCGCTTCGGATACGGTGATCCCATGCAAATCCGGATCGCCCGCATCCTCGACCCCCTCCGCCAAGCCCCCTTTGCCCAGGCGGTGGTCCGCCAGTTCACCCCCAATTGGTTCACCGTCACGATGGGCACCGGCATCGTCATGCTCAACCTCCTGGCGCTCCCCTTCGATTTCCCCGGGCGCCACGCCCTCGCCGAAGCCCTCTGGCTAGCCGATGCCGCCCTCTACCTTCTCTTCGCCCTCCTCTTCCTCGGCCGGATCGCCCTCTTCCCCGAGACCGTCGAGCCGCTGCTGCGCCATCCCGCCATGTCGATGTTCCTCGGCGCAATCCCCATGGGCCTGATCCCCATCGTCAACGGCTGCGTGATTTTCGGCGGCGCCAGGATGGTTGGCCTGGCCCACCTCCTCTGGTGGCTCGATGCCGTCCTCGCGGTGGGGGTCGCCCTGCTCGTCCCCTACCGGATCTTCGTCCAGCACGACCACGCGCTCGACCGGATCACCCCCCTTTGGCTCCTGCCGATCGTCGGGCCCGAAGTCACCGCCTCGGGCGGCGCGGTGCTCGCCCCCCATCTCGCCCCTGCGGCGGCCCAGGCCGTCCTCGCCGCCAGCTACCTCCTCTGGGCGATGTCGGTTCCCTTCGCCTTCTCGATCATCACCCTGGTCATCCTCCGCTACGCCCTGCACAAGCTCCCTCCCGCCGAGATGGCCGCCTCGGTCTGGCTGATCCTCGGCCCGATCGGCACCGGCGCCCTCGGTCTCCTCACCCTCGGCCAAGCGGCCCCGGCGATCTTGGCAGGAGGGGGCGGCCCGCTGGCCGGAATGGCGGCGGTGGCGCGGGACGGCGGCCTGCTCGCTGGCTTCCTCCTTTGGGGCATGGGCCTCTGGTGGCTGGCGATCGCGGCGGCGGTCACCTTCCGCTATCTCCGGCAGGGCATCCGCTTCAACCTCGGCTGGTGGGGCTACACATTCCCGCTGGGCGTCTTCACTGCCGCCACCCTGGCGCTAGGACGGCTCACCGGGTTCACGGCCTTCACCGCCGCAGGGGTCGGGCTCTACCTGATTTTGGCCGGAATCTGGGCCGTAGTCGCCGTCCACACCGTCAGAAACCTTGGGAAGCAGCGCCTCTTCCACGCCCCCTGCCTGGCGGTGGGCATGGCCTGAAAATTGAGATAACCCCTGCGCCGGGATTTGCCAAACGCCTCCGATTGCCGTTTCCTAGGAGGCCATGATCTACGACCACATCGCCAACGCCGCCCGCTACCGGGCCCTCCATCCCCTGATCGCGCGCGGCCTCGATTACCTCACCGCGCTCAAACCGGCCGACTTCGCCCCCGGCAAGGTCGAGATCGAGGGCGACTCCCTCTACGCCGCCGCCGCCGAATACCCGTCGAAGCTCCGGGAGGCGGCCAAATGGGAATCGCACCGCCGCTACGCCGATATCCAGTTCATCGTCGAGGGTGAGGAACAGATCGCCCACGCCCCCCTCTCCGCGCTCGTTCCGAAGGGCGATTACGACGAGGCCAAGGACCGGACCCTCTACCTCGACGCCCCGCAGCAGGGCCAGCTCCTCCGCTACCCCGCCGGCTGGTTCGCGATCTTTTTCCCCGAAGACGGCCACATGCCCGACCTCGCCGTCGGCATCTCCTCCCGCGTGCGGAAAGTCGTGGTCAAGGTGCGGCTCTAAGCACTCAACCGATTCTCATCCCCGGGATCCGACCAGGGATGAGAACCGGAATGCTCACGCCTTGCCGGTCCGCTTGGCCCGATTCAGGGCGCTGACAATCGCGCGGATCGGCGCATGCTCGATGCTGGTATGCCGCCCCACCCCGAACGGCGCCCGCCCGTCGGCGAACTTGATCTGGATATAGCTGATCGCCTCCGCCTTGGCCCCCTGGCCGATGGCATGCTGCGAGAACGAGGCGATGTCGAACGGCTCGACGCCGACTCCCGCCAGCGCCGCGACGAACGCCGCCACCGGCCCGTTCCCCTGCCCGGTCAGCTGGCGCGTCGCCCCATCGATCTCGATCACCGCCTCGCACTGCGTCTCATCGGTCTGGGCTGGATTCGTCCGGGCCGAGAACTCCTTCAGCCGATATCGGGCCTGCGGCTGGACCAGATATTCCTTAGCGAAGAGATCGTGGATCTCCTGCGGCGTGATCTCCCGCTTCAACCGATCGGCATGATCGTTGGCGATCGGCCCGAATTCCCGGTGCATCGCCTTCGGCAGCGCCAATCCGAATTCCGCCTCCAACACATAGGCCACGCCGCCCTTTCCCGATTGGCTGTTGATCCGGATGATCTCGCTGTACTCGCGCCCGATGTCGCGGGGGTCGATGATCAGGTAGGGAATATTCCACACCCCCTGGAAATTCTCGTCCCGCTGCCGCTTCATCCCCTTGTTGATCGCATCCTGATGCGAACCCGAGAAGGCGGTGAAGACCAGATCGCCGCCATAGGGCTGGCGCGGCGGCACCGTCATTCCCGTGCATCGTTCATAGACCTCGCGGACCCCGTTCACATCGCCGAAATCGAGCCCCGGATCGATCCCCTGCGTGTACAGATTCAACGCCACCGTCACGATATCGAGGTTGCCGGTCCGCTCCCCGTTGCCAAAGAGGGTGCCCTCCACCCGCTCCGCCCCGGCCAGCATCGCCAGCTCGGTCGCGGCCACGCCGGTGCCCCGGTCGTTGTGGGTGTGGACGCTGATGATCGCCTTCTGGCGCCGCTTCATGTGGGTGACGAACCACTCGATCTGGTCCGCATAGACATTCGGCATCGCCACCTCGACGGTGTCGGGCAGGTTCAGGATCATCGGCCGCTCCGCCGTCGGCCCCCAAGCCGCCATCACCGCCTCGCAGACCTCCAGGGCGAAGTCGACCTCCGTCGCCGAGAAGCTCTCCGGCGAATATTGGAACTGGACCTCGGTCCCGGGCAGCTCGCCCAGCCGCTGCTGGATCCACTTCGTCCCCTGGACCGCGATCTTCACGATATCGGCCTTCTCCAGGCCGAAGACGATCTCGCGCTGCGCGGGCGAGGTCGAGTTATAGAGATGGATGATCGCCCGCTTGGCGCCGCGCAGCGATTCGACCGTCCGCGCGATCAGATCCTCGCGCGCCTGCACCAGGACCTGGATCGCCACGTCGTCGGGAATCCGCCCCTCCTCGATCAGCCGCCGCATGAAGTCGAACTCGGTCTGCGAGGCCGAGGGGAAGCCGACCTCGATCTCCTTGAACCCGATCCGCACCAGCGCTTCGAAGAGCTCCAGCTTCTGCTCCACATTCATCGGGATCGCCAAGGCCTGGTTGCCATCGCGCAGGTCGACGCTGCACCAGCGCGGCGCCTGGGTGAGAACGCGGGAGGGCCACTGCCGCTGGGGCAGGACGACCGGCGGAAAAGGACGGTATTTCTGGGACGGAACTTTGGTCATAAAAAACTTTTTGTGAAGGACGTTGGAGGAATCGGGTTAAAAAGGCAAAGCGTCAGCTTCAGCGTCCGGGTCAATGAGGACGCCGAGGGAAAACCCGGTCTGTAGGGAAGGGAGACGGCGAAGCCGTCAGATGAGAACGGTATATGCAAAAGCATACGCCACCACGCCCCGCACCCGCAGGCCGGGTCCGGTAAGTCGAAGCGAGAGCAATTGCCGCGTCATAAAGATGGGAATCACCCTGCCAGGAGGCCGCGAAAAGTCAAGATGGCCGCCCCTACTTCTGCCGATCGACGAACTCGAGCGGGATCTCCGCCATGATCTCGTCCCCCTTGTAGATGCCGAGGTTTCCGCCCCGGATCTTCCCCTGATACTGATAGGCTCCCTGCTTGTAATTCTGATAGGTATGGAGCTCGTCGGCGGTCTCGCTCAGCAGATTCTGCCCGGCCTGGCCCGAATCGTCGTTGACCAGCATCTTCGCGATCTGCTCCACGCTGTCGAACTTGTCGAGCATCAGCTCCTCCAGCCGGGGCGTGCTCCGCGCCTGGCTCAGGAGATTCTGCGCCCGCTCCATCGCCAGCGCATAGTGCGGGCCCAGCTGATGCTGGGTGTCATCCTTCACCACGAATAAATAGAGGCAGAGATTCCCGAGCGCGAAAAGCAGGACGATGATGACGGCGACATTGTTACTCGTGTTCCTGGGCTTCGCGATGGGGCTCATATGGCGGTTGATTCGATAAAAAAGCGGAAGCTATTCCCGTGCCTGCCAATAGGATGCACTAGAAATGGCCCGGCGTCAAAACCCAGCCGCGTCACCCTTCCTCGACAGGACCTCTCGACAAAGTCCGCCGCCGGTTTAGACTCGGCTCATGCGGGGTTTTCTCAGCCTTCTCGGCTTTTGCGGCGGCTTGATTTTACTCCCGATGGCATCCGTCCAGGCCGAGACAGCGATGGCCGCCCCCGCTCCCGCCCCCAAGCTCGTCTACGTCATCCCCGTCCAGGACGAGATCGAGCCGACCATGGTCTACCTCGTCCGCCGGGGCGTCCGCGAGGCCGTCGCCCATCACGCCGACGCCCTCATCCTCAACATGAACACCAACGGGGGCCGGACCGACTCGATGGAGGAGATCGTCCGCGCCCTCGAGACCTTCCCCGACCAGAACCAGACCTACACCTACATCGACAAAAAGGCCGCCTCCGCCGGGGCCTTCATCGCCTCGGCCACCCGCCACATCGTCATGGCCCCCGGCTCCGTCATCGGCGCCGCCACGCCGGTGATGCTTTCCTCCAGCCAGCAGGTCGAGCAGCTCCCCGAAAGCTACGAGAAAAAGATCACCTCCTTCTTCGAGGCCACCGGCCGCGCCACCGCCGAGCGCCACGGGCACAACCCCGCCGTCTTCGCCGCCATGGTCGACCGGGAGACCGGCCTTACCCTCGACGGCGCCGTCATCGTCGCCAAGGGAAGCATCCTCACCCTCACCAACACCGAGGCCGAGCGCAAATACGGCACCCCACCCCAGGCTCTCCTCTCCGAGGGGACTTACGATAACCTCGGGCAAGTCATTGCCGCCGTCGCCGGTCCCGGCGCCCAGGTCCTCACTCTCCAGCCCACCGGGTTCGAGCGGCTGGCGCGGTTCTTCACCACCATCGCCCCCTTCCTTCTTACCGCCGGGATGGTCCTCGGCTACCTTGAGTTCAAGGCCCAGGGCACCCTCGTCTTCGGCATCCTCGCCGCCCTCTGCTTCCTCATCTTCTTCTTCGGGCAATACGTCGCCGGATTGAGCGGGTATGAGCCGATCATCCTCTTTTTGATCGGATTGGCCCTCATCGCCGTCGAGGTGATCGTTCTCCCCGGGCTCCTCCTGCCGGCCCTCACCGGCATCGTCCTGGTCGTGGCATCGATCCTCTACGCCATGGCCGATCACTCCTCGGTCGGTCTCTTTCCCTCCCTGGCCGAGCTCCGCTCCCCCGTCATCCATCTCCTTTTCTCGATCGTGCTGGCCGCCGCGCTCATCCTGCTGCTGGGCCGGTTCCTTCCCACCCTCCCCTGGGCCCGCCCCCTTGAGCGTGCCACCATCCACGGCGATGGCTTCCGTCCGGAGGCCCATCTGGTCGCCCCCGGCGCCGAGGGGGAAGCAATCACCCTCCTCCGTCCCGCCGGGACCGCCCGCTTCGGCGAGCAGCGGGTCGATGTCGTCTCCGACGGCGGCTTCGTCTCCCCCGGCACCCGGGTGCGGGTGCTGCGGGTCGAGGGGATTCGGGTGGTGGTGGCGCCGGTTTAGGCTCGCCGCGAATTCATTTGTTCCCAGGGACCCGCCGGTTAGAGTAATGCCTCACCAACCAACCTCGCTCCCTCTTTTATGGATAACATGAACATCGTCCCCCTCGTCCTGCTCGGCTTCCTTGCCGTCGTCGTTCTGGTCGTGGCCGTGATCGCGGTCAACTTCCTCGGCATCTGGGTCCGCGCCTCGATCTCCGGCGCCCACGTCTCCCTCTTGAACCTGGTGCAGATGAGGCTGCGGCGGATCCCGACCTCGCTGGTGGTCAACCAGCTCATCACCGCCACCCGCGCCGGCATCACCGTCACCACCGCCCAACTCGAGACCCACTACCTCTCCGGCGGCAATATCGAGGCCGTGGTCCGCGCCCTCATCGCCGCCGACAAGGCGGGCATCCCCCTCGATTTCAACCGCTGCTGCGCCATCGATCTGGCCACCCTCGGCTCCGGCAAGAGCGTCTTCGAGGCCGTCCGCACCAGCGTCAATCCCCGGGTCATCGATTGCCCCAACCCCTCCTCCGGCCTCACCGCCATCGCCGGCGTCGCCAAGGACGGCATCGGCGTCAACGCCAAGGCCCGCGTCACCGTCCGGACCAACCTCGACCGCTTCGTCGGCGGCGCCACCGAGGAGACCATCATCGCCCGCGTCGGGGAGGGAATCGTCGCCACCATCGGCGCCGCCGAGACCTACAAGCAGGTCCTCGAATACCCCGACCTGATCTCGAAGACCGTCCTCGCCAAGGGCCTCGATTCCGGCACCGCCTTCGAGATCCTCTCGATCGACATCGCCGACGTCAGCATCGGCGACAACATCGGCGCCAAGCTCCAGACCGAGCAGGCCGAAGCCGACAAGCGGGTCGCCCAGGCCCGCGCCGAGGTCCGCCGCGCCGCCGCCGTCGCCCTCGAGCAGGAGATGCGGGCCAGCGTCCAGGAAATGCGCGCCAAGGTCGTCCAGGCCGAGGCCGAGGTCCCGCTGGCGATGGCGGAGGCCTTCCGCGCCGGAAACCTCGGCATCATGGACTATTACAAGATGAAGAACATCCAGGCCGATACCCAGATGCGCGGCAGCATCGCCGGCGAGGAGAAAGCCCCGGAGCCGGGAGCCTAAACGGAGTCCCGCCAGGGTCCGCTTATGACGATGCCCATGCAGCGCGCCGACGGCAGCTGGCTCGGCCTCCTCTTCATCGTGGGGGCGATCGCCTTCCAGCTCGTCAAGGCGATGAGCCGGGGCAACGTCGAGCCGCTCCCCCCCGCCTCCACCCCCTCCGATCCCACGCCGGCCTACCGCCCCCACCCGGCTTCAGCGCCTGCGCCCACCGCCGCCCGCTCCGAACTCCCTCCCCGGCTTCGCGATCTCTTCGAAACCCTCAGCGTCCCCGGCGGCTTTCCCCCGGGCGTCCCCCGGCCCGGCTCGGGGCCGACGGCCCCGGACTCCTTCTTTCGTCCCGAACCCACGCCGTCGCCGGTCGAATCGGCCTCCTCCGAAATCATGGCCGTGCCTTCCCTTTCGGTTCCCACCCTGGAAGCCTTTCCTTCCATGCCCATCCGAAGCGGCCCCCGCCTCGACCTCCTCCGGCTGAACAACCGCCAGGACTGGGAGCGGGCGATCCTCTTGAGCGAGATTTTGCAACCGCCGCTGGCCCTGCGTTCGCAGGATCGGTCTTGAACGGTCCACGATAAAATTTAGGTAAATCTACTCCGCTTCCCTTGAGTTCGATCCGGCGAAATAGAGTTCGCATTTCGCCCCATTTTCCATAGGATATTCATGGTTCCAAAGTTTCCATGAAACGCCTGCCGCTCAATTTGCTAACCGTTGCGACCCTGGCCTTTGCCGGGATCGGCTCGTTAAGCTCCCTGCGTGCGCAGACTCCCGATGCCGCTCCGGACGGAACCCCGGCACCGGCCACCCCCCCCGCTGCGGCTCCCGCCGACGGAGCTCCCACGGGCGGAGGAATCGACGATCCCCCGCGCAACCTCGCCCGCGCCTACGGCGTCGGCGCCACGGTCGATGCCTTCAAGGTCGGGCCGAACGGCAGCACCGAGAAGGCCGATAGCTCGGTCGGCAACCTCCTGAGCGGTGAACCGACGAAAAACTTCAATCTCACCACCGGCACCACCGTCGTGGTCGTCGATCTCCATAACGGCTACAACCTCCAATCGCTGAAATTCCGCAACGGCGGCGCGACCGGGAACGTTACCATCGCCACGGCCCCCACCAAGATCGCGGGAGACAAGGGCTGGACCACCAATCCGACCCCCGTTCCTCTCACCGGCTCCGGCATGGTCGATCTTTCGATGGGCAGCGGAGCCGCGGGGGCAAATACGCCCCCTGCACCCGGCACGCCCGCAGCCACCGCCCCGATGCGGTTCGTCAAGATCACCTTCAACGTCGAGACCCCCGGCCAGATCGGCTCGTTCGGCGTCTTTTCCGATCTCAAGGTGAGCCAGATGCCGGTGATCCAGGCCTATGGCCAGAAGGGCAAGACGAACGACGCGAATCCCCAGGTCGAGCCCGTCCAGCCCGTCAACCTCGCCTCCGATGCGACCGGCGCCAAGATCGTCTACGTCAGCTCGCTCGATAATTCGGGTGAAAAGAAGAACGATCCGCAGAACCTCGTCTCCGAGGACGCCGCCAAGGACTTCAGCTTTCATCCCACCGACAACAACCCGATCACTGCGGTCAAGCTTGCCGATCCGCGCAAGCTGGTGAAATTCGAGATGACCGTGACCAATCCGGTCGGCATGAACCTCTACCTGAGCGACGGAGCTCCCGTTGCCGGCTCGACCTGGAAGGATATGATCGCGAAGCGGAAGGCCGATTTCAACATCGCCCAGGCCACGAAGACGGTAAGCGTCGATCTCAAGAACCAGAAGGCGCTCTACGTCGTCGTCGCCTTCAACGGCAATCCCGGCCCGATCGCCGACATGACCGTCCTCTCGATGGTCCCCTCCAGCACCCTGGTCAGTTACGGGACGCACAATCCCGGAGACGCCTCGGTCGCGGCGACGACCGCCGCCGCGGCGGGTCAGACCGGTTCCACCAGCTCCTCGGTCGCGCAGGGAACGGTTTCCGTCGATCGCGTGGTCGACGCGACGAAGATTCCTCCGGTGGTCGCCGCCAGCAATTGATCCTTCCGACGGCTTGCGCCGAGGCGCTCGGTTTTCGCTCCCTTTCTGCCCGCTCCTCTTTTTCTTCAGCCGCCGGTGAGATCTCATGAGGCTCCTGCTGCTCAATCGCTTCGGCCCTGATTCGGAAGCCCCCACCGGCCGCCTGCTCGGAGAACTTGCGGACCATCTGCAAGCGCGCGGGCATGAGGTCTCGCTGCTGACCGCCGATCCGGTCTACGGCGGAACCCGCAAAGGATGGCTCCGTTGGCTCCAGGAGTTCCGCGCCCACGGCGTCCTCCTTTGGAAGAGTCTGCTTCATCCACGGGTCGATGCCGTCCTCTCCCTGACCTCGCCGGTCTGCCTCCTCCTCACCGCCGACTTGGCGGCCCGCCGCCATCACGCCCGCTCCTATCATTGGGCGATGGATCTCTATCCCGATCTGGCGGCCGCTCTCGGCCAGCTTCCCGCCGCCGCCGCCCGCCCCCTGCGCACCTCGATGCGGCGCGCCTACGCGCGCGCCACCGCCGTCGTCGCGCTCGACGGCGACATGCGCGACCATCTTCGCGCCGTCTACGGAAGAGAGGCGGCGGTCATCGCCCCCTGGCCGCCTTCCTTGCCGTGGCCTCTCCCATCTGCCCAGGCCGAAGGGGAATCGACCTGGCTTTATTCCGGCAACCTCGGCCAGGCGCACGAGGTCGGGGTCTTGCTCCACGTCCAGCAGCTCCTGGAAAAGGAAGGCGTTCCCGCCACCCTTGTCCTCCAGGGAGCGGGCGCGCAATGGGGCGGAAGCCAGGAAACCGCCCGCGCCCTCGGTCTGACCCGCGTCATCTGGCGCCCTCCGGTGCCCGATGCGGAATTGACCGCCTCCCTGCTGGGGGCGGGCGTCCTCATCGTCACCCGGAAGCCGGAAACCCAAGGGCTCCTCTGGCCGAGCAAACTGGCCCTGGCCCTTCTCTCCGGCAGGCCGATCCTCTGGATCGGCGATACCGAGGGAGCCACCGCCCAGGCGCTCCGCGCCGGCGGCCACGGCGTTTTCGCCCCCGGGCAGATCGAGGAGATCGCCGCTTGGCTGCGTCTAAAATTTGCCTCCTCCGCCATCCTTCCCGACCCCCAGCCCGTCGAGCCGGTACGGAGCGCCGCCCTGCGGCAATGGGAGGAATTGCTGGCCGCGAAGAAATGAAGACGAAGCTATTCCACGGTGACCTGGGCGGGATTGCCCCGCACCAAGGCCTTTTCCGGGACCGAACGGGTCACCACCGTTCCGGCGGCGAGCGTCGCTCCCCTGCCGACGGTCACCCCGGGGCCGACGAAGGCCTGCGCCGCGACCCAGACCTGATCCCCGATCACAATGGGGCGGGCGATCAGGTCGAAACTCTCCTTGCGGCGGTCATGCGATCCCGTGCAGAGGAAGCTGCGCTGCGAAAGACAGACATCGGAGCCGAGCGTCACCTCGGCCAGGCTGAGAATGAGAACGCCTTCCCCGATCCAGACGTGGTCCCCGGCGGCGAAACGCCATGGGAAGGTGATGTTCACGCCGGAGCGGATCACCATCCCCGCGCCGATCTTCGCCCCGAAAAGTCGGAGGCAGAAGACCCGAAAGGCCGATGGCAGGGGCAGGGGGACCAGAAAGCAGAGCGCTTTGCAAAGAATCCACGCCGCCTCCTTGACGCGGCAGGCGCCACGGTCGAAACTCGAATTGTCGAACCGCGAAAGTTGCACGTTGGGGAAAAGCCTAAGGGCTTTCCCCTTGAAGCCAAGGCCGAAGGTAAGCGTGCCGCCGCGGGACGCATGAAATGAGCCCGCCCATCGAAGTCCGCATCCGCTCCGGCAACGCCTGGAACGTCCCCCTGGGCGAGGTCTGGGAATATCGCGATCTCCTCCGCCTCCTGGTGCGGCGGGATTTCGTCGCCAAATACAAGCAGACCATCCTCGGCCCCCTCTGGTTCATCCTCCAGCCCCTCCTGATGACGCTGATCTTCACCGTCATCTTCGGCAAGGTGGCCCGCCTCTCCACCGACGCCACCCCCCACATCCTCTTCTACATGTGCGGCTTGCTCGGATGGAACTACTTCTCGCTCACCGCGAACTCGATCTGCAACACCTTCACCGCCAACGAACATCTTTTTGGTAAAGTTTATTTTCCCCGGCTGATCGTCCCCCTGTCGCTGCTCTGCACCAACCTCTTCACCTTCGCCATCCAATTCGCCCTCTTCCTCGCCTTCTGGATCTATTACAAATGGCTCGGCGCCGCCATTTCCTGGGATGCCTCCCTCCTCCTGCTCCCGCTGATTTTGGCGCAGGCGGGGGTTTTGGCGCTCGGTTTCGGCCTCTGCGTCTCCGCCCTGACCTCCCGTTTCCGCGATCTGCTGATCGCCATGGCGCTGGTCTTCCAGATCTGGATGTACGCCACCCCGGTGATCATGCCGCTTTCGGAAGTTCCCGTCCGCTGGCGCTGGGTCGCCGAGATCAATCCGATGACCGCCGTGATCGAGAACCTGCGCCGCATTCTCCTCGGCATCGGCACCCCCAGCTTCTCCGGCACCGCCCTCTCCCTGGCCGTCACCGCCCTGATCCTGGCGGCGGGGCTCCTTCTCTTCGCCCGCGCCGAGCGGAATTTCATCGATACAATCTAGGTCAAACATGGGCAAGCCGATCATCCAGGTTCGAGGCCTTTCCAAGCGTTACCGGCTCGGTACCCTTTCCGCCTCCAGTCTTCGGGACGACCTTGACGCCTGGTGGAGCCGGGCGACCGGCAGGCCGTATGAAATCGAAAGGCGCGCCGACCCCCGCGACCATTGGGCCTTGCGCGATGTCTCCTTTGACGTCGAGCCCGGAGAGGTGCTCGGCATCGTCGGCCACAACGGCTCCGGCAAATCGACCCTGCTCAAGATCCTCTCCCGCATCACCGAGCCGACCGAGGGGGAGGCCCTCCTGCGGGGACGGGTTGCTTCGCTGCTCGAAGTCGGCACCGGCTTCCATCCCGAGCTGAGCGGGCGGGAAAACATCTTCATCAACGGCGCGATCCTCGGGATGAAACAGCGGGAGATCGCGGCCAAATTCGACGAGATCGTCGCCTTCTCCGAGGTGGGCCGCTTTCTCGACACGCCGGTGAAGCGTTACTCAAGCGGGATGTACGTGCGCCTGGCCTTCGCGGTCGCCGCGCATCTCGAGCCGGAAATCCTGATCGTCGACGAAGTGCTTGCGGTGGGGGATGCCGCCTTCCAGAACAAATGCCTCGGCAAGATGAAAGATGTCAGCCGCCAGGGGCGGACGGTACTCTTCGTCAGCCATAACATGCAGGCCGTTTCCACCCTCACCCAGCGCTGCCTGATTCTCGACGATGGCCGCCTCGATTTCGACGGTCCTTCGGCGAAGGGAACCCTCCGCCACCTCGGCCGCCACGAGGCCAAGGGGACCGAGTATCTCGCCCCGCCCGAGGCCGAGGCCGCGCAGGAGCCGGGACAACACGAGGGGGAACCCCGCATCGTCCGCGTCAACCTGGTCACCTCGGAGCAGGGAGGCATTCAGATCCAGGGCAAGGAGCTTTCCGTCGAGTTCACCCTCCAGACGGTGAAACCGCTGACCCGGGCGATGCTTTCCTTCCAGATCTGCGATTCGAATGGACTCGCGGTAATCGAACAATGGGTTTTCGACGCGCAATTGCCGCTCTGCCGCGAGCCGGGGCGCCAATCCCTGGCCTGCGTGATTCCCCGGCTCCGGCTTTTCATGGGCCGCTATCATCTGAAGGTCTCCCTCGCCACCACCCAGGGCAACACCCTCCTCCAAACCCTCGATCACCTCTGCCCCTTCGAGGTGGTGATGCACGGCATCGATCGCGAATGGCCCTGGCAGCCGGACTCCTGCCAATATATCGAAGATGGAGTTTGGAAGGCATCCTGACGGCGATCGGGTTTCAACCGGAGAGGGGTGATTGAAAAATACAGTTTTTTACCGAGGAAATGATGACGATCGGGAACGTATCATGCTAGTTTAGGTGGGGGGCTCCCCGTCTGAACTCATGTGTGGATTAGCCGGATTTTTTGATCGCGCGATTTCTCTTGAAAGGGGGGGCGCCGTGCTCGATGCGATGCTCGAAAGCATCCGTCATCGCGGCCCCGACGGGGGCGGACGCTCGGTCGGCGCCTTTCCCGGTCTCTGCTTCGGAATGCGCCGTCTCAGCATCATCGATGTGCGGGGGGGAGATCAGCCGATTTGGAATGAAGACGGCACGGTGGGCGTCATTTTCAACGGCGAAATATATAATTACGTCGAGCTGCGCCGCCGATTGGCGGGCGGAGGTCATCGCTTCAAGACGGAAAGCGATACCGAGGTCCTGGTCCATCTCTACGAGGATCTGGGCGAGAGTTGCGTCCGCGAATTACAGGGGATGTTCGCCTTTGCGATCCTCGACCGGCGGAAGGAAAGACTCTTCATGGCGCGGGATCCCTTCGGACAGAAGCCGTTCTATTATCATGAGCGGGACGGCTTCCTGGCCTTTGGATCGGAGATCAAGGCGCTGGCGGCTCATCCGGGGGTTTCGCTCGAGCTCAGTTCCGAGGCTTTCCTCGATTATGCCGCCTGGCTTTCCCTGCCCGCTCCGCAAACTCATTTTTCCGCCATCCGCCAGCTGCCTCCGGCCCATTCCTTCAGTTTTGACCTGCGGAAGGCGACTCTCTCCGAGCCGGTCCCCTATTGGAGATGGGAGACCGACGCCGCTCCCGATCTCACCGATCCCGAGGAGGCGGTGGCCCTCCTCGACCGGGTGCTGGACCATTCCCTCAACGTCCATCTCCGGTCCGACGTCCCGGTCGGATTGCTCCTGAGCAGCGGGGTCGATAGCGCGACGCTCGCCAGTTACTCCCAGCAAAAGCTGGCCGGCACCCTGCGCACCTTCACGGTCGATTTTTCCGGCGATTCGGAAGCGGCCGGGGCGCGGAGAATCGCCGAACATATCGGAGCGCAACACCACGAGCTGACGTTGACCTCGGCCGATTTCCTGGAAGCGTTGCCGACGGTGGCCTGGCATCTCGACGAGCCGATCGGCGATCCCGCCGCCTTCTGTATCTATCGAATCTGCCGCCACGCGCGCGACCATGTGAAGGTTCTCCTGGGCGGTGAAGGGGCCGACGAGCTCTTCGGCGGCTATGCTGGACGCTATCGGGGAATGGGGCGCACCCTGCGGCGCTCCGATTGGATCCGTCCCTTGCGGGCCCTGCTGCCTCATCTTTCCCTGGAGAGCGCCTCCCGCTGGGCCCGGGTTTGCGGACGGGCGCATCTGACGCGCGGCGAGGAAATCATCGCCTTGCGGCAGGAAGGATTGCCGGGCGATGTCCGGGAGCCGAGGGGGTTCACCGCGAGCCAGCTGGAACGGCTCGCTCGCCGCCGTCGTTGCTGGGCGCGGCGGCTGCTCACGCCGCAGCGGGATATCCTTCACGATTGCCTGCAATTCGACGTCCGTTGGCAGCTGCCCTCCTCGCTATTGCAGAAGGCCGACAAGATGAGCATGGCGGCGTCGATGGAGCTCCGCTCGCCCTTCCTCGACCTGAGGATCGCGGAAGTAGCCGCCCGGATTCCTTCCTCCATGAAGCTGGGGAAGAGCGGGCCGGGCAAGCTCCTCCTGCGCGAATGCCTGCGCCGGAGGGATGCCGCCTTCGATCATTTTCCGAAGAAGGGCTTTCCCGTTCCCATCACCCAATGGCTTCTCAACGAGCTGCGGGGCGAGGCCGAGCACCGCATTTTTCGGCCGTCGGCGGCTTGGCGCTCGCACCTCGATGCCGGGCGACTGCGCGCGGCCTGGAACGATTTTCAGAATCGGGCCTGGGACGGAGCCCTATTCTTCTACGCCTTGTGGATTTATGAGGAGTGGCGCGAGGCGATCCGCGATCGTTATCAGGGACGGAGCCTGGCAACGGATTCCGCCGTGCAAACCATGCCATGATCGATGTCTCCATCCTGATTCCATCCTACAATGCCGAGGCGTGGATCGGGGCCGCCATCGATTCGGCATTGGCACAGCAGGGAATCTCCGCCGAGATCATCGTGGTCGACGACGGCTCCTCCGACGGCACGCTGGCGGTGGTGCGCGGTTTTGGCGACCGGGTGCGCTGCGAGTCACTTTCCCATGCCGGAGGCAATGCCGCCCGGAACCGCCTGCTGGAAATGAGCCGGGGTTGCTGGCTGCAATACCTCGATGCCGATGACTATCTTTTGCCCGGCAAAATCGCCAGGCAGTTCGCCTCGGTCAGTGGGAGCGAAAGCGATGTCAGCTATGGTCCGGTCTGGGTCGAGACGTGGAAAGAAGGCCGCGCGATGGAGCGGACCTTGCAGACGATCGATGCCTCGCTCGATCTGGCGACGCAATGGATTCTCTGGCAGTTGCCCCAGACGGGGGGGCCTCTTTTCCGGCGCGCGGCCTTAGAGGGAATTGGCGGATGGAATGAGAGCATGCCCTGTTGCCAGGAGCACGAGCTCTACCTTCGCGCCATGCAGGCCGGGTTGAAATTCACCCGGATTTCCGATGCCGACGCGGGCGCGGTCTACCGGATCTGGTCGGATCAGACCGTCTGCCGGAAGGACCCCGCATTGGTCGTCCGGACCCGCACCCGGCTGACCGACGAGATGTTGGCGTGGCTGGAGAAGGAGGGAACGCTCCGCGAGGCGCATCGCCGAGCGGCGGGAACTCAGTTTTTCGAAATGGCCCGCACGCTGGCGCGGGACGACATCGCCGCCGGCGCGGCCTATTTCGCCGCGCGCGGCGAAATAGGGCTATTGCAGCTGGCCGGGGCCGCCGCTCCCTGGAGATATCGTGCGGCGCTTGCAATCGGGGGTTTTTCTTTTGCGGAAAAACTGGCTAGAATCATGCGATGATTCCAGCGCCGCTTTCCTATTCGGTCGTCATCGCGACGCTCGATCGGCCGGCGCGGCTCGAAATCACCCTGCGGACGCTGTTGGCCCAGACCCGTCTGCCCGACAAGATCGTGATCGTCGATGCTTCCCGCAACAACGAAAGTCGTGCCCGGGTCGATGCCCTCGACTCGCCGGTGCCGATCGACTATCGCTCTGTCGAGCGGGCCAGTTCCGCCCGCCAGCGCAATGAGGGGGCTGCCCGGGTCACGACGCCGCTGATTGCCTTCGTTGACGATGACGTGGTTTTGCCGCCCGCATTGTTCTCCCGGCTCATTGCCCCTTTCGAGGCGAAAGAGGGGGGAGACGTCGGCGGCGTTGCCGGACGCATCGTGGGTACCAGCCATCCCAAGCCGAAGGGGGTGTTGCGCTGTTACTACCGCTGCCTGGCCGGCTATGACCACCCCACCTACGGGGCGCGTCTATTCGGTCCTGCCATCAACACATTTCCCTGTTACGAGGAGCAAAGCGATTCGGGAGATCGGAACGGACTGATCGAATCGGAGTGGCTCAGCTCGACCTGTGTCCTGTTCCGCCGCGATCTTTTCGAGCGGGAACGCTTTCCCGATTTCGACGGATACAGCTTTATGGAGGACGTCCATCTTTCGGCGCGGATCGGGAAGACTCACCGGCTTTTCTTTGACGGAAAGGCGCTCTATGAGCACCACTCGGCGCCCACCGCATTCAAACGGAACAAGGCGGCGCTTGCCTCCATGGCGATGCGGAACCGATCGATCGTGGCCCGGGAGGTGATGGGGCGCAGTGGCCTCTCCCTGGCATGGGCCTTCCTGCTTCTCAGGCTCCTGAACAGTGCCGCGATCCTCAAGCGCCGCGCTCCCGGGTGGAGCGGGGAGCTGAAGGGGACCTGGAGGAGGATGGCGGTGTGAAAATTCACGGCATCTGTTTGATCAAAAATGAGGGGGACATCATCGAGTTCACCCTGCTGCGCGCCCTCGCTTGGTGCGATCATATCTATGTGTTCGATAATGGGAGCGCGGACGGCACCTGGGAAAAGGTCCAGGCGCTGGCCCGCTCCCATCCCGCGATCGTTCCCTTTCAAAGCAGCGCCGAACCGTTCAGCGAAGGTCTTCGCTCCCGCGTCTTCAATCGATTCCAGAGTCTCGCCGCTCCGGGAGATTGGTGGTGCCGTCTCGACGCGGACGAAATTTACATCGACGATCCGCGCCGATTCCTGGCGGCGGTTCCCGCCGCCTATCACGTCGTCTGGGCGATTCAGTTCCAGTATTATCTCGTTCGGGAGGAGTTGGATCGTTTCGTCGATTTGGACGCCTGCCCGCCGATCGAAAGCGAGGAGCAACTGCCTCGCCACTACCGAGCGGACGCTTCGGAGGCCCGTTTTTTTCGGCATCGCCAGGGTCTTCTCTGGCCCCCGGGAGCATGGCCGCGCCACATGGGGTTGACGCTGCCCCGCCGCATCCGGTTGCGGCACTACAAATATCGTTCGCCGGGGCAGCTCAAGATGCGGCTCGCAGTCCGGAAGGAGGCGGCGCCTCTGGTCTGGCCGACCTTTGCCGATGCTCTTGAATATACTTGGAAGGAGAAGATCGGTCAGGCTTCGCAATTTCATTTCGACGACGGTACGGGGAACTACATTCTCGATGAACAGAGGCTGCCCAAGCATTTGGAATCGATTCTCTTTCGCGTTCTTAAACGCATCCTGCATGGTGTGGGCATCTGGCCGTAGGCCTGAACTTTATAATCGATCATGAAGCCGAATCTTTTCACCTTCATCCAGCGGGGCATCGCCCAGGTTCGTGAATACGGTCCGGGCCTTCTTTACTGGCGTTATCTGCGGCGGCGCGGCATTCTACGGGCGGCGCCGCTGCATTGCGATCCCGAGGCGGCGCTGGAAGTCCACACCCAGGTTTGCGCGCGGGATTGGCTGAATTTCCTTTGGTCGATTCGGAGCTTTGCCCACTTTGCCCCCGGCCCCTTTCGCCTCGTCGTCCAAATCGATCGTACGGTCGATGCGCAGACGGTGGCTGTGCTCCGGGCGCACTTTCCGGGAGCTGTCTTCCAGTCGGTCGAGCCCGTTCCCGCGGCGGTGACCGCCTTCTTTGCCGCGCGTTATCCCGCCCTCTACGCGTTGCGCTGCGATCCGGCCTACAGCACCATGCCGAAGGTCACCGACTCCTATCTCTTGCGCCGAAATGAGACGATCATCACCATCGATCCCGACATCCTCTTTTTTGAATCTCCGACCGAATTGTTGCAGGGGATTCCGGCGGAAGCCCCCTATTTTTCGGCTTTGAATCTTCCCAAATCTCCGACCGATCCGAAAGGGGCCTACTGCGTCGAGGCCGACGAACTAAAGACCAAATTTGGAATCAACTTTCCGGTCTCGTTTCAGTTCGGCTTGGGCCTGCTCGATTACAGCAAGTGGGATTGGGACCGTATGGAGGAGATCGCCCGCAGTCTGACCTTCGATAGAGGGCGGGGTCTTCTCACCGACCAGACTTTTTTTGCGATTATGAGCGTGCTGGCCGGACAGAATCCCCTGCCGGTCGATCGTTATGCGGTGGCGCCGGTCTCTTCGCTGGAGGGAGTGGTGGCGCGTCACTACTACAGCCGTACCCGGGATCTCCTCTACGTGGAGGGCATCCCCCGGTTGATCCGCAAGCGGATCGTTTCTTGAATGAATTCGCGTCCCACTTTGGCGGTCTCGATCGCGACTCGCAACCGCCTCATCGATTTGCAATCGACCCTGGAAGAGGTGGCCCGGCTCGATCCTCCGCCCGACGAGGTATTGGTCTGTGCCGACGGCTGCACCGATGGAACGGCTGCCTGGGTGCGGGAACATTTTCCCCGGGTCCGTCTATTGATCCATGAGCAGGCCCAGGGATCGATTGTTTCCCGGGACCGCATCCTGCGGGAAGCCGTTTCTGATATCGTCCTCAGCTGCGACGACGATAGCCATCCCGTGGAGACCGATTTCATCGCCCGGGTGAAAGAGCTCTTCGCGGTGACGCCCCGTCTGGCAGTGGTCTCCTTCCCGCAACGGAGCGACGAATTTCCGGAGACCTTGCGGCAGGCCGATTTCGGTCCCTCTCTTCAGGTTGGCACCTACGTCAATTGTGCCGCGGCGTTCCGCCGTTCCACTTATCTCGATATAGGCTCTTTCGATCTTTCGTTCTTCAGCGCCTATGACGAGCCCGATTATGCGCTGCGCTGTCTGGCACGGGATTGGCAGATTCATTATTATACCGGCGCCACCATGCGGCATCACTATTCGTCCAAGGAACGGAGCGAACTGCGGACGCACCATCAGCATGCCCGCAACGAGCAATGGAGCCTGTGGAAGCGGTGTCCCTTTCCTCAGTTGCTTTTCCTCTCTCTCTTTCGCGGTTTTCGCCAATTTCAGTACGCCTGCCGCCGGGGACTCCATTGGATGATTCGAGAACCGCTCTGGTGGCTTGCCGCCTGGCGGGGTTTGGGTCTGGCCCTGAAGGAGCGCCAGCCGGTTCCGTGGGCGGTCTATCTCCGCTGGCTCCATTTGTTGCGCAAACCGGAGCCGCTCTCCGCCGCCGGAAAAGGAGCTGATTGATGCCGCCCCGGATCGCCATTTCCGCCACCAATCCCTGCCATCTTTACGAGATGGCCCTGGAGCTGCAGCGACTCGGGGTATTGGCGCGCTATGAGTCGGGCTATCCCGGTTGGCGGCTGCGGCCTCCGGTTGATTTTCCTCTCTCCGCCCACAGCCTTCATACCGTGGTGGTTTACTCGGCGCTCCGTTTCGTTCCCTCGCGTTTTCGACCTCGCGACGCCGCGTTATTTCGCTGGCAGGATGCCGCCTTCGACCGCGCGGTGGCGCGGAATATTCCCTCCGCCGACTTCCTCCACGCCATGCCGGGACAATGTCTGGAGACCTTCCGAGCCGCGCGGGCGCTCGGCATCCGCTGCGTTCTCAATCATGCCTCGGGCCCGGTCCGGGACCAATTGGAAGCCGTCCGTCCCGAGTATGAAAAATACGGCCTGCGCGGTTCGGCGTTTCATTCGTTTGACGCCGCTTATTTCGGGCGCGAGGAGGAGGAGTACCGCCTGGCCGATTTTCACTGCGTCGGTTCATCGCTGGTCCGGGACCAGCTTGCCGCCCGTGGAATCGATCCCGCGACAATCTGGGTCGTCCCCTATGGGGCCGATCCCGCGCTCTTCCATCCGGGAGAGGCGCCTTCGCCCACCTCCTTCAAAATTGCCTATGCGGGTCAGGTCAATCTGAGAAAGGGGTTTCGTATTCTTCTCGAGGCCTTGGCGGAGCCATCGGTCTCCCGCAATTGGAACCTCGACGTCTACGGCAGAGTGGCTCCCGAGATGATCGTCATCCTGAGGGAGATCGATCCCGTCTGTCCCGTGGCCTACCACGGCGCTGTGGCGCGTTCCCGATTGGCCGATGCCTTTCGGGAATCGTCGGTCATGGTCCTGCCTTCGTTCGAGGATGCCTTTCCCTTGGTGGTGCCGCAGGCGCTCGCCTGCGGAATTCCCTGCATCGTCAGCGATCGGGTCGGCTCCAAGGATTTGATTCGGCACCGCGAGAACGGATCGATCTTTCCGGTCGGCGACGCGGTGGCCCTGCGGGAAGAGCTGCGCTACTGGTCCGAGCGGCCTGGTTTTCTTCCCGCCGCCGATCTTTCCTGGCGCGAGCCCGCCCGCCGTCTGGCAACCTTGAGCCAAGCTGTCCTGAACTCCTGATCGTTATGGCCAATCCTTATCTGCGCGTCCGCAAGCCTGTCTCGGAAGAATCATCCGGCCTTTTTCATATCACCGGCCCTTCTCCCACCGGCACTTTCCTCCTGATCTGCGGGCTCCTCCTCACGGGTTACAGCCTCCCGATGGAAGCGCGTGGTTCCGAGATTGCCACTTATGCCGCCTGGGGAGTGGCCGTCAGCCTGGGAGCCAGCCTCTTTGCCGACTTCCTGCAAGGGGGCGTTCCCAATTTGATTCGCGCCGACGTGATGGCGCTCTTTTCCCTCTACTTCCTCACCCTTTTTGAATTTCTGGGCAGGCAGCCCCACTTCGATGAGATCCTCGACGCGAGGACGGTTCCGCCGGGTGTCATCGCGGTTCTTTGGGGCTTTGCCGGCATCGCCTTGGGGCGGCATTTGGTCAACCAAGGGGTCAAACGGTATATTCCAGTATTCAATCAAGCGGTCCCCTCGTCGGTGATGATGGCGATCTTCGCCGGGGCGATGATCATTGGATATTTCTACCAGTTTTATACCTGTCACTTTAATCCCTTGGAAGTCTTCCACTGGTACATGGAGCCCCGCTTCACCCAACCCTGGGGTCGTGGACGGCTGGGCGATGCCAAAGCGCTGGTCGGCGAATTGAACATGCTCACCTACCTGCTCTCGCCGCTGGCGGGAGTGATGTTTGCCAAACGCTCTTCCTATAACCGGATCCAGCTGGCCCTGGTCGCTTTCGGCTTTCTCTGGAATCTCGCCGCCGCCTTCCTCGCCGGCACCCGGAACGTCTTCGATTCCAACCTCGTCACCTTCATGATCGCCTATATCTTCGCGCTGGGCGGAAAGCGGTCCTATGAAATCGTGGTGGTCGTTTCGGTCAGCGTCGTCCTGCTTTTGGTCTCGACCCGGATGATGCTCGGCTTCCGTAATATCGGCTTCACCAATTATATCTCCGGACAGGCGGAGACGGAGCGGGTCGCCGACAAGCATCTTTTCGTCGATATGAACCTTTGGGTCATCTGCGGTCTGGTCCAGGTTTTTCCCGAACGCGCTCCCTATCTAGGGACCGAGGTCCCTTACTTGGCCTTGATCCGTCCCGTGCCCCGCGCCCTTTGGGCGGGCAAGCCGGAGGGGATGAGCTTGAGCATCGAGGACGCGATGGGAGTCCAGGGACTCACCCTGGCGTCGAGCTTCGTGGGGGAGGGATATATGACTTACGGCAATGTCGGGGTCTTCCTTTTCGGCTTCTTTTTCGGCGGAATGGCGGGTTGGTGGTCATGTCTGGCGACGCCGCGCAATTCCGATCTCGGCATCCTCATCTACGCGTCCGGCTTCTTTTCCACCGTCATCTCGATGCGCAGCCTTTTTGTCTTCACCACCGCGATCCTGCCCACGGTGGCCGCGATCATCGGCGGCTCGCTGCTCATCCAGAAACTGCGCGAACGCCGCCGTTCCAGTTTTGGGGGGACGGGATGACGGCCCGGATGCGCGTCAGCTTCATCAGCGTGATGCCTTCCCCTTATCAAAGGGATTTCTTTCGCGCCTTGGCGCTGGCTCCGGACATCGATCTTGCCGTCTATTACCAGCAGGCGGGTGCGGGCGATTCCCCCTGGGAGCGGGCACGGCTCGATGCCCATGAACAGCTGCTCCCGGGCTGGGGCGCCGAATTCGGCAGTCTCCGTTTCCAGTTCAATGCCGGCTTGCCCGATCCCGCTTCCGCCGATCTCTGGATCGTCAATGCGAGTCTGTTGGCCCCTTCTACCCAATGGATCATGCGCGGGTATCTTCGCGGACGGCGGTGGCTTTTCTGGGGAGAGCGCATCCGTCCCTCGG
>Ga0302314_10002781_pt1 | contig 32416 bp, 26 predicted proteins | sample III_Palsa_N2_3_FD_200533 | JGI IMG/M metagenome (GOLD analysis project Ga0302314, IMG submission 200533) | Peat permafrost microbial communities from Stordalen Mire near Abisko, Sweden - III_Palsa_N2_3 | ecosystem: Environmental > Terrestrial > Soil > Palsa > Peat permafrost | place: Sweden... | reverse complement strand
CTGCGTAGTGCGCTGATCGATCTGGCCGAACAGAACGCGGAAACGATCATGCCGGGCTTTACGCATTTGCAGGTGGCCCAGCCGGTGACGTTTGGCCATCACCTGCTGGCGTACGTGGAAATGTTCATGCGCGACGCCGAGCGCATGCGCGACTGCCGCACCCGCGTGAACCGCCTGCCGCTGGGCGCGGCGGCACTGGCCGGCACGAGCTACCCGATCGACCGTCATGCGGTGGCGAAGACACTGGGCTTCGACGGCATTTGCGCGAATTCGCTGGACGCGGTATCGGATCGCGACTTTGCGATTGAATTCACGGCCGCGTCGGCGCTGGTGATGACGCACGTGTCGCGTTTCTCGGAAGAGCTGGTGCTGTGGATGAGCCCGCGGGTGGGCTTCATTGATCTGGCGGACCGTTTCTGTACGGGATCGTCGATCATGCCCCAGAAAAAGAACCCAGACGTACCGGAACTGGCGCGCGGCAAGACGGGACGCGTGAATGGGCATTTGATGGCGTTGCTGACGTTGATGAAGGGTCAGCCGCTGGCATACAACAAGGACAATCAGGAAGACAAGGAACCGCTGTTCGACACTGTGGACACGGTGGCGGATACGTTGCGGATTTTTGCGGAGATGGTGGCGGGGATTAGTGTTAAGCCGCAGGCGATGCGGGCTGCGGCGTTGCAGGGGTTTTCTACTGCTACCGATCTGGCTGATTATCTGGTCAAGCGTGGCTTGCCGTTCCGGGATGCGCACGAGGCTGTGGCACATGCAGTAAGGGTTTGCGTTGATCGCAATTGCGATTTGGCTGATCTTTCGCTCGATGAGATGCGGGCTGAATTGCCGAATGTGGCGCATCTTATTGGCGAGGATGTGTTTGAGTATTTGACGCTCGAGGGGTCCGTGGCTAGCCGGAATCATCCTGGTGGGACGGCGCCTCAGCAGGTTCGGCTGGCTGTTACCGCTGCGCGGGCGGCTCTGAAGTAAGGGGTGGATTTTTTGCCTGTGGCACTTTGGCTGTTTGCTTGCGGTGTTGGCCTTTCCTTGCATTCTTAGTGGTTTATCAGCTTCGCCCCTGTGCGGGGCGGCACCTACTTTCTTTGCCGCCGCAAGGAAAGTAGGCAAAGAAAGCGGGCTCACACCGCTAGCTTGTAAGTGTCCCCCACTGGTACGAAGCCGGAGTGGTCCGAGACGAGATGGTCCCTCGCGCCGCCCGCGTTAGCGACACAGCGCTCATCCACCCCACTCCGCACTATGTGCGTCGCGGATGGGTCTACGCTGGAATGCGGGCAGGCCAAATAGTTAGAATACCTACATAACTCGCAGAAGGCGCTATGCCCAGCGGCGGGGCGCGCAGCGCAACGCTGGAACGGATGACTGCCTTGTCACCAACGTTGGCGGCGCGAGAGCACTTCTCGTGTTGGGCCGTTCCCGGTGGAAGACCGAGATGGCTCACTACAGGCTGGCGGTTGCCGCTTTCTTTGCTTACTTTCTTTACGGCGGCACGGCGGCAAAGAAAGTGAGTGCTGCCCCGCACAGGGGCGAAGCTAGTAGACCACTAAGACAGCAAGGAAAGGCCAACGCCCAAAGACCACCAACCAAACCCAAGCCGCCGCAGGCAAACCCAACACACCAGGAGCGATAATACCCACCACCGACCGAAGGTCAAAAAAAGCAAACAGCGATGATCATCCGCCCCCACCTCCACTGGTTCCGCATGCTGCTAGCCTGGCGCGGCTCCGTCCTGCCGCGGCTGCTGCCGCGCCTATTCCTGATCTTCTGCATCTCCATCGTCGCGCTGGCGGTCCACGAACACTTCCTGCGAATCACCGTCAACCTCAGCACCACCCCCTTCTCCCTCATCGGCATCGCGCTCGCCGTCTTCCTCGGTTTCCGCAACAACGCCAGCTACGACCGCTGGTGGGAAGCCCGCAAACTCTGGGGGCAACTCCTCAACGACGCCCGCTCCATGACCCGTCAGGCGCTCACGCTGCCCCGCGAGTCCCTCAGCGACGACGACGTCAACGAATTCATCCACGTGCTCAGCGCCCTGCCCCACGCGCTGCGTCACCAACTCCGCAAAACCGATCCCCGCGAAGACCTCGCCGCGCGCCTGCCCGCGCCGTTGCTCGAACGTGTCATGGCATCGCGCTATCGCCCGACCACACTCATGTTGGTCCTAGGCGAATGGGTGCAGCGCCAGTCGCGCGCAGGCGCACTCGACCCGATGGCCGTGCTCGCCTTCGATCGCAATCTGAATTCGCTGTCGGATGTTATCGGCGGATGCGAGCGTATCGGTTCTACGCCGCTGCCATTTGCCTACTCAGTGATGATTCATCGTACCGTCTACTTCTTCTGTGCAACGCTGCCGTTTGGACTCGTCGAGAACATTGGCATCTTTACGCCCGTCTTCTCGGTCTTCGTCGCGTACACCTTCATGGCCCACGAGGCCATCGCCTCCCAGCTCGAAGACCCCTTCGGCACCGACGAAAACGACCTCGCCCTCAACATGATGTCCGTCTATATCGAGGACGCCATGCGCGATCTGATCGGCGAATCCGCCCTCGCCATCCCCGGTCCGGAAGAAGAACAGTTTCTGGTCAACTGATCACGCGCCCTCTCAGCCGTTACCAATCGTCTCGGACAAACGCTTGAGCGTCGCGACCCGCGCGCCGATGATATCGACCCGCCCGGATTCATCCGTCACGGCGCTTGCAGCGTCCAGATAGGCGGTCCATGCCCGCTGCGCCGGCACGAGCGTAAGACGGGCACGCGCCGGCAATTTCGCCTGCAAGCGACGGTAGTATCGGTTCATATCGAACGTCGCGTGTTCGCACAGCGCATCTGCGGTGCAGGGGCGTGGGCGAACCGGGGCGGCAGCGCCGGTTGCCGCTCCGGCCACCGCGCTGCGCAGGGACAGCGCCCGATCGCGCACCGGCTGCAGTTGCATGTCGGCCTCGGCCAACTGGTACATCGCGCCTTGCCGTGTCGCAAAGACCGCATCGAGCAAGGGCGCCTGCGCATCACGCGACGCCTGCCAGCGCGTCTGGACATCTTCCCACGGCTTGCGCCGCGTCGGCGGCACCTTGGCCAGCAACTGCTCCCATGCCGTGTTCAGCGCGGCCTGCCAGCCGAGGCGGGCCGTGTCCATGCACTGCAACTGGCCTGTCGTCGACGACATGTCGCTGCGCGCCAGACATGCGCGCATCGCCGCGTCGATCGGATCGGCCGCGGCCACTTCAGCGCGCGCGCGGGTCGTCACCGTCGACGCCATCGTCAGCACCACTGCGGCGGCCAATGTCCAGGCACCGCCGATCCGTTGCAACCGTCCCATTTTCAGCCGCGCACGCAATCGACGAAGTACTCGATGCGACCGTTGATGGTCTCGCCCACCAGACCGTGGATATCCGTATGGAAACCCGGGAAGCGTTCGTTGAACTCACGCGCAAAACGCAGGTAGTTGACGATCGTCTTGTTGAAGCGCTCGCCCGGAATCAGCAGCGGAATGCCCGGCGGATACGGCGTGAGCAGAATCGACGTGACGCGGCCTTCGAGTTCGTCGATCGGTACCCGGTCGATCTCGCGGTGCGCCAGCTTGGCAAACGCGTCCGACGGCTTCATGGCCGGCTCCATGCTCGACAGGTACATCTCGGTGGTCAGGCGTGCAATGTCATTGGCACGGTAGACGCTGTGGATCTGCTCGCACAGATCGCGCAGGCCGACGCGCTCGTACATCGGATGATGCGAAACGAACTCCGGCAACACGCGCCACAGCGGCTGGTTGTTGTCGTAGTCATCCTTGAACTGCTGCAGCTCGGTCACCATCGAGTTCCAGCGGCCCTTCGTAATGCCGATCGTGAACATGATGAAGAACGAATACAAACCGGTCTTCTCGACGATGATGCCGTGCTCGGCCAGGTACTTCGTGACGATCGCCGCCGGAATGCCGGACTCGCCGAAACCGCCGTCCATGTCCAGACCCGGCGTGACGATGGTCGCCTTGATCGGGTCGAGCATATTGAAGCCTTCGGCGAGCGGACCGAAGCCGTGCCACGCGTCGTTCGGCCGCAGCATCCAGTCTTCGCGCGAACCGATGCCCTCGTCCGCGAACTCCTCCGGACCCCACACCTTGAAGAACCAGTCGTCGACGTATTCGTCGTCGACCTTGCGCATCGCTCGGCGGAAATCAAGCGCCTCGGCGATCGACTCTTCCACCAGCGCAGTGCCGCCAGGCGCTTCCATCATCGCCGCAGCCACGTCGCACGAAGCGATGATCGCGTACTGCGGGCTCGTCGAGGTATGCATCAGATACGCTTCGTTGAAGCGGTGCTTGTCGAAGCGGCTGTTTTTCGAGTCCTGCACGACGATCTGCGAAGCCTGCGAGATGCCGGCCAGCAGCTTGTGCGTCGAGTGCGTGGCGAACACCAGCGCGCCGATGCGCGGACGGCCCGCGCCGATGGCGTGCATGTCCTGATAGAACTCATGGAACTCAGCGTGCGGCAGCCACGCTTCGTCGAAATGCAGCGTATCGAGCCAGTCGCCGAGCATTTCCTTGATCATCTCGACGTTGTAGATCACGCCGTCATAGGTGCTCTGCGTGATCGTCAGAATGCGCGGCTTCATATCCGGATTCTTCGCCAACGCTTCGCGCGCGAACGGATTAGCGAGAATCTTCTTCTTGATGTTCTCCGGCTCGAACTCGCTGCGAGGAATCGGGCCGATGATGCCGAAGTTGTTGCGCGTCGGCGTGAGGAACACCGGAATCGAGCCGGTCATCGTGATCGCGTGCAGGATCGACTTGTGGCAGTTGCGGTCCACCAGCACGATGTCGCCCGGCGCCACCGTGCCGTGCCAGACGATCTTGTTCGAGGTCGAGGTACCGTTGGTCACGAAGAACACGTGGTCGGCGCTGAAAATGCGCGCTGCATTGCGTTCGGACGCGGCCACCGGGCCGGTGTGATCGAGCAACTGGCCGAGTTCGTCGACGGCGTTACACACGTCTGCACGCAGCATGTTCTCGCCGAAGAACTGGTGGAACATCTGTCCGAGCGGGCTCTTCAGGAACGCCACGCCGCCCGAGTGCCCCGGGCAGTGCCACGAATACGAGCCTTCGTCCGCGTATTGCACCAGTTCCTTGAAGAACGGCGGCGCAAGCGAATCGAGGTACACCTTGGTCTCGCGGATGATATGGCGCGCGACGAACTCCGGCGTGTCCTCGAACATGTGGATGAAGCCGTGCAACTCACGCAGGATGTCGTTAGGCAGGTGGCGCGAGGTGCGCGTCTCGCCGTACAGGAAAATCGGAATGTCGGCGTTGCGGCGGCGCACTTCGGTCACGAACGCGCGCAGGGCGATGATCGCGGCGGCCAGCTCGGGCGTCTCACCCTCGACCGCGACGTTATCGACATACGGCAGCAGTTCATCGTCGTCGATCGACAGAATGAAGCACGACGCACGGCTCGACTGCTGTGCGAAGGAGGTCAGATCGCCATAGCTCGTCAGCCCAAGCACTTCCGCGCCTTCTTTCTCGTTTGCTTCGGCGAGAGCCCGAATGCCGGAACCCGAGATGTTCTCGGAGCGGAAATCTTCGTCAATGATGACGACGGGAAAACGAAACTTCATGGGCGATTCTCCAAAAGGAACGACCGCTGACTTTTGTAAAGTGCAGCGGTCACCTGTATGCGGGGTGGGTCAGTGCGCTGCGAGCGTCACGTTTTGGGCAACGTCACGCCGTGCTGACCTTGATATTTGCCGCCGCGATCCGCGTACGACGTTTCACAAATTTCGTCGCTTTCGAAAAACAGCACCTGGGCGACACCTTCGTTCGCGTAGATTTTCGCAGGCAAAGGTGTCGTATTTGAGAACTCGAGCGTCACGTGCCCTTCCCACTCCGGTTCGAACGGCGTGACGTTGACGATGATCCCGCAACGCGCATAGGTCGATTTGCCGAGACACACGGTCAGGACGCTGCGCGGAATGCGGAAATACTCGACCGTGCGCGCCAGGGCGAACGAGTTCGGCGGGATGATGCAGACATCACCCTTGAAATCGACAAACGACTTCTCGTCAAAGTTCTTCGGATCGACGATGGTCGAGTTGATATTCGTGAAGATCTTGAATTCGTCGGCGCAGCGAATGTCGTAGCCGTAGCTCGACGTGCCATAGCTGACGATCTTCCGGCCGTCCTCGGTGACGCGCACCTGATCGGGCGCAAACGGCTCGATCATGTTGTGCGACGCCGCCATGCGGCGGATCCACTTGTCGGATTTGATGGTCATAGTTGAACGCTGCGTGACGAGTGAAAGACGGATGAAATCCGGCCGAGGCCCATGAGGCCGCGTACTGCCGGACGAAGGCGCTTATTTTACGCGATCAGCGCGATGCTGCCGCAACTGCGGCAAATATGGGCTGCCAGGGTGCAACCGCGATGCGGCCGCGGTGCGGCCGCAAAGCCGCCGGCTGCTGCGAAACCCGGCCGCGCGGGCATTTGACGGGAGCAAGCCCGGCGCTGTTGCAGCGCAGTAACGCGGCCTTTTCGACCCGGATCGAGCGTATCCCGCGCCACCATGCCGCAGGCCGGCATTACTGGCGAATCACGCCGCAGGCAAGCGGCGCACCCGCGCCGTGTTGCGGCCAGGCATAGGGGTCGGAGGCGTCGCGATGCACGACGACCGCGCGCTGCAACACCGAACGGATACCGTCGAGCGAAACGTCAGGCGCCACGATAAAGCCGGTGGCCACGCCGTTCGAATCCGCGTGAATATTGCCGAGATCGCCCTCGACCCGCGAGCCCATCTTCAGCCGCTCGGCTGCCGGCGCGAAGATCGCGCCGAGGCTCGAGCCGTCGGCCGAATTGCAGTCGCCACGCTCGTGCACCTGCAGCGCGTGGTCGCTATCGGGCGGTAAGCCGGAAAGGTTGTAAGTCACCTGCACGCCATCCGAGCGCTCGATGAAAGTCACCAGGCCGCGCGTCTGGCTCCCCACGGCCGGCACTAGTTGTGCCTCGGCGCGTTTCTCCTGTGGTCTCAGGAATGTAGTGCAGCCGCATAACAGCAGACTGGTGGCAGCCAGGACGATGAACGCATGCACCGCCTGCCCGTCGATTCGTTTTCCCATGCGATCCTCTTGTCGACCGCCGGCCGCCCCTGCGGTCGCCGAGCCGAACCTGATGAAGTCGACATGATACCGCGAGCGGAGGCGTCTCCAACGCCTTCGCCCGCCGTCCTGACGCCTCCTTAGGTGTTCTGGACAACGATACTCGGAAACTTCGAGGTCATATCGCGGGCCCGCTCGGCGATATGGATCGCCACCTTGCGCGCGATCTCGCGGTAAATCTCCGCGATCCGCCCGTCCGGGTCGGCCACCACGGTCGGCCGGCCCGAGTCGGCCTGTTCGCGGATGGCGATGTCGAGCGGCAGGCTGCCGAGCAGCTCGACGCCATATTCCTTCGCCATCCGCTCACCGCCGCCGGCGCCGAAGATATGCTCTTCGTGGCCGCAGTTCGAACAGATATGGGTGGCCATATTCTCGACGATTCCGAGGATCGGAATGCCGACCTTCTCGAACATCTTGAGGCCCTTCTTCGCGTCGAGCAGCGCGATGTCCTGCGGCGTCGTGACGATCACCGCCCCCGTCACCGGCACACGCTGCGAGAGCGTGAGCTGGATGTCGCCGGTGCCCGGCGGCATGTCGACGATCAGGTAGTCGAGATCTTCCCAGTTCGTCTGCCGCAGCAGCTGTTCGAGCGCGGAAGTGGCCATCGGGCCGCGCCAGACCATCGGATTGTCCTGCTCGATCAGAAAACCGATCGAATTGGCCTGCATGCCATGGCCGCGCATCGGGTTCATCGACTGACCGTCCTGCGACTCGGGACGGCCTTCGATGCCGAGCATCATGGGCAACGACGGACCGTAGATGTCCGCGTCCAGCACGCCCACCGACGCGCCTTCGCTCGCGAGCGCCAACGCCAGATTGACGGCGGTCGTGCTCTTGCCGACCCCGCCCTTGCCCGACGCCACCGCGATGATGTTCTTCACGTTTGGCAACAGTTTCACGCCGCGCTGCACGGTATGCGCGGCGACTTGCTGCGACACCTGGACACGCGCTTCGGCGACACCCGGCACGGCGCGCAACGCATCGCCGACCAGCGTGTGGATCGCTTCAAACTGGCGTTTGGCCGGATAGCCGAGTACCACGTCGACGCTGACCGTGGCACCATCGACGGCGACGTTCTTGAAGTTTTTGGCCGCCGCGAACGGGCGTCCCGTATTAGGGTCGGCGACGGACGCAAGGGCGGCGTCGACCAAAGCCCGATCAATGCTCATTGAAACTCCGTTGGGGAACACTTGCGGCGCGGCGGAATCGAAGCTTCGGCCGTCAACCGAAAATTGAAAAAGATTGTTATGCGGCATTGCGAAAAACGGCCTTGCCGGGCACCCTTCGGCAGCAGCTCGCCATAGGGTCGCATCGCTGCGTACTTCAGTCATCATTGTAGTGGCTGGCGCCAAGCCTTGCCGGAAGACCCTTCTTCAAGGTCGACCCGCTTTAATAATCAAGAGGATTCAAAATGAACGTAAAAGTCATGACTCGCTTCGCAGTATTCGCCGTAGCCGGCTCGCTGCTCGCAGGCTGCGCAACCCAGCAAGGCACCAACACGGCCGTCGGTACGGGCGTGGGTGCGGGCACGGGCGCCGCACTCGGCGCGATCTTCGGCGGCGGCAAGGGCGCGGCAATCGGCGCCGGCGTCGGCGCGGCGGTGGGCGGCATTACCGGCTACAACTGGCAGGCCATCCACAACAAGCTGTCGGGCGCCACCAAGGGCACCGGCACGCAGATCACCGAGCAGCCGGACGGTTCGCTCAAGCTGAACATCCCAAGCTCGGTCACGTTCGACACGAACAGCTACGCGATCAAGCCGTCGTTCGCACCGGTGCTCGATCAGCTGTCGCAGACGCTGACCCAGAACCCGGAAATCATCGCGCAAGTGGTCGGCTACACGGACAGCACCGGTACGCCGGACTACAACCAGACGCTGTCGGTGAATCGCGCGCAAAGCGTGACCGGCTACCTCGGCCAGCGCGGCATCAATCCGCAGCGTTTGTCTGCACAAGGCATGGGCCAGAACAATCCGGTTGCCGACAACAACACGGAAGCCGGCCGCGCCGCGAACCGCCGCGTGGAAATCTATCTGCGTGCGACCGCTCAGCACGCTCAGTAACGGCTAGTCAAGGTGGGGAATGGAAGGGCCGCGTAAGGCGGGGCGCGTAGGACGGCCGGGTAGATCTACCCGGCCGGTAAAAACCGCCCGAGTGGCAACCGCTGGTTTCGCCGGGTTTTCCGTCAACGAATCGAAAAAAATTTCGAACTCTCCGGAAAATCCGCTGTCTGTCTTTACGGTACGTGGCTGGCTATGCCGCCGCGGCACCATTCTCCTCTTGTCGTTGTTGCTCCGGGGCCCATAGCCCCGGTTTTTTTTGGTGCCGGTTCAACGCGCCAAAGCCCGTGGGGCCTCGCTCCCCCAGCGCACGCCCGAGCCGCTCGCCGCGGCTGCCCTGCTAGAATCGAAGTTTCGTCTCTCCGCAAGCCCGCACACACCCTATGTCAGCACCCGCAACCGGCCTCCCCGCAGGCGCGCCGTCAGGCCGTCGCCAGATCCTCGTCACGTCGGCCCTTCCGTATGCGAATGGGCAAATCCATATCGGCCATCTGGTCGAATATATCCAGACGGACATCTGGGTCCGCGCGCTGCGAATGCACGGGCACGAGGTCTACTACGTCGGCGCCGATGACACACACGGCACGCCGATCATGCTGCGGGCCGAAAAGGAAGGCATCACGCCGAAGCAGCTGATCGACCGCGTCTGGCAAGAACACAAGCGCGATTTCGACAGCTTCGGCATTTCCTTCGACAATTACTATTCGACCGACTCCGAAGAGAACCGGGTTCTCAGCGAATCCGTTTATACGTCGCTCAAGGACGCGGGCCTGATCGACGCACGCGATATCGAACAGGCGTATGACCCGGTCAAGGAAATGTTCCTGCCGGACCGCTTCATCAAAGGCGAGTGCCCGAAGTGCGGCGCGAAGGACCAGTACGGCGACAACTGCGAAGTGTGCGGTTCGACCTACCAACCCACCGAATTGATCAACCCGTACTCGGTGGTGTCAGGCGCCACGCCGATCCGCAAGACTTCGACGCACTACTTCTTCCGCCTGTCGGATCCGCGTTGCGAGAACTTTCTGCGCGGTTGGGTCGGCGGTCTGGCGCAGCCCGAAGCCACCAACAAGATGCGCGAATGGCTCGGCGACGCCGGCGAAGCCAAGCTCGCCGACTGGGACATCTCGCGCGATGCGCCGTACTTCGGCTTCGAGATTCCGGGCGCGCCGGGCAAGTACTTCTACGTGTGGCTGGATGCGCCGGTCGGCTATTACGCGAGCTTCAAGAACCTCGCCGAAAAGCGCGGTATTGATTTCGACGCGTGGATCCGCAAGGGGTCGACCGCCGAGCAGTATCACTTCATTGGTAAGGACATCCTGTACTTCCACACGCTGTTCTGGCCGGCCATGCTCGAATTCTCGGGTCATCGCACGCCGACCAACGTGTTCGCGCACGGCTTCCTGACGGTGGACGGCGCCAAGATGTCGAAGTCGCGCGGCACCTTCATCACCGCGCAAAGCGTGATCGACACCGGCCTGAACCCGGAATGGCTGCGCTACTACTTCGCGGCCAAGCTCAATAGCACGATGGAAGACCTCGACCTGAACCTCGACGACTTCCAGGCGCGCGTGAACAGCGATCTGGTCGGCAAGTACGTGAATATCGCAAGCCGTGCGGCCGGCTTCCTGATCAAGCGTTTTGACGGCCGCGTTCAGGACAGCGCGATGCAGCATCCGCTGCTCGGCACGTTGCGCACGGCGATCCCGCAGATCGCGGCAAACTACGAAGCCCGCGAATACAACCGTGCTTTGCGCCAGACCATGGACCTCGCCGACGCCGTCAACGCCTACGTCGACACGGCCAAGCCGTGGGATCAGGCGAAAGACCCGGCCAACGCCGTCGCGCTGCACGAAACCTGCAGCGTCAGCGTCGAGGCGTTCCGCCTGCTGTCGCTCGCACTGAAGCCCGTGCTGCCGAAGGTCGCGGAAGCCGTCGAACGGTTCCTCGGCATCGAGCCGCTCAAGTGGTCCGATGTCACGGTGCCGCTCAGCTCAGCGCATCCGATCAACGCGTACAAGCACCTGATGACGCGCGTCGATCCGAAGCAGATCGAAGCGTTGCTGGCCGCGAACCGCGATTCGCTCCAGGCGACTGACGCCGCGGCGCCTGCGGACGCCAGGACCAAGGCCAAGGCGAAGGTGAAAGCGGACGCTCCCGCGGCCAAAGCCGGTGCCGAAGACGACGGCTCCGGCACCATCTCGATCGACGATTTTGCGAAGATCGATCTGCGCATTGCGAAGATCGTCGACTGCCGTGCGGTGGAGGGCTCGGACAAGCTGCTGCAACTGACGCTTGACGTCGGTGAGGAAAAGACCCGCAACGTCTTCTCCGGCATCAAGTCGGCTTACCAGCCCGAACAACTGATCGGCAAGCTGACGGTCATGGTGGCGAACCTCGCCCCGCGCAAGATGAAGTTCGGCCTGTCCGAAGGGATGGTGCTGGCGGCGTCCGCCACTGACGAGAAGGCCGAACCGGGTCTCTACATCCTCGAACCGCATAGCGGCGCGAAGCCGGGCATGCGGGTGAAGTAAAACCCCTCCGTAAGCGGCGCTCAGCGCTGCGCCGGAAATGCAAAAAGCACGTCAGTCGACGTGCTTTTTGCTTTTTGGCGTCGCAAGGCCTCGTAGGGCAACGCACCGCCCTACTGCGTCTGTGTCGCTTTGTTAAACCACGGCCACTTATCAAAGCGCCGCGTGTAGAAAAGAGTCGCCCCCTGAAAGGTGCCGCCATACGCGACCACCGACCAGTAGCGCGTCAGATTGACCGTTGCCTTGATGGCATTGCTCGCCGACTGCAAGCCCTGCTCATAACCGAGCACCAGCCACTGGTTAATCGCCTTCGACACCATCACCACCTGCGGATCCGTCAGCCCCACATCGCTCGTGCCGATTGAAAACTCGTCGAGCCCGAAGGTCTGTGCAATCCGCTTGCCCTGCGTGTTGCCGAGCAACGCCAGCGCGGTCGTCATGGCGCTTTGCTGACCGAGGTTGTTGCCCTGGTCCGTGCCATGGCCAAACAGCAGCCATGACAGCTTTTCGTTGTCCGGCACGGACGGCTCCGAGATCAGCTTGGCGACGGGCGCATCCACGGTGCCGGTCACCTGCACGCCCGCCTCGACCTGCTGGTTACGCCGCATGGCCAGGATGTTGATACCTGGATTGGCTACCGGACCGTTGAACGTGAAGAAGCCGTTTTCGATGTTCAGCTTGCGGCCGAACGCGGTATAGGTCGAGCCTTGCGTCACGCGCACATCGCCCACCGCGCGCAGCGGCGCGTCCGGCGCGCTCAACGCGGTAATCTTGCCCGTCAGGCCGAGGTCCGCGCCCTGACCGCGGAAGCGGAAGTTATTACCCAGATTGAGTTCGATGCTGGCATGCGGCGCGAAGCGGCTCACGGGTTTGTTGGCGGCGATCACACCCGGCTTCGCTTCGCCGGGCACTGTGCCGTCGGGCCGCACGATCACCACGTCGTCGCCGAGCTTGGGCGCCGCCTGCTCGGGCATGTCGAAGAGCGCGTGATCGACGGTGAATTTGCCGTTGATGTCCATTGCGCCCAGGTGGCCGCCATTGGCCACGGTCGCGCTGCCCGAGAGCGTCAGATTGCGGTCCGGCGCCGCGAACAGCTCCAGCTTGTCGGCGACGATGCTCGCGGTCAGATCGGGTTCCGAACCGTCGAGGCGCACCCGGCCGGTGGCGCGCAACGTCCCGGTTGCGCCGTGGAACTCGACCTGCTGGAAGTCGACCAGATTCTGTGACAACGCAATCCGGATCACCCCATCTTTCAACTGGATGCCTTGATCGACCATGGTGGCCGAGAGGCCGTCGCCCACCAGCGATCCCGACACGCTCGGCTTGGCCACCGTGCCGCCGAGCGCGAGTTTCAGCGCGAGATGGCCGTCGAGCAGATAACTGGGGCCGAACAGACCGCCGGTGGTCTTCAGCGACGGCACATTGGCGTTGATGTTACCCGCGAGCGGCGCCTCGTCGTTGATGCCAAGCACGCCGTTGTTCATGGCGAGCGTGGTGTGGGCGTCGGCGTCGATCACGCCGATCCGGCTTGCCTGCGCATGCACGGTCGCGTTCAGGCGATTGCCGGCGCTGAAGTCGGCGCGCGCCGACAGGTCGGTGATCCCCATCGATGCAAGACCGTTGCCGATTTCCACGGTCACATCGCCGCCGCGGCGCTTCAACTGGATGTGGCCGCTCGCCGTGTTGCCGAGCGAGAAGTCCCAGTCGCCATCGAACACCAGATCGGTTTTCACTGGCGGCGGCTCGCCGGTGAACTCCTGCTGTATCGCCATCAGGCGCGTCACCGACACGCCCGTCAACGAACCGGCCGACTGGATGCGTCCGTGATCCAGCGCGAACGACTTCAGATCGAGCACCGCGCCTTCCAGCGTCAGCCGGGTCGCACCGAGGGTCACGTGTTGAGGCGCGGCGCTGATGGTTAGCGGCGATTCGAGATTGAGCGCGGGCGTGCCGCGGTTTTGCAACTGCGTGAGCGTGCCGTCCCAGCGCGTGCCTGCCGCCGTGTCGGAGAGGCCTCCGTGGGCTGCCAGCGCGAGGTCGAGTGGCCGCTGATACAGTGTCCCGACCGCGTGGGCTTCTAGCGTGTGGCGTGCACGCGTGCCGTTCAGGCGCGCGCTCAGCGTCGACAGTTCGACGCCGTTCGTGCTCAGGTCACGCGCGTCGGTCGTGAAGACCAGCGCGCCGTTCGCCCCGTCGCGTAACTCGGCGTGGCCCTCGGCGTGGCCGAGCCGGTTCGCGCCGAACACGACGCTATCGGCCTTGTAGTTCAGCACGACATTCGGATGCGCGAACGACCCGGTCACGTCGCCGTCGGCGGCGACCTGGCCGGCCAGACCAAAGCCGAGGCGCTCGATTTGCGGTGCATCCGCGCGAAACCGCAGGCGGTCGCCCGGTGCGCCGAAGCTGCCTTGCAGATCAACCTGATTGCCCGCCACCGAGAGCGAGAGCTTGCTCGGCAGAATCCGCGAACCGGCCAGTTGGATCGTGCCGCCGCCCGTCATCGGCAGGTCGTCGTAGACGCTCTCGCCGAGTTTTATCTCTGCCCTGGTGGTGAATGTGGGACCGAGGACGCCGGCTGCCGTGATCGTACCGTTGACGCGTGCCTGGATTTTGGGCGACGGCGACGGCTTTGCGGCAGGCGCCGGACGTTTTGCTGGCGTGGCTTTGGCCGGGCTGCTGCGGCCTTTGCCGTTGTTCGGTGCAGTGCTCGCGGGCGAGCGCGACGGCATCTGCGACGTCAGCCCGAGCGGGTCGAAATCGGTCAGTTGTGCTTTCAGGTTGTAGGTTGAACTGGCGTCGTGCTTGATGGCGCCCGAGAGGTCGATCCGGCCACGGCCCGACGTGATCCTCACATCGCTGAAGCTCATGCGCGCCGGGTCGAATGTGATTTTGCCCTGGGCCCGCAGAGCGGCCTTGGGGTCGGCAAGATCGAGGGTGATGCTCTGCACATCATCGTTCAGGCGAATGCCGATCGGTCCTGCAAGTTGAGTCGGACGCACGCTCGCCTGGAGCGCGTTCAGGTCGAGTCCGGCCACGTGCAGATCGAATTGGCCACGCTTGCCGGTCAGTGCGCCCGCACCGGTGATCGTGGCGTTCTTGACGAGCCGCACGTTCAGGTTCGAGATGCTCTGGGCGTGCGCGTCGAGCCGCACGTCGGTATGCGCTTCGATCAGCGGCAGCAGATGCTCGTCGATGGCGCCGGGTTTCGCATTGACGATCGACACCTGGCCGGCGACGACGAAGCCGGCGGCGGATTTTGCTGCGGAGGCACTCGCCGCACTCGCTCCGCTCACGCCCGCTGCGCCGCCTGCCTCCGCCCCCGTCACCGGCTGCAACTCCGCCCGCACCGCCAGATCCGCCAGCGGCGCGCCAGGCGCAAACGCCTGCGGATTAATGTGATCGAACGTCAGCGTCGCGCGCTGCAGCGGCACCTCGGCAAACGGTGTCGCCTCGACGCGCGCGTGGCCCGCGAGCTTCATCCCGCTCGCGTCCAGTTCGGCCACCAATGTCTCCAGCGTGCCGCTCAGACGACCGCTTACCTGGACCGGCTCCTCGTTGACCTTGCCCGAGTAGCCGATCTCGCCGGTCAGCGGAAAAGGCCGCACGCCGTCCAGTTTCGCCGCTGCCGTCACCGAGCCAAACGGCGTGTCGAGCTGATCGATCGCGGCCTGGTGATGCCGCCCATCGCTGCGTCCATGGAAAATGAAGTGCGAATACTCCGACGTCGACCCACCTTCATGCAACAGCAGCGTGTCGACCCGCACGTCACGTATGTCGATTTGCATCGGCGAACGCAGCTCTTTCGGCAAGCTCATCGGCGCGCTGCTACTGGAGGATGACGAGCCAATCCGCGCGTCGATGGTGCCCACGTGCAAATAGTCGATCGCAAAACGCCACGGCCGCCCGCTCACGGCCCAGCGCCCATCGACCTTATCGATCTTGATGTCCGTGCCGCTGCCGTCGAGACTGCGCCACTCCACCTGCTGCAGCCGCAGCCCCGTAGCCAGCGTCCCGCCTTCCAGCGTGCCGGTCAGCCGTCCGCCCAACAGTCTGACCGCGGCCTGCCACGCGTAGGCCGTGCCGCGCTCCGTCGCCACCGCGCCATATAACGCCCCCGCCACCAGCGCCACGAGCAGCACCGGCACGCCCATGGCCCACACGAGCGCCTTCCACAACCGGCGCTTGCGGCGCGCGGGAGGCGGCGTCTCAGAACCGCCCGGCGTTGCGTCACCGGGCGTCTGCGAAGGAGGAGTGGCGGAAGAATCCGTCGTCATACTCGAGCCATGCGAATCACGATGCTTGATGCTGAAGTCGCTGCAGTTAGAAAATCAGAAGGCGATGCCTAGGGTCAGGTAAGGCCGGATATCCTTGTTACGAATCCCATACGCGAGGTCGATGTTCACCGGCCCCACCGGACTGCGCCAGCGCGCGCCGAAACCCACACCGGGGTAAAACACCTTCTCGCCCCACGTGTCGGTGGCCGTGCCGATGTCAAAGAACACCGCGCCGCCCCACTCATGCGTGAACCAGTGCTGGTATTCGCTCGACGCTGTGATCAGATATTTGGTCGGCAGCACCGAGCCGTCGACGCTATTGCCGATGCCCTCGTAGCTATAGCCGCGTACCGAGTTCGAGCCGCCGGCCCGGAACAGCAGCGAAGCCGGAATGCCGCTCGAACTGCCCGCCGTGAACACACCACCCAGTTCAGCCCGGAATACCACCAGGTCGGACTTGCCGATCGGGAAGTATTGTTGGCCGCGCGCGTAGAGACGTCCAAAGGTCTGATCGGCCGCGGCACCCTTGACCGCGAAACCCGCTTCGACGTGGACCAGGTTGCCGGAACGCGGAAACAGCGGGTCGTCGGTGTTGCGCCTCGTCCACGACCACGCGGGCACGAGCGCGTGGGCGGTGATCGGCCCCACCGCATTCTGGTCGAGCCGGTCGTCGTAGTAGAGGAGCGAATAGCCGTAGTCGAGATACTGTGACGTGCGGGTGGTTTGCACGCCGCCGCGAAGACTGTAGATGCGTGTATCTGACACATTGGTGGTGCCATAGGACGCGAGCACGCTGTTGGTCCACCCGCGCTCGGCCGGCGGCATGGAAAGCTGGATCTGCCCGAACTGCTCGATCTGGTCGATCCGGCCACCCACCGTGAACGGGTAAGCCTTGCCGAAAGTGTTCAGATACGAGTAATTGCCCTGCACCTGCGGCCCGGTATCCGTGGCGTAGCCCACCCCGCCGCGGATACTGTTGTACGGATATTCGCTGACCTTCACCCGCACCGGCGTCTCGAGCGGCTTGGCTGGGTCGTTGCCAACATCGATCGCGACGCTCGCGTAGTACGGCGTGTTCTGCAACTGGCGCTGCAATTCGGCCACCCGCTGCACGTCGTAAATTGCGCCGATGGAAATCGGATTCACGTTCTCCACGATCTGCTGGGGATAGCGCTGGGTGCCGGTCACCTCGAGCTTCCCCATCGTGAAGGTCGGACCGCTGTCGAAGGCAACGGACAGCTTCGCCTCATGCGTGCGCGGGTCAATACGCGCCTGCGACTGCGTGATCTTCGCGGCCACATAGCGGCGCGATTGCAGCGCCCTGAGCGCTGCGCTTTTTGCATCGTCCCAGCCGGATTGCGAGAACGGGTCGCCTTCGTGCAGCGAAAAGGCGAAGCGGGTGGCGTTTTCCTGCGCCGGGTCTTCAGTGAGCACCGGCCCGTTGAATGACAGCGAAATGGACGAAATGGTGGTTTGCGGGCCGGGATCGACGCTCACGGTGACGTGCTTCTTGCCGTCCACGGTGCGAACGTCGGTGCGCACGACCGGCGAGAAATAGCCCGCGGTCGCGGTCATGTCGCGCACCTGCTGCGGGGTTGTGGTGACGAGAAAGTCGAACTGGTCGTCGCTGACATCGTCGCGCTTCGCGAAGCGGGCGATATCCAGATGCTCCTCCAGCAGCTTGCGCAAGGCACGCGGCGTTGCCTCGATATCCACCTTATAGGCCGCGCGCGCGGGAACCCCGGCGAACGCCAGCCAGATAAGGCCGAACACCAGCCAGGCGCGCAGTAGCCGCGACGCGCCCGGTACGCGGCGCGCGAACCGCCCCTGCCGCACACCCGGTTTGCCCTGCCGCCCACGCAACGGTTCGATCGCACAACCCGCCAAACAGGACCTCCGCGGCCGTTGTTGATGAATGATTCCGCTTGACGGCCGCTGCGGCGGCCCGAAGCTCGCTATTTGACCACATCAACGCCGCCCCGATTATCTCGAAATTGACGGTACGGGCCGCCTTCATGCCCGGCGCGGACCGGCCGATGCCCTGCGCATGCCCTTTCGCCCGCCTGCATCGGCGAAGGCCCTTTGGCGCAGCGCGCCCGCCTTGGACGCGGCTCCCGGAGCGATGTTCCGCGAGTTTTCGCCCACGGGCGGCGCTTGCTGTAAAATTGCGATTGACACGAGCGACGGTCGCAACGGCCGCCGCCACTTCCCTATACGGACGTTGAGCCATGTATCAATCGGACATCACGCAGTTCCTGAATCAGCTGAAGGCACAAAAGCCCACTCTGGAGGCAGAACAGCGCCGCGGCCGCTCGCTGCTGTGGGACAAGCAGCCGATCGACCTCGAAGAGCGCGCCGAGCAGCAAGCCTCGCGCGTGCAACAGACCTCCTACCAGTACTACCAGAACTTCTAAGCGTGAGCACTGCCGACGAGGCCCGCGCCGCGAAGGCGCAGCCCGACGCTGCGCTCGCCGCGCCCACGACCGACTCGACGCCCGATACCGTCGACGGCATCGCGTTCGCGCGCCTGTACGGCGAGCCGCTTTTCAAGCTGCCGACGGATCTGTACATCCCGCCGGACGCGCTCGAAGTCTTCCTCGAAACCTTCGAAGGCCCGCTGGATCTGTTGCTGTACCTGATCCGCAAGCAGAACTTCAACGTGCTCGATATCCCGATGGCGGATGTCACCACGCAGTATCTGGGTTACGTCGAGCAACTGCGGGAAACCAACCTCGAGCTCGCGTCCGAATATCTGCTGATGGCGGCGATGCTGATTGAGATCAAGTCGCGCATGCTGCTGCCGGTCAAGAAGGCGGACACCGGCGAGGAAGCCGAAGACCCGCGCGCCGAACTCGTGCGGCGCCTGCTTGAATACGAGCAGATGAAGCTCGCGGCACAGCGGATCGACCATCTGCCGCAACTGGGCCGCGACTTCCTGCGCGCTGACGTCTACATCGAGCAAAGCATCACGCCGCGGTTCCCGGACGTGAACAGCGAGGATCTGCGCGCCGCCTGGGCCGACGTGATCAAACGCGCCAAGCTCGTGCAGCATCACCGGATTTCACGCGAGGAGCTGTCAGTGCGCGAGCACATGAGCACGATCCTGCGGCGCCTGCAGAATGCGCGTTTCATGGAATTTTCGGATCTGTTCGACACGACGCGCGGCGTGCCGGTGGTGGTGGTGAACTTCATCGCCATGCTGGAGTTGTCGCGCGAATCGCTGATCGAGATTACCCAGGCCGAGCCCTTCGCGCCGATCTACGTGCGGCTTGCCTACCTGCCGGCCTGAGACGGCCCGTCGAATCGCTGCGCTAAAGCCGAAGCACCCTGCATCAGGGCCGCGCCTCGTTTCGGTGCGCGGAACAGGGGGCATGCCCCCGTTACACGCCTCTCGCAAATCCACTACAATCCCGCGCTCCGAACCTGTCATCACCGGCACGGGCGCCAAGGCACGAAAATGCACCATTTTTGTGCCGGCACGGCCCCGTACCCGCGCGAGGAAAACCGTCCCATCATGAAAGTCATCAGCTCGATCCACGAATTGCGCGACCAGTTGCGCGGCCAGAACCGCACTGCGTTCGTCCCGACGATGGGCAACCTGCACGAGGGCCATCTGTCGCTGATGCGGCTCGCGCGCCAGCACGGCGACCCGGTGGTGGCGAGCATCTTCGTCAACCGGTTGCAATTCGGGCCAAACGAGGATTTCGACAAATATCCGCGTACGCTCGAAGCCGATATCGAGAAGCTGCAAAAAGAGAACGTCTACGTGCTGTTTGCGCCGACCGAGCGCGATCTGTATCCGGAGCCGCAGCAATACCGCGTGCATCCGCCGCACGACCTGGGCGACATCCTCGAGGGCGAATTCCGGCCGGGCTTCTTCCAGGGCGTGTGTACCGTCGTGATGAAGCTGATGTCGTGCGTGCAGCCGCGCGTCGCCGTGTTCGGCAAGAAGGATTACCAGCAGTTGATGATCGTGCGCCAGATGTGCCACCAGTTCGCGCTGCCGACCGAAATCATTGCTGCGGAAACCGTGCGCGACACCGACGGACTCGCGCTCAGCTCGCGCAACCGCTTTCTGCAGGCGGCCGAGCGCGCCGAGGCGCCCAAGCTCGCAGTCGAACTGAACCGCGTGCGTGACGCCGTGCTCGCGGGCAACCGCGATTTCGCCGCCGTCGAGCGCGACGCCATGGCGTCCCTCGCCGCCCGTGGCTGGCAACCGGACTACATCGCCGTGCGCAAGCGCGTCGACCTGCTGCCGCCCACAGCGCAGGACGTCGACACACCGCTCGTCGTGCTCGCCGCGGCCAAGCTGGGCGCCACGCGGCTCATCGACAATCTGGAAATCTGACACCGCCCGACCCGCTCGGGGGCGCACCCAACGACCATAAGGAAAGGCAAGAGAACAGTCATGCAACGTCACATGCTGAAATCGAAGATCCATCGCGTCGCCGTCACGCACTGCGAGCTGCACTACGAAGGCTCGTGCGCGATTGACGAAGATCTGCTGGAAGCCGCGAATATCGTCGAGAACGAACGCATCGACATCTGGAATATCAACAACGGCGAGCGCTTTTCGACCTACGCCATCAAAGGCGAGCGCGGCAGCGGGATGATCTCGTTGAACGGGTCGGCGGCGCGGCGGGCGCAACTGGGCGACCTGGTGATCATTGCGGCGTTCGCGACGGTGGACGAGTCTGAACTCAAGGCAGGCTGGAAGCCGGATCTAGTGTTTGTCGACGACAACAACAAGATCAAGGGCAGCCGCGATCACGTGCCAACCCAAAGCTGGAGCTGAGGCGACTGCCGTAGGTGCTGGGCGGGCCGGCCATCCAGGTGGCGGCCCTGAAGCGGCAAACCTGAAGTTAAATGGGCGCTCGCACCGGGCGGCCTTGAAGTGAGACCGGGCTCTTTCGCGCTGGGCGGCCCCGAAGCCACATGCCCCTCGCAGCGGGGGCCTGCCCTGCTGCCTGGCCACCCTGCCGGGGCCCGCTTAACGTATGACGCTCAAGCCTTAGGCTTGCGTTCCAGCCATTCGACGATCGGCTGCCACTGCTCCAGATCCTTTTCGACCCGGCTTTTCGCTACGTCCCACAGCGTCAGTCCGTGCGCGGCCAGTTGCACGTAGTTCTGCGTATCGCGCAGAAAACCGAGCACCGGCAGCTTCAGGCCCTCGACGAACCGGTGCAGTTGCTCGGCCGAGCGCGTGCGGGCATCCACCCGCATCCCCACCACGCCGATTTCGATCCCGCCTTTGCGCACCGCCTTCTCCTTGGCGAGGCGCTCAAGAAATTCCTGGGTAGCGAGAATATCGAACAGCGACGGCTGGAGCGGCACGATGACCTTGTCCGCCAGATCCAGCGCAATGCCGAGGCGATTGCCGTGCAATCCCGCCGGCGTGTCGATCACAGCGTGTTCCAGCCCTTTGGGCGGCTTCGTGGGCGTCTCCGGGTCGACTTCCCAGACTTCGATTACCGGCAGCGTGGCGGGCCGCAATTCCAGCCAGGCATGCGCCGAATGCTGCTTGTCCAGGTCCGCCAGCGCAACCCACTCGCCGGCGGCCGCGAAATAGCCGGCCAGATTGGTCGACAGCGTGCTCTTGCCCACGCCGCCCTTAGGATTGGCCACCACGATTACCGTCATGAATACTCCCGGGAAGAAGGCTGGCACCGCCAGCCGGTTTGCCGCTTCAGCTTCTAGTCTGGTGTTACGTCGACCCCGTCGATCCAGCCGTTGATAATATCGACAAATTCAGCCAGGACGAAACCCCTGAAACGCGACTTAAGGCGCCATTCTTACAGAAAAGGAGCAAATGCCATGAGCAAGCTACGCGCGAGTTGCACGATCGAGAGCCTTCATGAACGCCAGCGGGGCACCCTCCCCGACCTGCTGGGGGTGCGAGTGACTGCGCTGGAAGAGGGCTCGCTTACCGCTGAGCTGACCGTGCGAAAGGAACTGCTGGCGCCCAATGGCTTTCTGCATGCGGCCACCGTTATTGGTCTGGCGGACACTTCGTGCGGATATGCCTGCCTCGCTCACCTGCCGGAGGCGGCGCGTAGTTTCACTACGATCGAGCTGAAGAGCAATTTTCTCGGCACTTGCCTCGAAGGCACCGTGCGCGCGGTCGCCAAGGCCGTGCATCTGGGACGTACGACGCAGGTGTGGGATGCCACGGTGTTCGATCCGAACGGCAAGACGATGGCGCTGTTCCGGTGTACGCAGATGGTTTTGGTGTGAGCGTATGGAGGCGGTCCGCGCTGTAGATTGCACAGCGGCTGCTGTCTAATCTACAGCGGCGGGTTCGACCCAGTTGATGGCGGAGTGATTGGGCCATTCATTCCCGCCAGGTTGGACCGTGCCGCTTTCGCGCGGGACCTGGAGCAGACGCGCAACGCTATGCCCATGACGGAATCCGTTATTGACGAACTGCGCCACGCAGCGCGCTGCTGAAAACACGAAACCCCTTCGGATCGCGCCCGAAGGGGTTTCTACAAGCCATCACCTCAGCGTCACCCCCTCAAGCCACCACCGCCCGCGGTGCCTTCGCCCCGCTCAACGCCCCCACGCCGCCGCCCAGCAGCGACTGCACCACCAGCGTCACCGCCCAGAAAGCCGGATATTCCCAGCCGCCGTTCGGCGAAGCGAAGCCCCAGCCGTTGTGCAGGTGAGCCGACATGGCGCCCAGCATGAACGGCAGCAGCGCCAGCGCGACCCAACGGACCTGCACGCCGAGCAGCAGCGCGATCCCGCCAGCCAGTTCCACAAAAGCCGTCACATAGCCGAGCCAGCCTGGCAAACCGAGCGATTCGAAGAAGTGCGCCGTCCCCGGCAGGGTAAAAACGAAAATTTTCTGCAGGCTGTGCGCGAGGTACAAAACGCCCAATGCGAGGCGCAGGATCGTGGCGGCCAGATCGGCTGAACGGTTCGAGTTCATCAAGAGTCCTTGTCAGTTAGATGGGACGACGCACGCGCGTCGTCGATAGACCGGACTGTATTCGAACCACGGAAGGGGAAAAACTGCCGTCCAGGCTTAGATTATTTCCTGACAGGAGTTAATCGACCGCAGCCAGATTGGCCAAGGCGGATTAACGGATCGCCGCAAACAGCCGCGCCACGTCGAGATGCCCGGCCAGCGTATCGGCCAACCGGTTTAGTGAGGCTTCGCGCAGCGCCGGATAGTCGATCGTCTCGGCGTCACTGAGACCGGCCCACTCCAGTAGCGCGGCACACGCGGCCGGGGTGTCGAACAGACTGTGCACATAGGTGGCGAGAATCTGCCCATCCGCCGAGCGCGCACCGTCCGGACGCTCGCCCCCTTCCGGTGTGGCCAGCCGCAAGGCCGGCGCAGCCAGCGCCGGACCTTCCGTCTCGCCCATGTGAATCTCGTAGCCGGCGACGTCTGCCGCGCCCGGCAACGTGAGGCAACCCGTTACGTTCTTCAGCGTCTTGTCGCGTGTCAGGATGGTCGAGAAATCGAGCCAGCCGAGACCCGCGACGCTGCCCGGTGCGCCTTCGACACCATGCGGATCGGCCACTTCACGCCCGAGCATCTGCATCCCCCCGCAAATGCCGATGACCTTGCCGCCATAGCGGAGGTGGCGTTGCAGCACCTGATCCCAACCCTGCGCGCGTAGAAATGCGAGGTCGCCCTGCACATTCTTCGAGCCGGGCAGGATGATCAGATCGGCGGCGGGCGGCGCCATCCCGCTGCGCACGTAGTGAAAATCGACCTGCGGATGCGCCCGCAGCGCGTCGAAGTCCGTGTGATTGCTGATATGCGGCAGCACCGGCACGACCACGCGCAGGGTCGCGCGCGCTTCGGTGCCCGCTGCCTCAGCGGCGCGCAGTTCGCGCGGCAGCATGTCTTCGGCATCGAGCGTGAGGCCATGCAGGTACGGCACCACGCCGAGCACTGGCTTGCCGGTCCGCGCCTCGAGCCAGTCGAGACCCGGCTTGAGCAGGCTGATATCGCCGCGAAACCGGTTGATGATGAAACCGCTGACGCGCGCCTGCTCACTTTCCGACAGGCACGCCAGCGTCCCAGTCAAATGGGCGAAGACGCCGCCGCGATCGATATCCGCCACCAGCACGACCGGGCAATCGACCGCCTCCGCAAAACCCATGTTGGCGATATCGCGGTCGCGCAGATTGATTTCCGCAGGACTGCCCGCCCCTTCGACGAAGATCGTGTCGTAACCGGCCTGCAGACGCGCATACGACTCCAGCACCGCTTCGAAGGCCACCGGCTTGTAGTCGTGATAGGCGCGTGCATCGAGATTCATGCGTGCCTTGCCATGGATGATCACCTGTGCGCCGCGATCGCTGGTTGGCTTGAGCAGCACGGGGTTCAGATCGGTATGCGCGGCAATGCCCGCCGCGACCGCCTGCAAAGCCTGCGCGCGGCCGATCTCGCCGCCATCCACCGTCACCGCGCTGTTGAGCGCCATGTTCTGCGGCTTGAACGGCGCGACCCGCACTCCGGCGCGACGCGCGAGGCGGCACAGACCCGCGACGAGCGTACTCTTGCCCGCATCGGAAGTCGTACCCTGGATCATCAACGTGCCGCGTGGTACGCGCATCCCCTCAGGCAAGTTCGAAGTCTTTACGATCGTCACGAAACAGAAGCCCACGCTGGTTGTGTGAAGCGGGCATTATCCCATCGCGCCAGAGCGCACCGGTACAATCACGCCATGATTCCTCGCGACCTCACCTTCGTTCTCGGCGGCGCGCGCTCGGGCAAGAGCGTGCATGCCGAACAGCTCGCGAGCGACAGCGCGCGGCCCGTTACCTATATCGCCACCGCCCAACGCGCCGACGATGCAGAATTCGCCGCCCGCATCGCCCATCATCGCGCGCGGCGTCCGGCGCACTGGCAGCTGCTCGAAGCGTCCGTGGATCTCGCCGGCGCCGTCGCGCAGGCCGACGTGCCCGGGCACTGCATCCTGATCGATTGCCTGACCTTGTGGCTCGCCAACCTGCTGTGCCCACCCGACGGCACCGCCCCCAGCGCCGATTACCTCACCCGTTTCGCCGCGTTCGAGGCGGCGCTTGGCACCGCCACCGGCAAGATCATCGTCGTCAGTAATGAGATCGGTCTCGGCGTCGTGCCACTGGGTGCAGCGACGCGTCTCTATGTCGACGAACTCGGACGTCTCAATCAGCGCATCGCGGCATTGAGCACCCAGGTCACCATGATGGTCGCCGGCCTGCCGCTCGCGCTCAAAACGGCGGCCCGCTAGCCATGCTGTCACTACCTCTGATCGCCGCGCTGGCGACCGCCGGTGTCGCCGTGGACCGCTGGTTCGGCGAGCCGCGCACGGCGCATCCGCTGGTCGCGTTCGGCAAGCTCGCCATGCTTATCGAAGCCGGGCTGAACACCGGTCGACGCGGACGGCTTCTCGGCATCTTCGCATGGGGACTCGCCGTGTTGCCGCCGGTGTTGATCGCCACGTGGCTCATCGCGGTGCTGCCGTTCGCATTGGCTTGTGCGGTTCATGTCCTGCTGCTGTGGTTCGCGCTGGGCGCGCGCAGTCTCAACGATCACATTGCGCCGATCGCCCGCGCGCTCGCCCAACGTAATCTCGCCGAGGCACGTACGCTGACCGCGCGCATCGTGTCGCGCGAGACCAGCACCGCCGACGAAGCCGCGCTCTCGCGCGCCGCCGTCGAATCGGCGCTCGAAAACGGCAACGATGCGATCTTCGGCGCGCTCTTCTGGTTCGCGGTGGCGGGCGGTCCAGGGGCGCTCGCGTTCCGCCTCGCCAATACGCTCGATGCCATGTGGGGCTATCGCACGCCGCGTTATCTGCGCTTCGGCTGGGCCGCCGCACGCATCGACGATGGCCTCAACTGGTTTCCCGCGCGCCTGACCGCCGCGAGCTATGCGCTGCTCGGCGACACGCGCACGGCCTGGCGCTGCTGGCGCGAGCAGGCGCCACGCTGGGACAGTCCCAACGCGGGGCCCGTGATGGCGTCCGGCGCCGGCAGTCTCAATGTGTTGCTCGGCGGACCGGCGGTGTATCACGGCGCCATTGAACAACGCCCGACGCTCGGCGCAGGGCAACCCGCCAACGCCGGGCATATCGTCGCGGCGCTGCAGTTGGTTGACCGTACGGTGACGCTGTGGCTCGCTGCGCTGATCGTGCTCGCCTTGTTGAGCGTCCCCTTTCGTGGCTGATTTCATGGCTGATCCCATCGTCCACGGCGGCAATCTGCATGAAGCGTCGCAGCGCTATGGGATTCCGCATGCGCAGTGGATCGACCTTTCGACCGGCATCAATCCGCATGCCTACCCCGTGCCGCCGGTGCCCGCCGACGCATGGCGCCGCTTGCCCGACGAGGGCGACGGTTTTGCAGCGTGCGCCGCCCACTACTACGGCGCGCCCGATGCGCGGCATGTGCTGCCGGTTGCCGGCAGCCAGGCGGCTATCCGCGCCTTGCCACAGTTGATACCCCGCGCGACGGTCGCGATCGCCCCGCTCACCTATAGCGAGTACGCTCCAGCGTTCGAGCGGGCCGGTCATCGGATTGTGCCGCTCGATATCGCGTGCGACGCATTACCTGACGATGTCACGCATGCTGTGGTCGTCAATCCGAACAACCCGACGGCGGATCATCTGAGCACCGCGAAATTGCTGCAGTGGCATGCGCAACTGGCGGCCCGCGGCGGCACGTTGGTCGTCGACGAGGCGTTCACCGATGCAATGCCCACGGCGGCGTCGCTTGCCGCCTGCGCGGGCCGGCCAGGTCTCGTCGTACTGCGTTCGCCCGGCAAGTTCTTCGGCCTCGCCGGCGCGCGGGCTGGCTTCGTGCTGAGCGACCCAGTCCTGCTCGCGAGGTTGCGCGACCTGCTCGGCGCATGGACCGTTAGCGGTCCTGCGCGACATGCAGTCAGTGCGGCTTTGACGGATCCCGCGTGGCAAGCCCAGATGCGTGTGCAACTCGCGGCGCAAAGCGCGCGCCTGACCGGTTTGTTGCAGGCACAACGTTTTTCGCCGAAAAGCACACCGCTCTTTGCGTGGACCGACGACCCGCGTGCCGCCGCGCTGCATCATGAGCTCGCGTTGCGCGGTATCTGGACGCGTCTGTTTCCCGCATCGGCAAGCGTGCGGTTTGGCTTGCCTGGCTCCGAAGACGAATGGCTGCGTTTCGAGCAAGGGTTGAGTGCAAGCGTTCACGCCGTCGAAGCTGCGCGCCTATGAGTAGCATCGAATGCGCGGAACGGCGCAAACGACGTCGATTCACGAAGCCGCTTTCATGCGCGCCGATACAGTGACCGACCTGCAGCAGATAGATCGTCCGCGGCCAAGCTAACCGCCACGACTCACGCCAATCAAAACCAACGTCTCGCCACATGATCCGACTGCCCCGCCTCGCTTCGCTTGTCAGCGCCATGCTCATTGCCTGCGCTTACGCGTCGGCCGCGCACGCCACTGTCTCCGCGACTGACGACACCGGCGCGACCGTCTCGCTCGCCGCACCAGCTCAACGCGTGATCAGCCTCGCGCCCCACGTGACCGAGCTGATCTTTGCGGCGGGCGGCGGTGCGAAGCTCGTAGGCGCAGTGTCGTACAGCGACTATCCGCCCGAAGCGAAGCAGGTTCCGCGCGTCGGCGACAACAAGGCGCTCGACCTCGAACGCATCGTCGCGCTCAAGCCCGATTTGATCGTGATCTGGCGGCACGGCAACGCCCAGGCACAACTCGAGCGCCTGCGCGAACTGCATATTCCGCTGTTCTTCAGCGAACCGCATCAACTCGATGACGTCGCGACGACGCTGACCCGCCTCGGCACCTTGCTCGGCACGTCGAACACCGCAGACGCCGCAGCCAGCGCGTACCGGCAGGACATCGCGCGGCTGCGCACGCGCTATGCGGACCGGCCGCCCGTCAGCGTGTTCTATCAGGTATGGGATCAGCCGCTGATGACACTCAACGGCACGCACATGATCAGCGACGTGATCACGCTATGTGGTGGACGCAACGTGTTTGCGAAGCTCGCACCGCTGGTGCCGACGGTATCGACCGAAGCGGTGCTGGCGGCCAACCCGGAAGCGATCGTGACCGCATCGGCGGGCGCTACAAAGCCTGATGCGCCGCTGCCGCAACTGGACAGATGGCGGGCTTGGCCAAGCCTCAAAGCGGTGGCGAGCAACAACCTGTTCGCCATCGACGGCGATCTGATCGACCGTCCTGCGCCACGGATCGCACAAGGTGCTGCGCAATTGTGTGAGGATCTGGAGGTGGCGCGCTCGCGCAGAACGCATTGAAACGCTACCCGTTCACACATTCCACCGCACGAGCGACCAGACCTGGCGCTCGTCGTCGCGCCGCAGCCAGACCACGCCGGACATATCGAGCGACCATTGCGTGGAACGCTCAACGGGTACGCCCAGCAGCAGCGACGCGATCACCCGTATCACGCCGGCATGCGTGACGACATAAGCCGGCGAGCATTCACGCGTCAGCCCAAACGCATCGAGCCACGACTGCACCCGCACGACAAACTGCGCGACACTCTCGCCACCGTGAGCGCGCGCGTGGTCGAAATTGGCCGCCCATTCGTCCAGCAACGCGCGATCAATCGCGTCCCAGCGCTGTTGCTCCCACGAGCCGAAATTCATTTCCTTCAGACGTTCGTCGACGCTATGCGCGCAACCGAAATCGCCCGCCATCGCCGCAGCGACCGTCGCACAACGCATCAGCGGACTAGACAGCAGCACGCGCGGCGGAGGCACCTGCAAGGTGGCAAGGCGCATCGCCAGTGCCGAGGCGGACACAGCAGGATCGTCGGCGAGCGCTACGTCGCTATGGCCGTAGCACACGCCGTCTTCCACGGCGACGGCCGGATGACGCATCAGGACGAGATCCATGCAAGCCCCAGCAGGTAGATAGCCAGTTCGAAAATCTGCTGCGCGAAGCCAAGGCAGTCTCCCGTATAACCGCCAATGCGTCTGACGAAATAACGGCCCAGCGCAAAGCGCAGTACTGCCAACATCATAAGCGCCGCACAACCGAAGCGCCAATCCGGCGAAAACAACGCCGGCAGTCCGAATAACGCCGCCCAAGCAAATGCCGCGCCGCTGAGGCGCTGCGCGACAGGCTTCGCCTTACCTTCCGCACGCACATAGTCGAGCGTCGCCAGATAGCTGATCGCGCAGGTGCGGCTCGCAGCGTGCGCAGCAATCATCAGACCTGCGACTCTCAATGGCGGCAGCGCCGCGAGCGTCTGCCACTTGAGCGCCAGGGCCATCACCAGCGCGATGGCGCCGAATGCACCAACGCGTGAATCGTGCATGATGCGCAGCACGTCCTCACGCGTATAGGCGCCGCCGAACGCGTCGCAACAATCTGCCAGGCCGTCCTCATGGAATGCGCCCGTCACCAGCAAGGTCGCGGCCATCGACAGCAGCACGGCAACGCCTGGCGGAAACACGCGCAATGCAGCCAGATAGACGAGCGCACCGAGCCCTCCCACCAGCACGCCGACGAGCGGAAAATAACGCGCGGCGGCGTTCAGATAGTGCGGCTCATAGCCGACCCAGCGCGGCACCGGCACGCGCGTGAAATACCCGAGCGCCGTGAAGAAATAGCGCAACTCCATGAGCGGATTCATCAGCGTGCGGCACCTGTAAGCCGCTTACGCATCGCGGTCCGCGACACCGGCCGATTCGAAGCTCGCCATCTCGTTCAGGAACGCCACCGCAGCGCGCAGCAGGGGCACGGCGAGCGCGGCCCCGGTGCCTTCGCCCAGCCGCATGTCGAGCGCGAGCAGCGGGATTCCCCCAAAATGATCGAGCATGCGCCGATGTCCTGCTTCGTTCGAGGCATGCGCAAACACGCAGTATTCACGTACGCTGGGTGCGAATGCATCGGCCACCAGCAGCGCCGAGGTCGCGATGAAGCCGTCCACCAGAATCGTCATGCGCGCTTCGGCGGCGGCGAGGTACGCACCGGCCATCATGGCGATTTCGAAGCCGCCGAAAGTTGCGAGCACATCCAACGCGGCGTCGCCCGATGCCGCGGCGCCTCGCGTGTCAGCACCCTGCACATGACGCGCCAGCGCCGACGCGAGCACATTGCGCTTTTTCGCGAGCCCTGCATTGTCGAGCCCGGTGCCGCGGCCCACGCACTCGTCGATGGGCACGCCACACAGGCGGCTCATCAGACAGGTCGCCGCCGACGTGTTCGCAATCCCCATCTCGCCGAAGCCGATCACGTTGGTACCGAGCGCCGCGTGGTGACGCACGCGCTCTGCGCCGGCGCGCATCGCGGCGAGCGCCTGATCGCGCGTCATCGCGGGTTCGTGTGCGAAGTTGCGCGTGCCCGCCGCAATGGGAATATCGACGAGTCCCTCAGTATTCAGCAGCGGTGTCGCAATCCCCGCGTTGACCACTTCGAGCGTGATATCGGCCACGCGGCTCAGCGCGTTGATGGCCGCCCCGCCCGCCAGAAAGTTCGCCACCATCTGCGCCGTCACGGCCTGCGGATACGGGCTCACCCCTTCCTGCGCGATGCCGTGGTCGCCAGCGAACACGATCATGGCCGGGCGCTGCACCGTCGGATGCGTGGTCCGCTGGATCAGGCCCATCTGCCGCGCCAGCGTTTCGAGCCGCCCCAGGCTGCCGGGCGGCTTGGTCTTCGTATCGATGAGATGTTGCAGCGTGCTGCGCAGCGTCTGGTCGAGCGGTTCGACGACGGGTAAGGCGAGGGACGAAATCATAGGGCTTCGAGTAAAAGTTAAGTTCTTGTTCGTTCTTCAGGACGCCGGGTCCGCCGACCCGCGCTGCGCATTGCGCGGCCGCGGCGCCGGAATCAGCGCCTCGTAGCCGCCGTCCTGCAGCAGGATCAGCGGATAGCCGAAAGCGCGGCTCGCGAGCGCGGGCGTCAGCACATCGCGCGCCGGGCCGGCAAAGGCCGCGCCCGTGCCGTCGAGCAGCAGCGCGTGCGTCGCAAAACGCCGCGCCAGGTTCAGGTCGTGACAGGAAAACACTACTGTACGCTTCGGGCCGGCCACCCAGGCGCTCAACGCCTCGAGGCAGTCGATCTGATGGTGCAGATCCAGATGCGACAGCGGTTCATCTAGCAGCAGGAGCGGCGCATCCTGGCACAACACGGCGGCCAGCGCGACACGCTGGCGCTCGCCGCCCGAGAGAGACAGCACGTCACGTGTCGCAACACTCGCGAGGCCCAGCAAGTCGAGCGCGGCGTGAGCGGCGGCGCGATCGGCCTCACCCTCCCAGCCCCAACCCGCAAGATGGGGAAAGCGGTTCAGCATCACGATATCGAGCACGCTGGCGCTGAACGCATCGTGCGCGCTTTGCGGCATCAACGCGCGGCGGCGCGCGAGCGGCACTGGTGACCAGTCGGCCACGCGCACGCCGTCGAGTTCGACCTGGCCTGCGGCAGGCTGTTGCAAGCCCGCCAGCGCGGAGATCAGCGTGGTCTTGCCGGCCCCGTTCGGGCCGGCGATGCACCAGACTTCGCCGGAATAGAACGTGTGGGTGAAGCGTTCGAGCAGCGTGCGCTCGCCGGCGCGCAACGTGACCTGTTGCGCGCTGAGCGTGGCAACCGTGGATGGCGAAGTCGTGGGTGTCGTCATCGCGGCCTGCGCAACAACATCCAGAGAAACACCGGCACGCCGATCAGCGACGTGATCACGCCCACCGGCAATTGAGCCGGCGCAATCACCGTGCGCGCGACGAGGTCTGCGCCCATCACCGCCATGCCGCCGCCGAGCGCGGCCGCCGGCAGCAACATGCGCTGATCGTTGCCGAACGCAAGCCGCAAGGTGTGCGGCACCACCAGACCCACGAAGCCGATCGTCCCGCCTGTGGTCACCGCAGCAGCGGCCGCTAGCGATGCCACGAGATACACGCGCAGTCGCAAGCGCATCACCGAAACGCCCAAAGCCTGGGCGGCCGCGTCGCCGCGCAACAGCACATTGAGCTGCGGCGCCGCGGGCAGAATCGCCACCAGCACGAGCACGAGCGCAGCGAGTGCGAGCCACGGCAAACCGCCGCCGTTCAGGTCGCCGGTCAGCCAGAACAACATCCCGCGCAGGCGGTCGTCCGGTGCGAGCGTCAACAGCAACGTGATCAGAGCGCCCCATCCTGCTGCAATCACCGCGCCAGTCAGCAGCAAGCGCGGCGACGTGTCCTGCGGCTCGCCGCGCCACAACTCGCGGCGCGCGAGACCGAGCACCAGCAGGATCGATACAAACGCGCCCGTGAATGCACTGGCATCGACGAGCCACCACGCGCAGCCGGCCATCATCGCGAACAGCGCGAAACTGGCCGCGCCACCGGACACGCCCAGCACATACGGTTCGGCTAGCGGATTGCGCAGCAACACCTGCAGCAGCGCGCCAGCCACCGCCAGCAACGCGCCGCACGCGAAGCCTGC
>Ga0302314_10002779_pt1 | contig 32436 bp, 31 predicted proteins | sample III_Palsa_N2_3_FD_200533 | JGI IMG/M metagenome (GOLD analysis project Ga0302314, IMG submission 200533) | Peat permafrost microbial communities from Stordalen Mire near Abisko, Sweden - III_Palsa_N2_3 | ecosystem: Environmental > Terrestrial > Soil > Palsa > Peat permafrost | place: Sweden... | reverse complement strand
TTCCTCAAGATCGGCCCAAGCGAAGCGGTGCTTGATGTTGGAACTGGTACAGGGCAATTGGCGGAATACGCGGCCGAACTGGTGGGGTCTACCGGTTCGGTGGTTGGGATCGACCCCTTGCCACTTCGAATCGAAGTCGCCAAGCGCAGGTCGCGTTCCAATTTGACTTTCTTGATCGGCGATGCAAACGATCTGAGTCGTTTTGCGGATGCCAGCTTCGACGTGGTGTATCTAAATGCGGTATTCCATTGGCTCGCCGAAAAGCGCGGCCCGCTGAGTGAATTTGCTCGTGTGCTGAAGCCTGGTGGTCGAATCGGCCTGATGGCGGGAGCGAAGGGGCAGGGCGGCGAGTTGGGTGATATCCGAAAGAACGTATTGGCTAGCGAGCCCTATAACCGTTATCCGGAAAGCAACAGCCAGCCTGCGCCGGTCACGGCAGATGAGCTTCGTGCCTTGTTTACCGAGGCAGGCTTCAGTATCGATCGGCTCGACATCATTCCCAACGAGCAGAAATTCGCTACGCCAGAAGCCTTGATCGATTACATCGAGGCCAGTTCATTCGGTAATTTTCTCGGTCATCTGCCTGCGGATCTCAAGGCGTCGGCGGCGCAGAAAATTTCCATTGAATTGGCGAAACTGGCCACGCCGGAAGGCGTACCGCAAGGCGGCGCGCGAATGTTCGCCACGGCGATTCGTGGCTAACTCTTAGCTAGCAACCATGCTCCTGGCTGGCGGATGGTAGGCGTGATCCGCCAGCTGGCACGGACTCGATATCCCCGGATTGCGCATCTGGACCGCCTTGCTGCATTGCCTCATGGTTCTTATTCACGTGATGGCCTGGTCCGGCTGAGCTTGTTCTACAACTTTCAAAACATGTGGCGCTTCGTTCTATCCTGTAGGGGATTTCCTGCCAGGATATGTTCATGCGCCTCGAGCATTTGATCTTTTCGGAGCAGCAGAGCAGCTCCGTCATGCGGAATCTGACGGCGGCTGCGACCTTGGCGATTGCCCTGGTAATGCCACAAGCATCGGCCGAAGAGATTTCCGCTGAAGCGCCGCAGGTGCAGGTGGATTCGGGTGCACTACGCGGCAAGCTGGCGCAAGCCAATGGGGTGGCGCTGCACGAGTTTCTGGGCATTCCGTATGCCGCACCGCCGCTCGGCGCCTTGCGCTGGAAACCGCCGCAATCGGTCGCGCATTGGCGCGATGTACGTGATGCGCAAAAGTTCGGCCCGCGCTGTATGCAGCTGCCGCTCTTCAGCGACATGGTGTTCCGCTCCGATGGCATGAGCGAGGATTGCCTCTATCTCAACGTGTGGACACCCGCGTCAGCCGGCGCGAAGAAACGGCCCGTGCTGGTGTATTTCTACGGTGGCGGCTATCAGGGTGGAGATGGTTCGGAGCCTCGCTACGACGGCGCCAGCCTGGCCAGCACCGGCATCGTCACGGTGACGCTGAATTACCGGCTCGGCGCATTCGGCTTTATGGCCCTGCCGGCGCTGGCGAAGGAGTCGCCGCGGCACGTCACCGGCAATTACGGACTGCTCGATCAGAACGCCGCGCTGCGCTGGGTCAAGGCGAACATCGCACGCTTCGGCGGCGATTCGGCGCAGATCACCATTGCCGGTGAATCGTCAGGTTCGATCTCGGTCAACGCGCACATGGCTTCGCCTTTATCGCGTGGGCTGATTGCGCGCGGCATCGGCGAGAGCGGTGCCTTGATCGCGCCGATCGCGCCGCAGTCGCTGGCCGACGCGGAGCAGCGCGGTAAAACCTTCATGCGGCAAGTGCACGCGTCCGATCTACTGGCGCTGCGCGCGCTGCCCGCTGCGGAACTGCTGCAGGCGACCGCCGCGAAAGATGCGCCGACATTCGACGCCGACATCGACGGCTATTTTCTGACCGAGACGCCTGCTGCGACTTTCGCACGCGGTACGCAGGCCAAGATACCGCTGCTGCTCGGTGCGAATTCGCAGGAAGGCTTCTACACGCAGCTGTTGCAGCAAGGCGAGCCGACCCCGGCAAATTATCGCGCCGCCATGGAGAAGCTCTTTGGCAAGCAGGCCGAGCGTGCACTTGCGCTCTACCCGGGCTCCAGCGAGGACGAGGTGAAACGTTCGGCGACCGCACTGGCCAGCGATATCTTCATCGCACACAGTACCTGGCGCTGGATGGACCTGCAGCGCCGCACGGGCCATGCGCCGGTGTATTTCTACTATTTCGCGCAGCCGCGGCCAGTCAAGACCAAGCATGCGCCGGGTGATGCGCCGGACTCCGGCGCCGTGCACAGTGGCGAGATCGAATACGCGCTGGGCAACCTCGACGGCAATCCGGTGTACGCATGGACGCCGGACGATCGCATCGCTTCGCACACGATGCAGGGCTACTTCGCGCAGTTCATCAAGACCGGCAATCCGAACGCTGCGGGTTTACCGCATTGGCCGGCGGTCAGCGAGTCGGACGGCGGCCTGCTGCGCCAGACTATCGACGCGCACACGCGCACGGAGGTCGACCGCGGTGCCGCGCGACAGGCTTTCCTGCAACAGTATTTCACCACGCACAGCGCACCGTTTTGAAACGGCAGGACTCGGCTGTACGGATAGTCAGTGCGAGGGCGGCAGCCAGCGCAACTCGGCCAGCACCGGGAAATGATCGGACGGGTAACGCCCGTCCTGCTGCGTCGTGATGGTGTGTTCCGCCACGGCGCGAAAACCGCGATAGAAGATCCAGTCGATGCGGCGGTCCGGGATGCCGGTGAAATTGTGGAAGGTCGCTTCGGGTCCGCTGTGCGAGCTCGCGGTCAGCCGCGCATCGCGCAGCTCCTGCGTGAGCAGTGCATGCGCGGGACTATCCGGGCTGGTGTTGAAGTCGCCGGTAAGGATCACCGGCACCGATGCCGGCAGCGCACGCAGGCGCGCGAGGATTTCCGCGGCGCCCTTGCTGCGTGCCTCTTCGTCCTGCTCGCGATAGGGCAGGTGCGTATTGTAGTAATAGAAGCGGCGGCCGCTCGCTTTCAGTTCGAACAGCGCCCACGTCACCATGCGCGGATAAGGGTGGCCCCAGGTGATGCTGCCCGGTACGTCCGGCGTATCGGACAGCCAGAAGTTGCCGGACTCGACCACCCGCAGACGGTCGCTGCGATAGAACACGCCCATGTGTTCGTCGCCATCGTCGCCGTGGCGGCCGATGCCGAACCAGGTGTACTCGGGCAGCTTGCCGACGATGTAGTCGCCTTGCAGTTTGTACAGCTCCTGCGTGCCCATTACATCCGGATGCTGCTGGCGGATCGTGCGCACCATGAGGTCGCGGCGCAGTTCCCAGCGGTCGGAGCCATCATCCGCCACCGGCAGGCGCACGTTGAAGGTCATCACCCGCAGGGTCTGTGCAAAGAGGTCCGAACTCGCCATGCCGAGCACGAGACAGAGGACGATCGAGCATGAGCGGAACAAGGACATCGCGCCAGCCTCCTCAATGCGATGTCTTAACCTAGCATGCCAAGCGGCGGATCAGCCGTGTGGCGCAAGGCCAGCGGACAATTCCCACGGATCGTGACGCCAGGTTACGACGACAGGATTCGGCTGGAGCGCTGGCCGACGAGCGGAGTGACTTTGCTTTCCCCATACCGACCTTGCCGGAAAAGCGATTTCGCGCGCAGGCCGTCATACGATTCGAGGTGATCCTGCAGCCAGCACTTGAACTTCGGGCCGAACAGCTCGTCCACTTTCGGTTGCAGTTTCTGCGGCAGGCCGCTGATCGCCGCATGCTTCCAGGGTTCGTTGTCGAGATCGGCAATCGACTGGTTGCAGGCCGAGGCCAGGCGGGTATCCGGTTCCAGCTCGAGAAAACGGCAGATGCGTTTCCACTCCCTTTCCGGCCGCTGGATCAGGTCCTCGAGAAAAACCAGGGTGTGATTGGGTTGCCCCAGATAGGCCTCATGGATATGCATGGCGTGATTCCAGCGCCGTGCCCACAGCACACTGCCGCCGCCAAAGGCGAGATCGTTGTCGAAGGAAAGCAACGCATCGGCCAGTGAGGCCAGCACGTCGGGGCCAGGGCGCACGACATGGATGAAACGCGCATCGGGCACGCTAACCGTGATCTCCGGGATATACAGCAGATGATTCGGCGTCTTCTCGATCCACGTTGAGCAGTCGGCCTGATCCGCCAGCATGTCGAGCATGCGGGTGAACTTCTTCGCGCAGGCAGCGGCGCTGAAGGGTGCGCGAAGATGGGGCGCATGCTCGCCGCATAAGGAGTAGTGCAGCGAAACGAGCAGTTGCCGCACGCCTTTGCGGGGCATGCCCAAGCGGGCACGCAGCGGGCGCCGGCGCGGTTTTATATTACGGTCGCCCCAACGCCAGGCGACATCGGCATGCAGATGCTGAAAGAACGCTGTTTCCGGCAGGGTGTAGACGTCCGGATGCCTGGCCAGCATGGCTTGTAGCAGTGTAGTGCCCGATCGCGGACAACCGACCACAAAGGTTCGTCGCATCGTCGCGAATACCCCTGTCAATTTCTATCCGCAGTTTAACGCCCCCTTGTGGACGAGGGTTGACCCGCGCGAAGCTGCGCTTGGCAACTTTACACATCGTAACAATCCGCGCCGACGGAGTTTCGCAAGTCCAGGACGGTCGCGATTTACTTCGGCTAATGTCTGCGCATCGTTGCAACCGCTGTCGACAGGATCTTCCGATGCTGCATTTCCCACGAACCGTTCTGCTGATCTTGTCGCTCGCTTGCGGCGCTGCGGTCGCCGCGACGTCAGCGCCCGATCCGCAGAAGACGCGCGCGTATATCGACCATGCCTGGGACACACTGGCGCGTTCGATGGACGATTGCTCGGCATTCGGCGACAGCAAGGTGGCGAGCCATCCGTTGCTTTATCTTCCGGCCGATCTGCCGATGCCACCGCAGCTTGCCGCGGTGAAGCGACATTGCCGAGTCGAGGTGGCCGTGCTGCCGCGCGCGATCAAGCAGCTCGGCGATTTCGCGCCCGAGCAGCTGCCACGGCAGGGCCTGCTTTATCTGCCGCATCCGTATGTGGTGCCCGGCGGATTCTTCAACGAGATGTATGGCTGGGACAGTTACTTTATCGTGCTCGGTCTGCTCGCCGATCATCGGGAAGCGATGGCGCGGCACATGGTCGACAACCAGTTGTTCGAGGTGCAGTACTACGGCGCGGTGCTCAATGCCAATCGCACTTATTATTTGACCCGCTCGCAGCCGCCGTTCCTCGGCGAGATGATCCGTGCGCTGCTCGAGGATCCCGCGAGTTTCCACGATGCGGCCGACGCCCGCGCGTGGCTCGCGCAGGCTTATCCGCTTGCCGTGCGCGATTATTCGACCTGGACGCGCCCGGAACATCGGGCCGGCGAGACCGGCCTTGCGCGTTATTACGACTACGGCGGCGCCAGCCCGGTACTGGAAATGCGCGACAGCGGCTACCTGCGTGGTGTGATCGACTGGCTGGTCGCGCATGCCGCGCAGGATCCCGGCTATCTGGTCAAGGCGGCGGAACATCCGGATGCTGCCGAAACGGCGAAGCTGAAAACCGCGAGCTGCGACATCGGCGCGTCCACGGTCTGCGCCGGCGCCTGGTCGCAGGGCTATCGCCTGAGCGCCGACTATTATCTCGGCGACCGCGCGATGCGCGAGTCCGGCTTTGACACCACGTTCCGCGTCGGTCCGTTCGGCGGTTCCACCCATCGCTACGCGACGGTCGACCTCAACAGCCTGCTCTACCGTTACGAACGCGACCTGCAGGGGCTCGCCACGCAACTCGGCAACGGTGCCGATGCCAAGCGCTGGGCCGGCGCGGCCGAGGCACGGCACGCGGCGATCGACAAATATCTGTGGCGCGCCAACCTGGGCCTGTACATGGATTACGATTTCGGTGCGCGCAAGTCGTCGAACTACCACTTCGTAAGCACCTTCTATCCGCTGTGGGCGGGTGTCGCCTCGCCCGCGCAGGCGGCGGCGTTGCGTAGCAGGCTTGGCTTGTTCGAACTGAAGGGTGGCCTGCAGACCAGTGATCGTAACAGCGGTGCGCAGTGGGACGCCCCGTTCGGCTGGGCGCCGACCAACTGGCTGGCCGTGGCCGGGCTCGACGCCTATGGCTTTCACGACGATGCGCGTCGCATCGCGCAAGCCTTCACTGCCACCATCGACCGCAGCCTCGCCGCCGACGGCACCATCCGCGAGAAATACAACATGGCCAGCGGCAATGCCGACGTGAAGATCAACGCCGGCTACAAGGACAACGTGATCGGCTTCGGTTGGAGCAACGCGGCATACCTGAAGATGCGCGCATTACTGGACGAACAAGCGCCCACCACCGGCCATTGAGCCTGACGAAGTTCGTTCGATGGAAACTCTTCGCATCACCGCTCGACGCGATCAGCGCGGCCGTTTCGGCCCTGGCGCGGAGTGCCGCCCTTGCGCGGCATCGATCTCGTCGATCCAGCCGGCCCGTGAAGCGGGGAAGGCGTCGGCGTAGGGCACGTAGGGCTTGATGTCGAGGATCGGCGTGCCGTCCAGCAGGTCCATGCCGCGCACCTGCAGCGCGCGTTCCTCGACCGCGACCAGTTCCACCGCCGACAGGCCGATCGCGTTGGGTCGGTGCGGCGAGCGCGTGGCCAGTACGCCACGCTTGCCGCCGCCGCGCGGTGGTCGCACCTGTGGCTTCCAGCCTTCGCTGCGATGGAACACGAACAGCAGCCAGATGCGTTCGAAGCCGGCCAGATCGGCGAAAGCGAGGCTTGGCATATCCGCGACGAACTCGATCGTGGCCACGGCCGCGTCGCCACTCTCGGTCCCTTCCACCACCGTGGCCTGGTGCGGCGCATCGATCCGCCGCGCATACGGCGAGCGCACATACGCGATGGGGCGAAAGGCAGGCAGTTCGAGCGGGTCGGACATGGCGAAGGCGGCTATCGGGATGCGCCAGTATCCCACTGCGTCGGTGCGGTCGCATGCTGCGAGGTCGGGCCACGCTGCACTGTCGCATGACCTGAGATGGTCAGCTGCGATATCTTGCGCTGGGTCGCGGCGCCACCGCGCGGCCCAATCTCCGAACCTATCCAATTTACGGCTCGATCCGCAAGAGGGCGCGATGAAATTTCTGTTGATGATCTACAGCGACGACACGTTGATGGAGGCCCTGCCGGCCGGCCAGTTCGAAACGATGATGCACCATTGCCTCGGGCATGCGGACGAATTGCGCGAGCAAGGTCGCCTGCATGACTTCCAGCAGCTGGAAGCGCCGAGCACGGCGAAGGCGGTACGCGTGCGCAATCAGCGCATGACCGTGGTGGACGGGCCGTTCGCCGAGACCAAGGAATACCTGGCCGGGTTCAACCTGATCGAGGCCGCGGACATGGACGAAGCGGTGCGCATGGCCGCCGAGTTCCCGTGGACGGCGACCGGCTGCGTGGAGGTCCGTCCGATCCGCGACGTCGATGCCGTGCGTCGCCGGGTGGGTGCCTAGCTTCTTACTTACTGCGCCGCCAGCCGGGCGCTACCCGCATTGAGCGAGTCGCCGGGGCCGACCAGTCGCAGCGGTTGGCCCCAGGGCGCGAGGAAACTCACCACGCGCTTGTTGGCGTCGAGTCCCTCATGCAGCACGGTGATGTGGTTGCTGCGTAGCCACGCGGCTGCGGCAGTCGCGTCGTTGACGGCAAAGGCGACCTGCGCCGGTGCCGTCTTGTGCGGAGTGCTGCCATGTCCGCTGGACAACTCGACGATCACGTCGGGCGAGCAATCCATCAGCGCGAGTTCGGTCGCGGGTGCGACCGTCGTCGGTGCGTCGGCGCTAAGCACCGTGCAATTCATGACGTCACGGAAAAAGGTCACTGCCTGATGCAGGTCGGGGACTTCCATGCGCACATAGTCGCCTTGCGCATCGCCGGTGGCGGATTGCGCATGCAGCGGTACGGAAAAACCGGCGAAGGCGAGCAGCAGCCAGGCCGACAATGAAACCAGAAACCTGTTCACGACACGATGTCCGAATTGACGTGCGACCTATATAGGTACGCGCGGCCGATTACCAAGAGGCGAACGTCGCGACCGCTGTGTTTCTGCGCGCGAACGACCGGCTGACCGCCCCACCATGGCGAGGCGGCGCGGAAGATCATGCCCAAAAGATCATGCCCAAAAGATCGGGCACAGAAGATCAGGCGATCGAACGCAGCAGGCCGCCCTCGACCCGCAAAGCCGCGCCATTGGTGGCCGAGGAAAGCGGACTGGCCAGGTAAGCGACCAGATGGGCGATCTCGCTGTCCTCGATCAGCCGCTGCAGCAGCGAGCTGCTGCGGTGCTTCTCGAAGAACTCGCTTTCCGCCTCGGCCGCGCTGGCGCCGGGAGTGGCCATCTTCTGCAGGAATTCCACAATGCCTTCCGAGCGCGTCGGCCCCGGCAGTACCGAGTTCACGGTGACGCCGGTGCCCTTGGTCAGCTCGGCCATGCCCCGCGACACCGCCAATTGCGAGGACTTGGTGACGCCGTAGTGCACCATCTCCGGCGGCGTCATGATGCCGGACTCGCTGGCGATGAAGATGACCCGGCCCCAGTTCTTCGCCAGCATGCGCGGGAAATAATGCCGCGCCAGGCGCACACCGCTGAGTACGTTGACCTCGAACACCTTCAGCCAGTCGTCGTCGCTGATTTCGGCGAACGGCTTCGGCTCGTAGATGCCGAGGTTATTGACCAGGATGTCCGCGTTCGGCGCGGCGGCGATCAGTGCGGCGGCGCCTTCGGCTGTGCCCAGGTCAGCGACGACCTTTTGCACGGTGCCATCGTCGCCGGGCAGCGCCTGGTCGAGCTTGGCCTGGGTGCGTCCGGGCACGACCACGTGGGCGCCTTCGGCCAGCAAGGCCTTGACGATAGCCAGGCCGATGCCAGCGGTGCCACCGGTGACGATGGCCTTGCGCTGCTTGAGTTGCAGATCCATGGGTGATCCTTTGTGCCTGCTTGGTGCGGCCGGGGTAGCCGCAGAGAGAAGAGCGCGAGCCCATGAGCGAGCGGTACGGGCGTGCGCGAGTCAAGCACAACACGTAGGTGTGGATTGCGCTTGTTCAAGGGGTGGCGTGCGAGTGCGGATGCATCCGGGCGTGAAGAACGGCCATTCCACGTCCTTCGCGGCGTGGCGGAAGGTCTACGGAACCAGCGTTCGGCGTTCGGCGTCGGCAATGATCTGTGCGGTCGTAGCCGCATCTTCGTCGACCTTGGTTTCCTCCAACGGCTGGATATCGTGGAAGAGCCGATAGTCGAGCACGAGCATATCCTTTTCGCTCGAAGTGACCAGGTCGGCATAGCCGTAGTTCCAGCGCAGGTCGCCATGGCTCCATTGCTGGCGTGCCTGCATCGATTGCGACGTGGATTCGTCGATGCCTTCGATGCTGAGCATCAGGATCGCATCAGTGGCCATCAGCGACTCGGTCGTTTCGCCGAACAGCGGGCTGTTCTGGTCAATCACGTGCATCAGGGTCCAGCTCAAGAAGAACATGGGCTGCTGGTCGCGAACTAGCGTGAGGTCGAGGATCTTGCGCAGCTGGAAGCCTTCCGGTGAACGGTACAGGCGCAGCATGTGCAGTTTCGCGCTCGCGGCGACGATCACGTTCTGGCGCGCATTGGCCGCACGGATCATCAGGGTCGGCTGGCCCTCAACGGTGCGGATTACCGGATAGTTGGCGAAGATGATCTTGGCGTGCGGGCGCGAGAAGCGCGAGAAGATCAAACCGGTGACCAGCGCGATGCTGCCCATGCCGGTAAAGATTTCGAACGTAGCCACCAGATGCGCATACAGCGTCTGCGGGTGCATGTCGCCATAACCGACGGTGGAGAGAGTTTCAACGCTGAAGAAGAACGCGCCGGCGAAACCCTGCGGCAGCTGGTTGGCGATCGCGTGATCGCCGATGAGGTAGAGCAAGGCGAATAGCGCATTGAGCACCAGGAAGGCGGCGCCGACCAGGCCGAAGAAGGTATACCAGCGCACGCTCAGCGCGCGGTGGTAGATGTCGCTCCAGAAGTGCCGCGACAGGCCGTGGGTGACGAACCGGCGCGGCCCCATCTGCATGACGTGCGGCTTCGGCGGGCGCTTGAAGATGAGCACGGTTGTCCTGAAAGAAGGCGCCGGTCATCGGGCCGGCATCGATATCGCCTGAAATGTTAGCGCATCGGAATCGCCATCGGCTGTGCAAGACTCATGCGGCAAAGGGTCGATGCGCGACAGCGGCGAACCGGCCGGCCATCCCTGGCCTCGACATCGTTGAATTCAGACTGCGGTGCGTTCGCTCACCGATGGTGATTGTCGTCCTTCTTGTCGCCGTGTTCGGCAGGCGCGGCGCGATGTTCCGGCGCCGCATGCTGCTCCTGCCTCGGTTGCTGCTGCACGCGCTGCTGTTGCTGCGGCATTTGGCGTTGTTCCTGCTGCATGCGCTGTTGCTGCGGTTCCGGACGTGGCTGTTGCGCCTGGCGCTCCATCACCTGCTGGCGCTGCTGCATGGCGGCGCGTTGCTGCTGCTCTTGTTGCATGTCCTGGCGCGGCTGTTGCTGGCGTGCGGCCTCGGGGGCGGCGGGGTGGAAGGATGGTGCCACTGGCAGGCGTTGCGCACCGGGATTTTCGCGCGGCGTATTTTCGATGCGACTTTCCTGGCGTGTGCGCGCTTCGTTGGCTTCTTGCTGGCGTGCATCGAACGGCTGCATGCGCTGGCTGGTGCGCGCGGCCTCGGCCGCTGCCCCGCGCGGCTGACCTGCAGCTGCCGCTTGAGCCGGTGTCGCACCGCCACGCATGGCCTGAATGCGTTGGTCATGCTGCATAGCATTCTGGAAGTTGGGCGTAGTCATCGGGCCGCGCGCTTCGGCACGCGGCTGCACCGCTTGCGACACCGGGCCGGGCCGGAGCGTGTTCGGCGCACGCGGACCTTCACTCGCGGCGGCGCGGTTGGCGAGGTTCTCGCGAGGGTCGAATCGGCGATTCTCGTTATTGGGGTTGTTAGGGCTGTTCGGATTGTTGTTCTGCACCGTGCGGTTGAAGTTCTCACGGTTGTTATTGTTATTGTTGTTGCTATTGTTGACGCTGTTGTTGACGTAACGGTTGTTGTTGGTCACGTTGTTGGTGGTGTAGCGGTTGATCACCGTGTTGGAGCGCGACACGTAGACATTGTCGTTGTGCACCACGGCCGGACGCACCCAGCCGCCACCGTTGTAGCCTCCGCCGTTGTAGCCGCCACCGCGGTAGCCACCGCCGCCGCCCCAGCGCATGCCCCAGCTGTTCCAGCCCCACGAGCGGTTGTCGTGGTGGTCGAACAGGTTGGCGATCAGGATGCCGGCGCCAAAGCCGATCGCGCCAGCGACGACCACATCACCGGTGCTGTAGCCCGGGCTGTAGGCATAGCCCGGATAGTAGGGCACTGCGTCGCCATACACGGTTTCCGGGTTGTAGCTCGGCACATACACCACGTCGGATTCGGCCGGCTCGATCTGAATGGTTTCCTGCGGTGCCGGCACCACCTCTGGGCCTGAGTAGGTCGGCGGATAGTCGGTTTCGGTCTGCGTGGTAACCGTGGTGGTTGCGGTGACTGGCGCGGTGACGAGCCTCTGCTTCGAGTTGCTCACCAGCGAACCGTTCTTCGAGGCGCGCTGGCGCATCACCTGGATCGCATTCATCACGTCGGTCGGATCGTTGACGTAAGCCGTGCCCAGCGAGGTAGTCCATTGGATGTTCTTGGCCATCTGGTCGAGCACCGAAGGAAACGCGGTAAGTCCCTTCACGCTCGGGTCCCACGGTTGCGGATCGATCGCCGTCTGCAGCAGCGCACCTTTCAGGTTGGAGTTCTTCGCAAGCAAATCGTCGGCGGCGGTGACCTGGTCAGGATAGGTCGAACCGGCCAGCACCTGCGCTACTAGCTTGTCCGGGAACAGCGCGATGGGCGCGACCAGCTGATACAGCTGGTCGGCGCTCGGCGGGGTATAGGCCGATGGCGCATTCGACGCCGTGCCGGCCGGCGCGGGCGCACTCGCGCTCGGCGCGGTGGTGGAGCTCGGCGCAGGAGCGTTTTGTGGCGACTGGTTATTGCAGGCGGCCAGTCCCAGCGTGCCGACACATAACGATGCATTCAACGCGACGCAGATAAAGCGCTTGGTAATCACCTTGGCGATCTCCAACATGGAATTAAGGAGCGGTTGTGATGCCGCCGGATGTGCGGCCACAAGTTTGCAAGGCGAGTTCCGCGAACTGTGGTCGTGCAATGCGATTATGAGTGATCGCCTTGAACGGATGCTTTAAGTCGCGGCGAATAACGAGGGTTTCACAACGTCGGCAGGGCGCCAGTCAGTTTCGCGACGACGCATGAAATTGCGTATCGCCGCATGAGCCTGCAATGCTCAATCGTCAAAGCCGTCGTAGTCCTCTGGGAAGGCCGGCGTGCCGTCCGCCTCCAGTGCCTCGACGGCAGCAAGCGCCTTGGCCGCCGCCGCTTCGGCCGGCTCGCGCGCTCGAAAGCTGCGGTTCTCGCATACGGCGTAGTACACGGGGAAGCCGATGCCGGAACGCGCGCGCACCGCGATATACGCGGTGAAGCGCGAGCCTTCCGTACTGGCACCGGAGTGTGCGATGAAATGTTCGAACTCACGTTCGGCCATGTGGCTTGCCTCCCTGGTCGCGGTCGCGCAGTGTAGGCGCGCAGTGTAGGCGATCAGGCTGTTCGTCGCCTTGCCCATGCCGTGCCTTGCAAGCCGATCGGCCGGCGACATTCACCCAACTGTATCGAGGACTCCGCATGCTTACCGTGATCGACGCGTCCTGCCCGTACTGCGGCGAGATCATCGAGCTGCAGATCGATGCTTCCGCCGGCGACCAGCATTACGTCGAGGATTGCCATGTCTGCTGCCGACCGATCGAGGTGGCGGTGACGCTGGACGAGGACGACGAGCCAAGCGTGCACCTGTCCACCGATAGCGACGGCTAGGTCATCAACGAATGCCGCACGGGTGCCGGCCGTCGCGCCGGGCATAATGGGCGTCTCATCGAAACCGGCGGACGTGCGCATGCATTACAACCAATCCTGGATGGGCTACGGCTTCGTCGGTGGGCTACAAGCCGGCGCCATCGCGGCAGCGATCGGATTCCTGGTGCTGCTGCTGATGCATTGGGTTGTGCGCAAACAGGGCTGGAGCCATGGCCAGGAATTGAGTGTGGCTTACCTGTTGAGCCTGTTGCCCAGCGCGAGCGGTGATGTGCTCGACCTGGTCTATTTCAATTATGCGCAGCTGCAATCGCTGGATCTACTGCGCGCCAAACTGGCCGAAGTGCATGATCCGGACGATATAGGCACACGCGTGTTGTGCGAGCTGTTAGGCGCGGGCGTGGGCGTCTTCGCCGCGTGGTTGCTGATCATCTGGCGCGCTCATGCGCGGAAGGATCGCAACTGAGCTTCGAACGGAGCGTCAGCCTGGCGGCCGGCGTCGCTGGGCCAGCCAGAGAAAGATCATGGCCAGCACGATGAAAACGATCGCCGCCGCGATACCTAGCTTGACGACCCAGGTACCGGCATCGACCGAAACGAGATATTGCCGGCCATCGGTCCCGGTCAAGGTGTTCGCCCTGCGTGCATACGGAAACAGATGGAAGCTGAGCGGGATCGCCGCCACGCCGGCGATAAACGAGAGTGCAGCGGCAATCCGTAGTCCGGTCTTCGGCATGGTCGACACCTGGGCAGGTCAATGAGTAACCGCGGAAACGGTACCAGCTAGGGCACGCTCCGGTCATGTCAGTGCCTTTCCGGGCGCGGCAGTGCTCCGGCCGGAATAGCCTCGCGCATGCCGACCACGGTGCCGCTTCCTACAGAATCGGGTCGAACAGCCGCGCCACATGCATCGCCAGGCGGCGCAGGTAGGGCGAGTCGCGATATTCGTTTTCGGTGAGTTCCACCGAATGCGCGAAGTCTGCTTGTAGCATCGCCTCCACTTCGCCGGCGAATGCGCGATCCACGTTCAGCGCGCTCACCTCGAAATTAAGGCGGAACGAACGGCTGTCGAGATTCATGCTGCCGACCACAGCACTGTCGTCGTCCACCAGCAGCACCTTCTGGTGCACGAAGCCTGGCTGGTAACGGTAGACGCGGATGCCGGTGCGCAAGGCCTCGTAAGCGTGCAAGGTGGAAGAAAGAAATACGGTACGGTGATCCGGCCGCGCGGGAATCAGCACGCGTACGTCCACGCCGCGATAGACCGCCAGCCGCAGCGCCGACATCACCGCCTGATCCGGCACGAAGTAGGGCGTGGTCAGCCAGACGCGCTGGCGTGCGGCGTTGATCACGCCGACGAAGAACAGCGAGCAGCTTTCCTGTCGGTCGGCCGGGCCGGTATTCGCGATCATTGTCTGCGCCGGGCCGAGTGAAGGCCGCGGAGCCAGCTGTGGCGGCCGTTCGCCGGTGACCCAGTGCCAGTCCTGGCTGAAGCTGTGCTGCAGGTCGGCCACCGCCGGCCCTTGCAGCTCCAGGTGCGTGTCGCGCCATGGCGCCAGTGGTGGCTTCAGTCCCAGGTATTCATCGCCCACGTTGAGGCCGCCGACGAAACCGCGCCAGCCATCCACCACCAGAATCTTGCGGTGATTGCGAAAGTTGAGCTGGAAGCGGCTGCGGTGCTGCAGCGTGGCGAAAGGGTGGATCGCCACGCCGCCGGCCTGCAGCGTTTCCACATAGTGCTTCGGCAACGCGTGGCTGCCGATGCCGTCGAACAGCACGCACACCTGCACCCCGGCTGCCGCGCGCTCCAGCAACGCATGCTGCATGCGCCGGCCGAGCGCGTCGTCGTGGAAGATGAAGAACTGCACCAGCAGGCACTGTTCGGCCTGCGCGATCGCCTCGAACATCGCTGCGAAAGCGGCTTCGCCGTCGACCAGCAGGCGCAGCTTCTGGCCGGCGTGGAAACGGTTGCCGAGCATGCTCGCGATCGCCGCATAACGCTCGCATTCCGGCGGCACAATCCACGGCTCGGCGCTGACATCCTGCGACGACATGCGCTGGCGCCGCATCCGGTCCAGCCGGGAATAGCCGAGGAAATGGCTGCGCCCGAGATAAAGATACGGCACCAGGGTGATGTACGGCAGCAGCACCAGGCCGAGCGCCCAGGCAAAGGCGCCCTGCGGCGTGCGCGTATGCATCACCGCATGCATCGCCGAAATGATCCCGGCAATATGGCAGGCGAAGGCGATGAGTCCGATCATGCTCGGCAACATCTCAGCGTCGCCCCGAATCGACGGGTCGAGATCGGGCGCGCGCGCCGCAATGGGTTGCGGCATGCCTGCAGTCGCGCCGTTTACGTATCGTCATCGCCGACCATCTCGAGAAACGTTCGCGCAGTGTGGTCATCGCCCGCGGTTGCGGCAAGTGATCGCCCGCGACTCAGGGGCGCAGAAAGCGATCGGCCAGATGGCGTGCCTGCATGCGAATTTCTGGCATGGCGGTCGATTCCCACAGCGTGCCGCGCAGCAGGCTGCCGATCGCGTATAGGCGCGGCCAGGTCTCCTCGCCGTGCCGCAGGCGGCCATCGGTTTCCGCCGCGCAGCCCAGGCCGAGCGGGTCCGACGTAACGTGCCCGTTGGTGACCAGTTGGCGCATCAACGGATGACCGGTGCGCTGCACGTCCGTGTTCAGCCCGACGGTCTGGATCACCACGTCGGCGGTCACCTGGTTCGCGGCGACCACACCCGGCAATTCAAGGTCCAGCTTGATCTGTTCGCCATCGAGTCGTGCCGAACGCATGCGGCCGCGCAACCGATGCAGGCGGCCGCTGGCTTCCAGTTCGTGCATGCTCTGTTCGATCTGCGGCGGCAGCCGGTGCCGCGCGCGTTCCCACGCCCAGCGCGCGTGCCGCATGAAGCGGGCGCGTTCCTCCAGGCCGAGTTCGCCCCACAGCGAGGACAGGTGCGGCCGCAGGCCGTCGATGACGGTGCGCCAGTCGTCACTGCTTCCGGTTGCCTCGCGCACCAGCCGGATCCAGCTGCGGATATCCGGCGCGTCGCGCATCTGCTCGACCAGCTCGGCGCCATCGTCAACTGGCGCCGAGGCCTGGGCCAGATGCGCTTCCGGAAACAGGCCGTGGCGCGACAAGGCGGTGAATTCGGCGTTGGGCCACAGTGCGGAGAGTTCCAGCAGCACGTCCACCGCGGTGAGTCCCAGGCCGATCAGCACCACCTTGCGCGGTGCTGGGTCGGCTTTCGCCGCGGCCAGGAACGGCCATGGATCGACCACGTAGCGACCGCTGGCCAAGGCAGCTTCATCGACCCCGCCCAGCGGCTGCGGCGGCAGCGCGCCCAGGGCCAGCACCGCGGCATCGGCGGGCCGGCTTTCCTCGCCGCTGATCACGGTGACGCCGTTCTGTTCCGGCACCAGCGCGTCGACCATGAACGGCAATATCTGGACATCGTGGCCTTGCACGGCAGCGGTTTCCAGCGCACGGGCCACCTCGGCTTCAAGGTAATCGCCGTAGAGCCGGCGCGGCAGGAAATCGGTGCCGGCGATGCTGGGGTCGCCGCGTTGCGCGAAATCCAGGAAGCCGCGTGGCTTGCCGGCGAACATGCTCATGGACGCGGCGCGCACGTTCAGCAGATAGCGCACGGAGGCGCTGCCGTAGGCGACGCCGCGCGCCTGCGCCACCCCGCCGGTGTACCAGTCCAGATGTAGCGGCTGCGCAGCCGGGTGCTCCAGCAGCTCGCTCAACAGCGTGGCCGCAGCGGCCCCGCCGCCGATAATGGCAACCCGTCGAAACATAGTTTTCCTCTGACTGGTGAAGTCGCCGCTGCTGTTAGAACCTGCTCGTCATGAGTCCAGGCTCTCAGGGGATCAGCTGGCCGGCGAGAACGCTGCGTTGCGGCATGGCCTTCCAGCGTCCGCTCGGCTCGACTTGTTGATACGAGGAATACTTTGCCAGATTGCCGCCGTAAACGTGAAGTGACAGCGCAACCTCCTGCCGCGACAGGTTGCGGCAACGATGCACATGGCCTTGTTCGTTCGCATCGAACCAGCCCGCATCGCCGGGGCCGAGCCAGTCGGTACCCTGTGGCTGCAGTTCATCGAAACGATCACGCGTATACGACTGCACTTCGAGCGCACCGTACAGGACCATTTCCAGGCCCCACAGGCCGGAGTGATCGTGTACCGGCGTGGCGTAGTTGGCCGGCCATGCCATCACCAGCACGCTGAAATTGCGGCGCTTGTGCAGCAGCCAGCGCTCGAAGCCGCGCTCGCGCAGGCGCAGGTCCGCCAGCTCATCGCCGAGCGCCGCCGATTGCCTGTGCACCACGCGACCCAGGTCGCGTGCCAGCGCGGCCAGATCGGGATGCGCGTTGGCGCAATGCTCCAGCGCGATGTGGCGCAACGCCTTCAAACCATGCACGCGTTGATTCATGCAAGAACTCTGGAATGCTTGGGGCTTCCCCGGATGGCAGCAAGTGGAGCATGCACATCGTTAAAGTCGCGTAAGCGACTTGCCAGAGGCGGGCATGACTTTTGCGCCATGAATCGGTCGGAATATCGGCTTAGGATAGTCCACGTGAACGGGCAACCTTTTGGTCGCGAGCGGCATCCAAAGGCATGGATCGGCAAGCGGCCGATGAAGCAGATGGAGAAATCAAGATGATCGCATTGAGCGTGGTGATGCTGGTGATCGGGGCCTTCTGGCTGGTGGCGTCGGTGATCGGCCTGGCATTCAAGCTGTTGTTCGCGCTGATCGGTGGCCTGTTCAGCATCGTGTCGGGCGCGTTGGGCATCGTGCTCGGCGGCATGGCGTTGGTGATCGTCGCGCCGCTGATTGCGTTGGCCCTGCTGCCGTTGTGCCTCCCCGTATTGCTGCTGGTTGCGATGGCGTGGGCGATCGTACGCGTCGCACGTCAGCCAGCCCCGGCGATGACCACCGCGTCACGCTGACCTTTGCCGTGGAAAGCCCGATCCGGCGAGGTTTGCCGGATCGGGTCCAACGCCGCCGTTACCGGGCCTGCAACTGGAAGCTCACCGGTACGCGCGCCCAGGCCTTGACCGGCTGACCCTTTGCCATCGCGGGCTGGAAGAGCCAGGCCGCCAGCACCTGTTCGCGTGCGCTGCGATCGAGCACGCTGGAACCGCTGCTTTGCTCAATCTCCACTTGCAGTGGCTTGCCGTGCTCGTCCACCAGCACGCGCAACAGCACGGTGCCGTGCAGCTGCTGGCGTATCGCTTGGATCGGGAATTTCAGTGGCGAGGCGCGATAGGCCAGGTCGACCAGGCCGGGGCCGGCATCGCCGGTGGCTGTAGCCGCACCTGAGGTTGGCAGGATCGTCGGCAGACTGACCGGCGGCATAGGGAGATGGCCTTCGTCGACCGGCGTCGTGACCGGTGCGACCGGCGGCTTCGATGTTACATGCGTCACGGGCACCGGCTTGCTGATCGGCCGATGCGGCAGCACGACTGGCGGTGGCGGCTTGGGTATCGGCAGCGGATGCGTATCGTTGATGGTGATCGGTATCGAATCCGGATGGCGCGGCGCATCCAGCAACCGTGGCGCGAGCGGTCGCAGCGCGACCATCAAAACGGCAAGGTTGAGAGTGATCGCCACGCTGAGCGAGGCAATACGGGCCATGTCGGGATGAACGTGGGCGGATGACGGGCGTGCGGTAGCAGCCAGGCTTGCGGACGGCATAAGCGACCTCCTGACAACGATGTGGCTGATCTGTGGGGGATCAGGCGCAGCCGCGCTGTGCGGGGACACAGGGGGATCGCGGATGGCGCGACTTCAGACTATGCCTGTGCCCGGCATGCTTGCAAGCGGTTTTTGGAAAGCACGGTTTGGCCTTCTGGATGGCTATTTGTCGGTCTATTAGCGTGCGACCAGCATCGGCAGGTCGCTTTGCATGAACAGGTGCCGGGTGGTGCCGCCCAGAACCAGTTCGGAAAAGCGTGAACGGCCCCACGCGCCCATCACGATCAGGTCGGCCTGGAAAGCATGCGCGGCATTCAGTACACCGGGGCCGGCCGCTTGGTTGGGGCCGGCATCGAAGGGTTCGACGCGCGCCTTCACGCCGCGCCGCTGCAGCCAGTCGGTCAGACCGGGCGGCGGCAGTGTGCGGGCCTGCTCGTTGGCGAGACGATCGGGATCGGATGAATCGGCGCCGCCGTCGCTGCCGTCGAGCACGAGGATTTCGTCGGCGCGCTGCAGCACCGGCACTGCGGCGGTCAGGGCCAGGGTGGATTCGCGGCTGCCGTTCCAGGCAACCACGACGCGCGCGCCGACTTTGCGTATTTCGACGCCGCCGGGGACCACCAGCACCGGCCGGCCGCTGCCGAACACGCAGCGCGAGGCGGTGCCGAAACCGACCGGAGCATCGCTGAACTGCCGGCTGCGCTCGACGATCAACCAGGTATAGCCGGCTGCGGCGCGGCACAGCAGCGGTACGCGTTCGCCCTGCGCGATGCGCCAGCTGCCCTCGAGGCCGAGCGTGGCGAGTCGCTGCCGCCACGGTTCGGCATGGTGTTGCGCATCGTCGCAGCGCCGGCGGACTTCTTCCAGGTGCATCGGCACCGCCTCGGGCAGACTGAACGCCGCGGTGGGCAGGTCGGCGATGTACAGCGCATCCAGTCGCGCCTGCAGGCGCACGGCTAAGGCACACGCGGCGTGCAGCGAGGCGTAGTCGTCGTCGAGCGTTTCGGCGTGCAGCAGCAGATCGATATCGGACATGGGCGGCCTCTCGGATGCGATCTGTCGCTAGCTTAGTCCCATGGCGTGAATCGAGTGTCTTCCACGATGGCCTGAGGCATGGTGTCGCCACGGACGGCAGGCATGCGCTGAGGGATATCACTTATGGCGCAAGCCGCCGCACTGCATTATGTTCCGCCCATGTCGGGAGCCTGGAGAACAGCATGCGGCGCATCGGGAAAGGGGGAATTTCGTTGGCCTGTCTGCTGGGTCTGGGCCTCGCGACGTCATCCCACGCGGCCAGCGAGATCTCGTGCACCATGGAATTCCAGCTCAGCGGCTGGTCGGTGTTCTACAAAACCTCCAGCGGCACCGGCACCGTCGACTGCAGCAACGGGCAGCGCCTGGAAGTAAAGCTGAGCGCCAAAGGCGGCGGCCTGACGTTCGGCAAGACCGAGATCGACGACGGCATGGGCAAGTTCTCCGGTCTCTACGACATTCACGAAGTGCTCGGCCACTACGCCACCGCGGAGGCCGGGGCGGGCACCAGCGATAGGGCGGTCAAGGCGCAGGTGATGACCAAGGGCAACGTGTCGCTGGCGCTCAGCGGCCAGGGCCATGGCTGGGATCTCGGGGTCGCGTTCGGCGGCTTCACCATCCAGGAAGAATGACCGTTCGATCGCCCTCGGCGTAGGCAAATCGCGGCCTGCGGGTTAAGGTAAGCGGGCGTGCCCACGCGGTGCGTCCCCGTTCCCCACGAGGCATCCGTCATGAGCAACGCCACCACCCTGGCCGCGCCGACCTACGATTTCGGCGACGAGCTGGCCGCCAGCATCATCCACGGCATCGGCATCCTGCTTAGCATCGCTGGGCTGGCCATCGTGGTGGCATTTGCTGCCATGCATGCGGATGCGCGCGCCGTGGTCGCATGCGCGATCTACGGCAGCACACTGGTGTTGTTGTATACCGCGTCCACGCTGTATCACTCGATTCCGGGCGAACTGCCCAAGCGCTTGCTGCGCACGTTCGACCACATCGCGATCTTCCTGCTGATCGCCGGCACCTACACCCCGTTCACCCTGGTCGCTATGCCCGGCGCATGGGGCTGGAGTCTGTTCGGCACGATCTGGGCGTTGGCACTGGGCGGCAGCGCGCTGGAGCTGGGCGTGCTGAAACCGGCCTTGATGAAGCACTCCCGCAAATTGTCGGTGCTGATGTACGTCGGCATGGGCTGGGTCGGCATGATCGCCTTCAAGCCGCTCAGCGAGCACTTGCAGACCGGCGGCATGGTCCTGCTGATTGCCGGCGGACTGGCCTATACCTTGGGCGTGCCGTTCTACCTGGCCCGCCGGATGCGTTATCACCATGCGCTGTGGCATTTGTTCGTGCTCGCCGGCAGCGTGCTGCACTTCCTGGCGATCGTGCTTTACGTGATCCCCGATCCCGCCTGAGCAAATGCTCGGCGGGTCGGTTGGCGATGCCCTGATTACTTGCTGGACGAGGCCCGCTGCGGCGCGATGAATTTAGTGCGTACTGCTTCCGCCAACTGGTCAGGCGGCAACAGGCCTTGGCCGATCACGAAGTCGTTGAACGCCTTGCGGTCGAATTTCTTGCCCAACGCGATCTCCGCTTCCATGCGCAACTGCAGCAGCCGGCTGTAGCCGTAGAAGTAGGCGGTCGCCTGGCCCGGGCTGTTGAAGGTGTAGCGATCCAGTTCTTGCCGGGTCATCGGTTCGGACATGCCGACGTCGTTGACCAGGATGTCGTGTGCGCGTGCGCGATCGGTCAAGCCCAGGTTGAGCATTGGATCGAGGAAGGCGCGCGCGGCGCGCAGCAGCCGCAGCTGCAGCGCGATGAACTGACCCTCGAGCGGTTCGTACGGCACCATCTCGGCTTCGGCATACAGAGCCCAGCCTTCCACGTTGACGCTGTTCTCGGCGAACAGGGTGCGTGCCAGCGACACGCCGTGTTCGATCATCGCGGAGAACTGCAGTTCGTGGCCGGGCCGGCCTTCGTGCGCGGTCAGCGTCCACGCGGCCGCCTTGAAGGTGAAGTCGTCGTAGGGCTGGTCGCCGGCGCTGGACGGATTGGCCATCGGCAGAACGAAGGAGCCGCGCTCGCCGGTATTGCCGATCAGCGGCGGCGGGTCCATGTGCGGCGCGGGCTCGGCCGCGCTTTCGGCGTCCGAGGCGAGCCGCATGATCATCTCGCGCTGTGGCAGTTCGACGATCTGCTGGTCGCGAATCTGTTTCTCGATTTGGCCGATCACCTCGTGATACCACGGCACCACGTCCGCCTTGCCAAGCTGCTGCTTCTTCAGGCCTTTCAGCACGTCACGGTAGTCGGTAGCGTTGATGCCGTTGGCCTTGGCCACCAGCGGTGCCAGCTGTTGCATGGCCGCGCGGGTTTCCATGAATTCCAGCTCGGCCTGCTTGATCAGCTCCTGCGGTGGGATGTCCAGTCCGACCTTGCGCAGGCGATAGGCGTAGAGCGGCTCGGGCAGCTTGAAGTCGGTGCGGGCATGCGGCTGCACCGTGCTGCGCAGCCAGCCGTCGTAGTCCTTCAACTGGGCGGCGAGCTTGTCCAGCGCGGCCTTGCCCTCGGCATCATCCAGCTTGTACTTGGCGAACAGCTGGCGAATGCCGTCGATGTAATGCTGGGTGTTGTCCAGTGCACGCTTCACCTTGCCCTGATACGGGCCCAGCAATTGCGTATCGGTGAGCCGCTCAGTGGTGCGCGCCTTGGCCAGCTCGGTGAGTGGCGTGCAGCCCGGCGCGGTGCCGACATAGCATTCGAGGCGCTTCAGCGCGGAGGGGCGGCGCTTGGTGTCCACCTGGTCCTGCAGCAGGGCGAATTCGCCGTTGAACACTAGCTGGCCGATATCCTGGAACGGCAGCATGTATTTGCGGTCGAGGTCGTCGCCCTCGATCTCCGAATCCGCCGCCTTGATCATGATCTGCAGATCCTGGCGTACGTTGTCGTCTTTTTCGGTGGCGAGCATCGCCTGCAGCTTGCTCTTCGCCTCGACCATCGCCTGGCGCGAGCGGGCATCCACGTCCGGCTTCAGGTCGGTGACCTGATCGTCGTAGCCGGGCAGGCCAAGCTCAGAGGCCGATTCGGGTGAGAAGCGGGCGACCACATCCAGCATCACCTTCGCGTCGGCATTGCTGCGCGTCACCCAGGCCGGAACGGCCGGCGCGGCGGATGTTTTCGGTGACGCCGGCTGTGCTTGCGCCACCGTGGCGGTCAGCAGGGAGGCGATGGCCAGGACGAGAGGTTTGCGCATGAGGTACACCTTTGAGGTTGGATCAGCCTGAATCTGAATCGGCCCGATTTAACCGTCGCAGGCTAGCGGCACTCGGCGCGGATGAGCATGTGCCGAAGGTCCCTGCCTCAGGAGCGATTCCACCACCAGCCGGCGGCGAACAGCGCCACCATCATCAGCGACGACACCAGCTTGACCAGGGTGCCGAAGATCAGCCCGACCCAGGTGCTGAGGCCGACGTGCGCCGAGCGCAGCACGCTCTTGCCCGAGGCGAATTCACCCAGCAAGGCGCCAGCGAACGGGCCGACGAACAGGCCGACGAAGCCGAAGAACAGGCCGATCACCGTGCCTATCGTCGCGCCCCAAAGCGCGAGCCGGCTGGCGCCCACGCGCTTGGCGCCCAGCATGCCAGCCATGAAATCCATCGCCAGCCCCACGCTGCCGACCGCCGCGATGCCGAGCAGCCACCACAGCCCGAGATGCCGGTAGTGATCCGTGCCGGCGACCAGCCAGATGCCGCCGAAGATCAGCGGGATGCCCGGCAGGGCCGGCACGATCGCACCGGCCAGGCCGATCACGATCAGCGCGGCGGCGAGCACGTAGAGCAGCACATCCAGCACGACATTCTCCCAGCACGATTCGCTCGGCCACGCATCGCTTCGTTCGATCGGCGACAATGCGGGGCGCGGCCTTTGTCGCGAGTGTAACCGCCCTCATGCAGCGGCCCGCCATCAGGATGCTCGTGGAACCCGGCAAACCCACCCTGCTCAAGGCCGACGAGCTCGGTCGTATCGAACTGGTCGAGCGCGATGGCCACATCGTGGTGCGCCGTGATGTGGCGGCCGCGCGCTGGTGGGCGCGGCTGTTCGCGCGTCGCGCGGCCGCACGCGAGGCGCGTGCCCTGCGTCGGCTGGTCGGCCTCGACGGCGTGCCCGCGTTGCTGGCCTGGGATGGCCGCGAACTGCTGCGCAGCTATATCGCTGGTGCGCCGATGCAGCAGGCACAGCCGCGCGACCGGATCTACTACCGGCAGGCGCTGCGCCTGCTCGCGCAACTGCACCGGCACGGCATCGTGCACAACGACCTCGCGAAAGAACCCAATTGGCTGGTGCGCGCGGACGGTCGGCCGGCGCTGGTCGATTTCCAGATCGCCTGGACCCGCGGCCGCCGCGGGCGATTGTTCCGCCTGCTGGCGCGCGAGGACCTGCGCCACCTGCTCAAGCACAAGCGCACCTATTGCGCGGAGGCGTTGAGCGCGCGTCAGCGCGCGATCCTCGACACGCCGGCGGCGCATTCGCGCTTGTGGCGTGCCACCGGCAAGCGGCTGTACAAGCTGATCGCGCGGCGGCTGTTCGGCTACTGGGACAATGAAGGCAAGGGGCGCGTGCGGGATTGAGCGGCGTCTCGACGGGCAGCGCATTGTTTACGCGAGCCTCGGCATAACGCTGCACGCGTTCACCGGCCCGGCTTCGACGAAAGGCCACATTCGCACGCCGAATGCATTTGCAACTTGAGCTTTCAAATGCATCAAGTATTGGCGCATTTATCAAGCATGGGCATGCGGTGAAACTGCGGGCTGCCGAGCGATCCCATCCGGGACGCGGCAAACCCAGGAGTCATCCGATGCCCATCCTTCGCCTTGAAATGCACCCCGGCCGCACGCTCGAGCAGAAGCGTGCCTTTGCCCGCGAGGTGACGCGGGTGACCAGCGAAACGCTGAATTGCCCGCCCGACAGCGTGGACGTGGTGATCAGCGAAGTGCCGCGCGAGCACTGGGCCAAGGCTGGTCAGTTGCTCTCGGACAAGTAGGGGAAATCCGCTGCGCATCTTGAGCATCGGCGCCACTGGTGTGATTGGCCGCGCGGTCGCGGGCGAACTGGCACAGCGTCACGAGGCGTTACGGACCGGGCGCGGCAGCAGCGAGTTGCGGGTGGATCTGGAGGATTTCGCTCAGCGGAGGCGTGGTGCACAGAGTCTGCGCCGCGCCAGGCCGCATCACTTCTCCACGAACGCCCGCTCGATCACGTAATCGCCCGGCTCGCGTGTGCGCGGCGACGCGTGGAAGCCGCGGCCGTCAAGCAGGGTACTGGTGTCTTCCAGCATCGCCGGGCTGCCACACAGCATCAGCCGGTCGTGCGCGGGATCGAGCGGCGGCAGGCCGCTGGCGGTGGCCAGTTCACCGTCGGCGATGGCATCGGTGACGCGGCCGCGGTTGCGGAACGGTTCGCGGGTGACACTGGGGTAGTAGAGCAGCTTCTCGCGTACCAGCTCGCCCAGGTAATCGTGCTGCGGCAGTTCGCGTTCGAGGTAGTCCGCGTAGGCGAGGTCCGCGATGTTGCGCACGCCGTGCGCGAGCACGATCTGCTCGAAGCGCTCATAGGTTTCCGGATCGCGCGCGATGCTGAGGAACGGCGCCAGCCCGGTGCCGGTGCCGAGTAGATAGAGTCGCTTGCCCGGCTTTAGGTCGTTCAGTACCAGTGTGCCGGTGGGCTTGCGGCTGACGATGATTGGGTCGCCCACCTTGAGGTGCTGCAGGCGCGAGGTGAGCGGGCCATTCGGCACCTTGATCGAGAAGAACTCCAGATGTTCCTCCCAGTTCGCGCTGGCGATCGAGTAGGCGCGCATCAGCGGGCGGCCGTCCACTTCCAGCCCAAGCATCACGAACTGGCCACTGTCGAAGCGGAAGCCAGGATCGCGGGTAGTGCGGAAGCTGAAGAGGCTATCGTTCCAGTGCTGCACGTCGATCACGTGCTCGGTCGCCATTGCCACCATGGTGTAGTCGTCTCGGGTAGTGCGGTTGAGATGCGTGCGGGCCCGAACGGATGCACCCGGCGCTGCCGGAAGCGATCTCTAATTCGAGCCGAAGGCGGGCTCGCGGGATAGGCGGGCGATGCCGCTGTGCCTTGCGAGCGCCGGGAGCGGACACGGCGTCGGATGCGCGAAGTTTACGCGATCTATGCGGATACGTGGCGAGGCAGCGCGCAGCGCATTCATGATCGTTTATTCTGCGCGGATCATCACAGGGGATGGCTGCATGCTCGCCGGTATCGATCTGGGCACCACACACTCGCTGATCAGCCGCTGGACCGACGACGGTCCGCAATTGATACCGAATGCGTTCGGCGAATGGCTCACGCCGTCGGTGGTGGCGGTCGACGACGAGGGACGCATCCTGACCGGGCGTGCGGCGCAGGAGCGGTTGCTGAGCCATCCGGAGCAGGCGGTGGCCGCGTTCAAGCGCTACATGGGCACCGACCGGGTCACCAAGCTCGGCAAGCATGCGTTCCGTCCCGAGGAACTGTCGGCGCTGGTGCTGAAGTCGCTGATCGCCGATGTCGAAGCGTATACCGGCGAGAAGGTGGACGAGGCGGTGATCAGCGTGCCGGCCTATTTCAGCGACGCGCAGCGCAAGGCCACGCGCCACGCCGGCGAGCTGGCCGGCATCCGCGTCGATCGCCTGATCAACGAACCGACCGCCGCGGCGCTGGCCTATGGCCTGGAACAACGCAACGTCGAATCGCGCTTCCTGGTGATCGACCTCGGCGGCGGTACCTTCGACGTGTCGGTGCTCGAACTGTTCGACGGCGTGATGGAAGTGCACGCCACCGCGGGCGATAACTTCCTCGGCGGCGAGGATTTCACCGACGCCTTGGTCGCCGCCTGCCTCGATGACCTGAAGATCGCGCGCGGCACGCTCGGCCTCGCCGACAGCACGGAGCTGCGCGCCCGGCTGGAGCGGCTCAAGCGCCAGATCGGTGCGCAACCTGGGAGCACCGAGCTGCGTCTGGGTGGAACGACTCATCGCTGGACGATCGACGAAGGTCGCTTCGAGCAGCTCGCTGCGCCGCTGCTGGCGCGCATGCGCACGCCGATCGAGCGCGCGTTGCGCGATGCGCGGCTGGCAGTCAGCGATCTCGCCGAGATCGTGCTGGTCGGCGGCGCATCGCGCATGCCGATGGTGACGCGGCTGGTGACGCGGATGTTCGGCCGTCTGCCGCTGCGCCACGTCAATCCCGACGAAGCCATCGCGCGCGGCACGGCGGTGATGGCCGGCCTCAAGCAGCGCGCCGCGTCGCTCGATGAAATCGTGATGACCGACGTGTGCCCGTATACGCTCGGCATCGAGACCAGTGCGGCAACGCCGTCGGGCCATCGCGAGCAGGGTCTGTATTCGCCGATCATCGAACGCAACACGACCGTGCCCACCAGCCGGGCGAACATCTACTCGCCGATGAACGACTACCAGAAGGAACTCAAGCTGCGCGTGTTCCAGGGCGAAGCCGCACGCGTGGTCAACAATGTGTTCCTGGGCGAGCTGAGCATCGACTTGCCGCACGCCAAGGCTGTGGATACACCGGTCGAGGTGCGCTTCACCTATGACGTCAACGGGCTGATCGAAGTCGAGGCGACCATCCTGTCGACCAAGGCCAAGCACCGGCTCGCGATCCAGCAGAACCCCGGCCTGCTCAGCGATGCGGAGGTGGCCGAACGCCTGGCCGCGCTGGCCCATCTCAAGGTGCATCCGCGCGACGACCAGGCCAACATGGCGATCATCGCGCAGGCCGAACGGCTCTATGAAGAACGTTCCGGCGACCTGCGTCATCAGATCGGGCAATGGCTGCTCGCTTTCCGCGCCGAGCTGGATTCGCAGGATCCGCCGCGCATTCGTGCCGCGCAGAAGCGCATGCTCGAATTGATCGAACGCGTCGAGGCCGATTCGCCGCTATGAGCATGAATGCATGGAGCATCCTGGGGATTGCTCCGACCGAGGACGTGCGCGCGATCAAGCGCGCCTATAGCGTCAAGCTCAAGACATGCCGCCCCGAGGACGACGCCGAAGGCTTCGCGCGCCTGCGCACCGCGTACGAGATGGTGCTGGCGCGCGCCGAGCATATGGCGCGGCAACGCGCGGCGCAGGCGGCCCGCGAAGCGGAAGCCGAACCGCCGGCCACGGGCGAGGATGCTCTGCCGGTTCCCGCAACCGCCGAGTCCGTATCTTCACCAGCACCGATCGTGGCGGCGCCAGTACTGGCTGCTCCCGCACCACCTGCCGCTTCCGCACCATCTGTTGGCCCGATGATCGCAACGACGCAGGCAATGCGTGCACCACGCGCGTTGGCCGCCGAAATCATCGCGCAGGCGAATCAGTATGAGCAGTCGCGTGGATTGGGTGTGCTCGCGTTCACGCGCTGGCTCGCGGCGCATCCGGCACTGGTTTCGCTGCAGATCAAACAAGCGACCGGGCATGCGTTGTTGGCTGTTCTTGCGGGAGGCGCCAGCGCGCCGCAGTCGGCGGTTCGCGCGCTGAGCGAATTTTTTAGCTGGGACGATCCGCTGGAGCGGCGGCGCCTCGCGCAGGCGGGCCTCAACTTGGATGCGGTGGCGGCGCGGCTTGAGCTGGGCGATCTGCAGCAGTGGGTGAAGAGCGGGTTGGCGCGCAAGGATGTGCAGGCGCGCCGACTCGAACGCATCTGTCGTGCCGGTGACCGCGGCCTGGGCGTGTGGTGGCTGGCGCTGGCCGGGGTGGAAAGATTTCGTCCGCTGCTGACCTTGAATCATGTGCTGAAGCAGCATCCGTATCGCGCAGTAGAGCAATATCTCGGCGCGTCGACGATGCGTTTCTGGCAGGGGATGTATGCGCAGGTGCCAAATCGCAGGCAATGGCTGCAGGGGATCGGTCAACCCTTGCTACTGGGTATGCTGTGCACGCTGCTGCTGGCATTGGTCCTCCTGCTGACGCAGCAGGACCAGGGCGTCGACTGGCGTGCGGCCTTCGCCTCGGTGGCGACGCTCACGCTGTTCCTCACGGTCTGGAATGGCGCACGGCTGGCCGGGCGCTGGATCAAGTTCGGCGCACCGCCGGCATGGCGCGAACGGCTGGCCCATACCCGGCGCTGGCTGGGTTTTGCGCCGCTGCACTGGCGATTGCTACCTTGGGCATGTGCGCTGCTGGTGCCGGCCTGGTACTGGCCGGCGTCATGGTCGACCTGGCCGTATGCGATCGTGATGTGCGCGCTGCTGATGTTGCAGGCGCGCAGTGGCTGGGCCATCGTGGCGGCGCTGATCGCCAGCGCATGTGGCGTGGCCATTCTTGGTTCGATGCTGGCCGACCAGCAGGCGCAGGCACTGGCGTTTTGGCTGACGTTGCCGGCGGCATGCGCGGCCAATTATGTGCATGATGCGCAGGGCAGGCAGGCGGCTAGGACGACGGGCGGGTTCACCATCAGCTGGCGCACCGTGCTAGATCCTTTTGCTGCTGAGCATCTTGTTGCGAGGGTTGGGACATTGAAATCGGTAGATCTCTCGGAGGCGCCATGAACAAACCATCCCGATCGGCGGTGCAGGAGCATCAGGTCAACCGACGCCACTCCGATCGGCTGGTGATGCTGTCAGATGGCGTGTTCGCGATCGCGATCACGCTGTCGGCCATCGAGATCAAGCCGGAGGTACAGCCGGGGCAGTCCTTGTGGCAGGCCTGGCAGACTCCGCTGCTGATCTATTTCTTGTGTTTTTTCCTGATCGGACAGCTGTGGGTGTTTCATCGGCGCATGGTGGCGCAGACACGGCATTTCGATGGGCCGGCCACGGCGATCAACCTGCTGCTGTTGAGCCTGATTGCCCTGATGCCGGTGGTGATCCGTTTTTCGCTGAGTGATCAAACGGCGCTGGGCCAATTGCTGATCTACTCGCTTGCGGTGGCCATCACGTATGCATGCTTGGCCTTGCTCTGGGGTTACCTCGCGTTTGTGGCGCGGCTCGTGCCGGATATGGACACGCGCCTGGCGCGCATCTGGTTGTGGCAGAAATTCGTGATGATCGCTGCGTTTACCGGCGTGGCTTTCTATGCTGCGAACATGCTGGCCGGCGCGGTCGTCTGCGGCATCGCCTTCGTCGTGATTCGGGTGATGATCTGGTACTCGCAGCGCGCGCTCAAGGCCGAGGACTGAGCCACTTCGCGATCTTTCCATGGCTGCCTGCATACGTATTCAACCGCACGGCATGGCCAAGGCGGCACAGAATCGGCGCACGACATGCCAGGGGAGCAAGTGATGGCGACGAGCGTAGCAAACGCACCGAACCCGACCACGATGCGTGCGGTATTGATCGCAGCGGTCGCGGCGATTGGCGGCTTCCTGTTCGGTTTCGACACCGCGGTGATCAACGGCGCGGTGGATTCGATCCGCGAGCATTTCGGACTCGGCGCGGGACAGACCGGTTTCGCCGTGTCCTGCGCGCTGCTCGGTTCCGCGCTGGGCGCATGGTATGCCGGGCAACTGGCGGATCGGGTCGGCCGGGTGCGTACGATGCAGGTGGCGGCATTGCTATTGGCGGCCAGCGCGGTCGGCGCCGGGCTCGCGGGCGCGGTATGGCAGCTGGTGCTGTGGCGGCTGGTCGGCGGCATCGGCGTCGGTGTGGCTTCGGTGGTCGCGCCGACCTATATCGCCGAGGTGGCACCCGCACGCATTCGGGGCCGGCTCGGTTCGATGCAGCAACTGGCGATCGTGCTCGGCATCTTCGTAGCACTGCTCAGCGATGCCTGGCTGGCGCATAGCGCGGGTGGCGCGTCGCAGATGCTGTGGTTCGGGCTGGGCGCATGGCGCTGGATGTTCCTGGTGGCGCTGCTGCCGGCGCTGATCTATGGCCTGCTGGTGCTGGTGGTGCCCGAGTCGCCGCGCTATCTGGTGGCGAAGGGGCGTTTGCCGCAGGCAAAGGCAGTGTTGCGCGAGGTGCTGAGCCTGGGCGACGAAATGGCGCTCGAGCGCAAGCTGACCGATATCGCGCAGAGCCTGCAATCCGAACACCGGCCGCGCCTGAGCGATCTGCGCGGCAGCGCCGCCGGCCTGTTGCCGTTGGTGTGGGTCGGCATCCTGCTGTCGGTGTTCCAGCAGTTCGTCGGCATCAACGTGATCTTCTATTACTCGTCCACGCTGTGGCATTCGGTTGGCTTCAGCGAGACGGACTCGTTTGCGATCACCGTGGCGACCTCGATCGTCAACGTGCTGGTGACCCTGGTGGCGATCGCGCTGGTGGACCGCATCGGCCGCAAGCCGCTGCTGCTGGTCGGTTCGGCCGGCATGGCGATCACGCTTGGATTGATGGCGGTTTGCTTCTCGCAGGCCAACAGCAGCGGCGCGGCGATCACGCTGCCGGCGCCGTGGGGCGTAGTCGCGCTGGTCGCGGCGAATGCCTACGTGGTGTTCTTCGGAGTCAGCTGGGGGCCGGTGGTATGGGTGCTGCTGGGCGAGATGTTTCCCAACCGCATCCGCGCCATGGCGCTAGCGGTGGCGGCGTCGGCGCAATGGCTGGCGAACTTCGCGATCACCAGCAGTTTCCCCGCGCTGGCCCAGCTCGGCCTGATGTTTGCCTACGGGCTGTATGCCGCGTTCGCGTTGCTGTCGCTGTTCTTCGTGGTCCGTGCAGTGCGCGAGACGAAGGGGATCGAGCTGGAGGATATGCGCGAAACCTGAGTCGGCGCAGCCCGTGTCATGGCCCGTTCCGCGTCGGCGGACGCGATTGGCGCTAGGATTCGCCCGGTCGGCGGTTCGATTGGGAGTTTCCGGAATCCATGCGCGGCAAGGGCAAGACCAACTCGTTCGATATCGCGCACCTGGCCGGGGTATCCCAGTCGACAGTGTCGCGTGCGCTGCGCGGCAGCCCGTTGGTCAACGAAGAGACCCGGCGGCGCGTGCAGGCCGCGGTCGAGGCGCTCAACTACAAGGTCGACAAGAACGCCTCGAACCTGCGCACCAAGCATTCGGGTACGTTGGCCCTGCTGTTCTTCGAAGATCCCACTGCCGACGAATCACATATCAATCCATTCTTCCTGTCGATGCTCGGCTCGATCACTCGCGCCTGCGCGCAACAGGGCTACGACCTGCTGATTTCGTTCCAGCAGTTCTCGCATGACTGGCACGCCGACTTCGCCGACAGCAAGAAAGCCGACGGCATCATCCTGCTCGGTTACGGCGACTACCTGGCCTATCGCGACAAGCTGGAGAAGCTGGTCGCGCAAGGCACCCACTTCCTGCGCTGGGGCGCGGTGCTACCGGACCAGCCAGACATCTCGATCGGCTGCGACAATTTTCAGGGCGGCCATGCGATCGCCGCGCATTTTATCGAGCAGGGCTGTCGCCGCATCGCCTTTCTCGGCGACGCCTCAAATCATTTTCCAGAATTCTTCGAGCGCTACCGCGGCTACGCCGATGCGATCGAGGCAGCCGGGCTGGAGGTCGAACCATTGCTGCAGGTGGATGCGGAGAGCGCCGAACGTTCCGGCCGCGAAGCGATGGAAACTCTCTTGGCACGCGGCGTCGCTTTCGACGCCGTGTTCGCCGCCAGCGACCTGATCGCGATTGGCGCGCTGGGCGTGTTGAACGAGCACGGCATGAACGTGCCACGCGATATCGCGCTGGCCGGCTTCGACGACATCCCGATGGCGCGCTTCGTCAATCCGCCATTGACCACCGTGTTGCAGGACACCCAGCAGGCCGGCGAATTGCTGGTCG
>Ga0302314_10002777_pt1 | contig 32451 bp, 27 predicted proteins | sample III_Palsa_N2_3_FD_200533 | JGI IMG/M metagenome (GOLD analysis project Ga0302314, IMG submission 200533) | Peat permafrost microbial communities from Stordalen Mire near Abisko, Sweden - III_Palsa_N2_3 | ecosystem: Environmental > Terrestrial > Soil > Palsa > Peat permafrost | place: Sweden... | reverse complement strand
CAGCGGCGTGCGCATCCAGGACGGCGCCGGTACCGTAACCAACGGGGGGACGATCGAAGGCGTCTCCTCCTACGGCGTCCTGCTGGACGAGGGCGGCAAGGTCACCAACGGGTCGGCCAACGCTCGGAGCGCTCTCATCGAGGGCTACGACACCGGCGTGTTCATCCGACTTGGCGCGGGCACGGTGGTCAACTTCGGCACGATCGCCACTCAGGACGCCGCAGAGGGCGGGTACGCCGTGGGCCTCGTCAGCGGCGGCATCGTCACCAATGGCGCGGCCGGCGACCACGCGGCCCTGATGCAGGGCTACACCGGCGTCCTGGTGTCCAATCTCGCCGGCACGGTGACGAACTTCGGATCCATCGTCGGGACCGGCGGGACAACGCAATATGGCGTGAAGATGACCTTCGGCGGCGAGGTGACCAACGGCTCCGAAACCGACGGCGCCGCCTTGATAGAGGGCTACCAGGGCGTGGTGATCACCGGCGGCGTCGCCGCCCTGGCGAACTACGGGTCCATTGTCGGGACGGGCAGCGTCGGCAAGTACGTCGTCTCGATCACCGGCGGCGGCACGGTGACCAATGGGTCGGCCAGCGACCAGGGCGCGCTGATCACGGGGTTCACAGGCGTGTGGTTCTCGACCAAGGCCGGGACGGTGAGCAATTGGGGGACCATCGAGGCGAGCGTCGGCGGCGAGGCGGTCGTGCTCCTGGCCGGGGGTTCGGTGACCAACGGCTCGGCCGTCGACAGGAGCGCCCTGATCAGCGGCGGGGTGCTTTTGCAGGGGGCGGGCACGGTGGCGAATTTGGGCACCATCCGGAGCGGGGAATACGGGGCGGCTGTCGATATGGCCGCCGCGGGGGTTACGGTGATCAACGGATCGCTGACCGACAGGACGGCCCTGTTGGATGGCGGTGTGGGTGCGAACTACGGCGGAACGATACGGAACTTCGGGACCATCCTGGGCGAGAACGGCGGCGATGCGGCCGATCTCGAGGCGGGCGCGAGCCTGACCAACGGCTCGGTCGTCGACACCAGCGCCCGCATCGACGGCTACAATGGAGTCGAGCTCTTCGACGGCGCCACGCTGACCAACTTCGGCACGGTGGTGGGTGACGACGGCTACGCCGTCTATTCCTTCCCCGGCAGCCCCGGCGCCGTGGTGGCCGAGGCGGGCTCCGTGTTCGCGGGCGAGGTCGAGATGAACGGCGGGTCGCTTCAGCTGGTCGGCGGGGTGGTCACCATGGGGGCCTTGCAGACCTCCGGCACGGTCAGCGGCGCGGGGACCCTGGCGCTGGACGACGGGACCAGCACGTTCAAGACCGGCGCGAGCCTGGCCATCTCGCAGATCGCGGTGTCGGGGTTGACCACCGTGGTCGATGCGGAGATCGCCAGCCTCACCTACGCCGGGACGTGGCTGCAGAGCGCGGGCACGCTGGATGTGACCACCGGCGACAAGGTCACCTTCACCGGGTCGGGAGACGCCTTCTCCGGGACGGTGGCCGGGGCCGGCAGCGTGGTGTGGTCCGGCGGGTCCGACGCCTTCAGCGGCCTGACCTTCTCGGCCGCCAGCCAGACGGTGACCGGCGCGGAGGTCACGCTTTCGGGGGCGATCAACCTCACCACCAATATGAGCCTCACCTCCACCAACCTGATCGTCGCCGCCGGCGGGGCCATCCTGGGCGGAACCGGGGAGTTCATCCTCTCGGCCAATGCCAGCAACAGCCTCTACGGCGCCGACAACGCGGCCAGCCTGATCGTCAACGGCAGGTTCTACGGAGCCGGTCAGCTGGGCGCGGGCCAGCTGACCCTGATCATCGGGGCCGGCGGGTTCGTGGACGGCTATACGACCGTGGCGCTGACCATCAACACCGGCTCGAACATCATCCAGGACGCCGGAACCCTCTACGGCATCGGCTCTGGCGGGACCTTCGTCGACAGCGCGGTCGACAACACCGGCAAGCTCTACGCCGATGGCGGGACGCTCACCCTGAACGGCGCAGTCACCGGCGCGGGGACCGGCGACATCACCTCAGGGACCCTGTTCGCCGCCTCGACCTTCACCGAGAACGTGACCTTCACCGCCAGCACGAAGGGTACGCTCGAACTGGCCGATTCGCAGACCTACACCGGCGAGGTCACCGGCTTCTCCCTGACCGGGGCGACCACACTCGATCTCAACGACATCGACTTCATCAACGGGACGACCAAGGCCACCTACAGCGGGACGGCGACGTCCGGCGCCCTGACGGTCACCGACGGAACCCACACCGCCCACATCACCCTGGAAGGCAACTACACCACCTCCACCTTCACCGTCTCCAGCGATGGGCATGGCGGGACGAAGGTGGTGGATCCCAGCAAGGCGCCGTCGGGGGGCTTACAACCCGCTTCGCCGCTTCCATTCATCGCGGCGATGACAAGACTGGGTGCGCCGGCCCCGGCCCGACTGTGGGCCCCTCACAGCCATCACGCCGAGGCGTCCTTGATCGCCGCGCCGAGGGTCGCGCTGGCTTAGAGCGCCGCACTCCGCTGGAGCCCCTTCGCCGGCTTCGCCGGTACCTCCCTCAAGGGGGGAAGAGAGGCGTGGAGCAAGCGGCGGCAACGAACCCTCTCTCCACCTCGGCGTGGGGGGAGTACGCCCTAAGGGCGGTAGGGGACTCCAGCGGAGCGCAGCCCCGCCGCCACTCGACTGCGATCGCGTGGGGCCGGCGTCGGCCCGATCGGCGTTGCGCCTCCGGCGTGGCTCGTCTATCGCGGGCGGTCGCCGGGCGGGGCCCAAGCGGAAGGATGCTCGATGAAGGGTCTGGTGACCGTGTTCGGCGGCTCGGGCTTCGTGGGAAGCCAGATCGTCCGCGCGCTCGCCAGGCGTGGCTTGCGCGTGCGCGTCGCCGTGCGCCGCCCCGGGCGCGGCTACAAGCTGCGCATGCTGGGCGATGTCGGCCAGATCGAGGTGGTGCAGGCCAATATCCTCGACCGACCCTCGATCGATCGGGCGCTGGAGGGGGCCGAGGGCTGCATCAACGCCGTGGCCGTCCTCTACCAATCCGGCCGCCAGACCTTCGACGGCCTCCACGTCGACGGCGCCATCGCGGTGGCGCAGGCCGCCGCCGCGGCGGGCGCCCGGCGCTTCGTGCAGATCAGCGCCATCGGCGCGGATGGGGCCAGCCCTTCCGCGTACGCCCGAACCAAGGCCGCCGGCGAGGCGGCGGTGCGCGAGGCCTTCGCGTCGGCAGCGGTGATCCGCCCGTCGGTGGTGTTCGGCCCCTCCGACGCCTTCTTCAACCGTTTCGCGCAGATGGCGCTGATCTCGCCGGCTCTGCCGCTGATCGGCGGTGGCGCCACGCGGTTCCAGCCGGTGTTCGTGGGCGACGTGGCCGCAGCCTGCGTGGCGGCCCTCACCGATCCGGCGGCCGTGGGTGCGACCTACCAACTCGGCGGCCCGACCGTCTACACCTTCAAGGCGCTGATGGAGCTGCTCCTCAAGGAGATCGGCCGCTCACGCCTGCTTGTTCCCGTGCCCTTTGGCGTCGCGGTCGGGCTGGGCCTGGCCGGGGACGTGGTCGCCGCCACGGGCCTCGTGGCGCCGCCGATCACCAGCGACCAGGTGCAGCTGCTGCGCGCCGACAGCGTCGTCGCGCCGGGGGCCCTGGGCCTGAGCGATCTGGGGCTGAGCCCCACGGCGCTGGAGCCGATCATCCCCACCTACCTCTACCGCTACCGCAAGGGGGGCCAGTACGCCGAGCTCACCCAGGCGGCGGCGGCGCTTCCACCGCGCTAGCCGTCCGTGACCGCGACGCCTCCGCCTCCCGCGCGCAAGCGCGGCCGTTTCTGGATCAACGTGGGCGAGGCCGCGGCCGTGATCGCCGTGGTGATCGCGGGCCTCAACTATCTGGAGTCGCGGCGCGAGCACGCCGACGCGCTGAAACTGGCGGCGCAGCAGTCGACGCAGCAGGCGAAGTCGCATTTCGTGATCGTTCTCAAGGGCGCTGCGCAGGGTGGCGGCCGGCGCGTCGCCCTGGATGCCGTGCAGACAGGGCAGGTGATCCAGTCCCAGCGCTACATCTTCCCGTCCCAGGTTCTGGATCATCCGATGGAGGTGACAGCGGCGCAGCCGCAGATCGACGTGGGCTGGATAGAGGGCGGTCTCAACCGGGCTCTGGACGATGTCGGCGCCAAGGGCGCCGGCGAGTCGCGCGTGCCGGTCGCCATCGTCACCACCTTCGTCGAGGATGGCGACACCTATGTCGACCGGTCGATCTACCAGATCGGCTACGCCTACCGCTCCCGCTTCCTGCGCGGCCGCGAGATCGTGCTGCAGGGGATCGCGCTCGAACGGCGCGGCGTCTCCGGCGATCTGCAGGCGGCCGTGAACGGTCGCTGGAAGCATCACCCTTCGGGCGCCGGTCCCACGTAACGGGCGCGCGGCCGGATCAGGGCGCCGTGGGCGATCTGTTCCATGGCGTGGGCGGTCCACCCCGCGCATCTGGCCACGGCGAACAGGGCGAACGGCGCGTCGTCGGGCAGGCGCAGGGTCTGGGCCAAAGCGGCCAGGGCGAAGTCGACATTGTCCCGCTCTCCCGTCGCCGCCTCCACCGCGTTGCGCAGGGCCACGAGGGGCGGGGGTGTCACGAACGCGCCCAGCAGCGCCCGGGCGCGCGGATCGCCGTCGGGATAGAGGGGGTGGCCAAACCCCGGTGGCGATTTCCAGTGCGCCAGGTGGGCCGCCACGGTCTCGGCCGGCCCGGCGCGTTCGGCCTCGTCGGCCAGGGTGGTGACGCTGGCGGCCATGCCCCCGTGCAGGGGGCCTGAGAGCACCGCCAGCCCGGCCAGCGCGCAGGCTGACAGCGAGGCGCCAGTAGACGCGGCCACCCTGGCGGCGAAGGTCGAGGCGTTCAACTCGTGGTCGGCCAGCAGCACCAGGGCGCGGCGGATCAGATCCATGCCCAGCGCTCCGCAGCCCCAGGCCCGGCCGAGCCGTTCATGGATGGGGCCGCCCTCCACCTCGCCGGCGACCGCGTCGGCCAGCACGTCGAGCAGGCTGGCCGCCTCCACCGCGAGCCGATCCGCCGCCATGCCGAGCGCCGGCGGCGAGGCGGCGGCGCGGGCCGCCAGGGCCGTGAAAGCGCGCTCGCGCATCGTCGGCTGGGTCGGCGGCGCCGGGCGCAGGGACCGCTGCATGGCCGCCGCGTCGTCCCCGCCGCGCAGCAGCCGGGCGATGCTCTCCAGCGGCTGCGTCTCGGCCAGGCGCACCGCGTCGCGGCCACGGTAATAGAGGCGGCCGTCGAAGACCGTGGTGATGGCCGAGCTCAGCACCGGCTCGCCCCAGGCGATGGCGTCTGCGGCCACGTCTGCGGCCTTGCGTCCGCGCGCCTTCCTCATCCGCAGCGCGGCGATGTCGCTGGCGCGATAGCGGCTGCGGCGCGGATCGCCGGGATCGGGCTCGGCGTGCACGCGCCCGCGGCTCACGTAAGCGTAGAGGGTCTGGGGTCTCACCCCCAGGCGGCGCAGCGCCTCTCCCGCGATCAGCCACTCGGTCATTCCTTATGTTGATCATATTGATCAATCTTGATCAAGACGCAGGTAACTCGCATCACGCGTTCGCTGCCAAAGGAGCGCGAGATGGATGCCGTGGATGGGCTGGAAGGGATCGTAGCGGCCAGGACCGTGCTGTCCGACGTGGACGGCGAGGCCGGCCGGCTGGTGGTGCGCGGCTACAGCCTGGACGAACTGGCGGGCCGATGGACGTTCGAGGAGGCGCAGGCCCTGTTGTGGAGCGGATTCTTCGAGGATCTGCCGCACGATCTGCGCCCGGCGTTGGGCGCGGCGCGCGTCGAGGTGTTCGCGCAGGCAGCCGCGCTCGATCGAACGCTCAGGGCGCGTGAACCGATCGAGGCGATGCGGGCGCTGATGGCCAGGCTCCCCGACGGCGATGATCTGGCCACCGCCCTGCGCCTCGCCGCCGCGCCGGCGGTGTTCACGGCCGCGATCATCCGCGCGCGGGCGGGCGAGGCGCCGGTCGAACCCGATCCGCGGGCCGGTCACGCCGCCGACATCCTGCGCATGAGCCGCGGCGAAGCGGCCTCCGACGCCGAGGTGGCGGCGCTCGACGCCTACCTGGTCACCGTGGCCGACCACGGCCTCAACGCCTCGACGTTCGCCGCGCGGGTGGTGGCGTCCACGCGCGCCGGCCTTGCTTCCGCCGTGATCGCCGGGGTGAGCGCGCTCAAGGGGCCGCTGCATGGCGGCGCGCCCGGCCCGGTGATCGAGATGCTCGACGCCATTGACCGGCCGGAGGATGCGCGCGCCTGGCTGGAAGGGGCGCTGGACCGCGGCGACCGGCTGATGGGCTTCGGCCACCGCGTCTACCGCGTGCGCGATCCGCGCGCCGATGCGCTCAAGCGCGCCGTGAGGGCGCTCGGCGAAGGCTCCAACGTGCTGCCCGGACGCCTGGCGCTGGCCGAGGCCGTGGAGCGCGCCGCCCTCGAGGTGTTGCGCGAACACAAACCCGGCCGTTCGCTACAGACCAACGTGGAACTTTATACCGCGCTCCTGCTCGAGGCGCTGGCCTTCCCACGTGAAACCTTCACCTGCGTCTTCGCCATGGGCCGCGTCGCCGGCTGGATCGCCCACGCCCGCGAACAGGTCAGCGGCGGCCGCCTGATCCGCCCCGCGTCGACCTACGTCGGGCCCCTGCCCAAGGTGGCGGCGTGACCTCTCGGGCGCCGTAGCCCCTCACCCTCCCTCGCCCGTTGGGAGATGGGTTTGGCGAAGCGCCTATTTCACCTCTCCCAAAGGGCTACGGGATTCACGGAAGTTCACCCTCGACCGCCAGACCTACCCGCCAGACCTTTACAAACTGCAAGTTTTCTGTCACTCTATGGGCCTCACCTCCCTCTCGCGAGGCCCCCATGTCCGCCGCATCCGCGAACGATCACCCAGCCCGCCACACCAACGGGCGCTTCGGTCCCGGCAACCCGGCCCCGCGCGCCGCCCTCATCGAGCCGGACGGCGTGCTGGTGGACCACGCCACCGCCGATCCGGCGCCCCCGCGCACCGCACTTACGGTAATTAACGGTGAGACGGGCCCCGAACCACCCCAACGCCGGTCCGGCGCCCTCCGCGCACCGCATCTACGGTGTTTAACGGTGAGACGGGGCCCGAACCACGCCGACGCTCGCCCTCCGCGCACCGCACTTACGGTGTTTAACGGTGAGACGGGGGCTACGGCGCCCTCTGGTTGAGGGGTTTTGGCGCCTGGAGGACGAGGCAACTTCCCTGGCGCGCGCCATTGGCCGATGGGCCGCCCGCCACCATCTGCGGCACCATGACCCTGGCGAAGATCTGCGGCCTTTCCACCTTGCCGGCCGTGGATGCGGCCCTGGCCGGCGGCGCGGCCTTTCTGGGGTTCATGTTCTTCGACCCCAGCCCTCGAAACCTGGCGCCGCAGGAGGCGGCCAGGCTGGCCGCGCGGGCGCGCGGCAAGGCGCGGCTGGTGGCGGTGACGGTGGATCCCGACGATGACCTGCTGGGCCGGCTGATGAGCGCGCTGGCGCCCGACTTCATACAGCTGCATGGTCGCGAGTCGCCCAATCGCGTGCGCGAGATCGCCGAGCGCACTGGCGCTGGCGTCATCAAGTCGATCCCGATCGCCAACGCCGACGATCTCGCCGCCGCGCGGATGTTCGACGGCGTCGTCGATCACCTTATGTTCGACGCCAGGCCCCCGGCGGACGCGAGCCGGCCCGGGGGCCTGGGCGGCGCGCTCGAGTGGTCGCTGCTGGCCGGCCAGCGGTTCGAGCGGCCGTGGTTCCTGGCCGGCGGCCTCGATCCCTGGAATGTCACCGAAGCGGTGCGCGCCTCCGGGGCGCCGATGGTCGACGTTTCCTCTGGCGTGGAGCGTGGGCCCGGCCTAAAGGACCCCGCTCTCATCGAGAGCTTCCTCGCCGCGGCCCGACGCGCCTGATCCGCAAGCACCTATGAACAGTCCGGCGACCACGCCCAACGACTATGGCGCCTATCCCGATGCGCACGGGCGCTTCGGCGACTATGGCGGCCGCTATGTGCCCGAGACCCTGATGCCGCTGGTCCTGTCGCTGGAGGCGGCGTTCGAAGCCGCGCGGAGCGACGAGGCGTTCGCGGCCGAACTCGCCGGCTACCTGAAGTCGTACGTCGGACGCCCAAGCCCGCTCTACTTCGCCGCGCGGCTGTCGGAGCGTTTCGGGGCGAAGATCTATCTCAAGCGCGAGGAACTCAATCACACCGGCGCGCACAAGATCAACAACTGCATGGGCCAGATCCTGCTGGCCCGGCGCATGGGCAAGACGCGCATCATCGCCGAGACCGGCGCCGGCCAGCACGGCGTGGCCACGGCGACCGCGTGCGCGCTCTTCGGGCTGCCGTGCGTGGTCTACATGGGCGCGGTGGATGTAGAGCGGCAGGCCCCCAACGTCCTGCGCATGCACCTGCTGGGCGCGGAGGTGCGGCCGGTCACCAGCGGCTCGGCCACGCTCAAGGACGCCATGAACGAGGCCCTGCGCGACTGGGTCACCAACGTCGCCGACACCTATTACCTGATCGGCTCCGTGGCCGGACCGCATCCCTACCCGGTGATGGTGCGTCACTTCCAGGCGGTGATCGGAATCGAGGCCCGGACGCAGATCCTGGAGGCCGAAGGGCGGCTGCCGGACGCGCTGATCGCCTGCGTCGGCGGCGGCTCCAACGCCATCGGCCTCTTCCACCCTTTCCTCGCCGACGAGGGCGTGCGCCTGTTCGGGGTCGAGGCGGCCGGCGATGGCATGCAGACGCCCCGTCACGCCGCCGCGCTCAACGGCGGGCGCCCCGGTGTACTGCACGGCAATCGGACCTACCTGCTGCAGGACGCCGACGGCCAGATTCTGGAGGCGCATTCGATCTCGGCCGGTCTCGACTACCCAGGCATCGGGCCCGAACACGCATGGCTGCACGACGTCGGCCGCGCGCGCTACCTCACGGCCACCGACGAGGAGGCCGTGGAGGCCTTCCAGCTGTGCGCCCGCCTGGAAGGGATCGTCCCGGCGCTCGAATCGGCGCACGCGCTGGCCCGCCTGGCGGACGTGGCCGCCGAGGTCGGCAAGGACGGCATCATCGTGCTCAATCTCTCGGGGCGCGGGGACAAGGACCTGGCGACGGTGGCGGCGCGGCTGGGACGCGAGGCTTGACCGTCCGCCGCATCGAGGAGCGCTTCGCCGCTCTGGCGCGCGAAGACCGCGCGGCGTTCGTCGCCTACGTCATGGCGGGCGATCCGGACGCGGAGACCGCCTGGTCGATTCTCAAAGGCCTGCCGCAGGCCGGCGCCGACGTGATCGAACTGGGCATGCCGTTCTCCGATCCCATGGCCGACGGGCCGAGCATCCAGCGCGCCGGCCTGCGCGCGCTCGGCGCCGGCATGACGCTGGGCGGCGTTCTGGGCCTGGTTCGCCGGTTCCGGGAGCTCGACGCCGCCACCCCCATCGTGCTGATGGGCTACCTCAATCCCCTGGTCAGCCGCGGCCTGGCGGCGTTCGCCGCCGAGGCGGCGGAGGCCGGGGTCGACGGCCTGATCGTGGTCGACTGTCCGCCGGAAGAGGCCGATCCGTTGCTGGCCGCGCTCGACCCGCACGGGCTGGCGCTGATTCGCCTGGCGACGCCGACCAGCGATGAAGAGCGCCTGGCGGTGGTCGTTCGTCGCACCACCGGGTTCGTCTATTATGTCTCGATGACCGGGGTCACCGGCGTTGGCGAAGCCGACGCCGGCGAAATCGCGCCGATGGTGGCCAAGGTGCGCGCGGCCAGCCGCCTGCCGGTGGCCGTCGGTTTCGGCATCCGCACGCCGCAGAGGGCCGCGGCCGTCGCCCGCGTGGCGGACGGCGCGGTGGTGGGTTCGGCCCTGGTTGACCAGATCGCCGACGCCATTGCACAGAAGTGTGATCCGGTCTCGAAAGTGCTGGATACCGCGCGCCTCCTGGCTCAGGCTGTGCGCGCCGCCCGGCTCGAGCGCTGACCATGGCCCTGACAGACGACAAGAAGAACAAGCCCCCGCGGCCGATGATCCCCGCGGCGCGCGAGCGCGGCGGCTGGCTGGCCAAGATCGCGCCCGGCGTGCGCAAGCTGGTTTCGCGCCACGAGACGCCCGAGAACCTGTGGGAAAAGTGCCCCGACACCGGCGAGATGATCTATCGGCCGGACCTGGAGGCGGCGCTGTGGGTGACGCCGGCCGGTCGGCACATGCGGATCAGCACGGCGCTGCGATTCGCCTACACTTTCGACAACGGCCGCTACAAAAAGCTCAACCTGCCGAAGTCGCCGGATGACCCGCTGGGCTTCGACTACGTCAAGCCTTACCGCGAGGGCCTGACAGAGGCGCGCAAGGCCACGGGCGAGACCGACGCCATGGCTGCGGCGGTTGGCGAGATCGGCGGCGTGACCACGGTAGTCCTGGTCCAGGACTTCGCCTTCCTCGGCGGCTCGCTGGGAGCGGCCGTCGGCGAGGCCTTCCTGGCCGGCGTGGACGAGGCGGTGAAACGCCAGGCGCCGTTCGTGATCTTCGCCGCCTCTGGCGGCGCGCGCATGCAGGAGGGCGCGCTGTCGCTGATGCAGATGGCGCGAACGACCGCCGCCGTCCAGCGCCTGCGCCGCGCCCATCTGCCCTACATCGTGGTGCTCACCGACCCCACCTTCGGCGGGGTCACGGCCTCGTACGCCATGCTGGGTGACGTGCATCTGGCCGAGCCGGCCGCCCGGATCGGTTTCGCCGGGCGCCGGGTGATCGAGGAGACCATCCGCGAGACCTTGCCGCCTGGCTTCCAGACCGCCGAGTTCCAGGTCGAACGCGGCATGGTAGACCGGGTGGTGACGCGCAAGGAACTACCGGCCGTGGTCGGCTCGATCCTTCGTACACTGATGATGGGCCGCGCCCGCCGCGCCGCCGCCTGACGCCCCTGACCTCGCCGGCCGCCATCGACCACGACGCCATCCGCGCCTCCGACGGCGCCATCGCGCGTCTGCGCGCCCTGCATCCGACCCTGATCGACCTTTCCACCGGCCGGGTGGAGCGGCTGCTCGCGGCGCTGGGCCGGCCGCAGGATCGTATGGGTCCGGTCATCCACGTGGCCGGCACCAACGGCAAGGGATCGACGACCGCGTTCCTGCGCGCCATCGCCGAGGCTGCGGGCCTGACGGTCCATGTGCTGACCTCGCCGCATCTGGTGCGCTTCGCCGAGCGCATCCGCATCGCCGGAACGCTGATCTCGGACGAGGAACTGTCGGAGCGGATCGACGAGGTCGAGGCCGCCAACGCCGGCCAGCCGATCAGCTTCTTCGAGATCACCACGGCCCTGGCCTTCCACGCCTTCGCGCTGACGCCGGCCGACCTCACCATCGTCGAGGTGGGGCTGGGCGGCCGATTCGACGCCACCAACGTGTTCGCCGCGCCGGCGGCGGCGGTGATCACGCCCGTGGACTATGACCATCTCGAGATGCTCGGCCCCGAACTGGGCAAGATCGCCTGGGAGAAGGCCGGGATCATCAAGGCCGGCCGACCGGTGATCGCGGCGCGCCAGCAGGATGAGGCCTCGGCGGTGATCGAGGCGCAGGCCGCCGCCCTCCGCGCGCCGCTCAGCCTCATGGGCCGCGACTTCGACGCCTACGAGGAGCGCGGCCGCCTGATCGTCAACCTCGGCGATCGCCTGCTCGATCTGCCGGCGCCCAGTCTGTTCGGTCCGCACCAGTTCGCCAACGCCGGCCTCGCGGTCGCCGCCATCCTCGCCTGGGACGAGGGCCGCATCGACGAGATCTCGCTATCCAGGGGGGTGTCGACGGCGGCTTGGCCGGGCCGCTTCCAGCGTCTCGACCAGGGTCCGCTCGCGCGCATGGCCCGCGCCAGCGGCGCCGATCTGTGGCTCGATGGCGCCCACAATCCGCACGCCGGGCGCGCCCTGGCCGAGGCCTGCGAGCGCCTGGTGGCTCGGGACGGCCGGCCCCTGACGATGATCGTCGGCATGCTGGGGCGCAAGGACGCGCGCGGCTTCTTCGACGCGTTCGCGGGGCTGGCCCCACGGGTGCTGACGTGCGGATTCCATTCCCCCAATGCAACGCCCCCGGACAATCTCGCCGACGCGGCTCGCGCCGCCGGTCTGGAGGCTCAGGCGACCGGTTCGGTCGAAGGCGCCCTGGCCCAGGCGCTGGACAGCGAGACAGGCGCGGCGCACGTACTGATCTGCGGGTCGCTGCACTTCGTCGGTGACGTCCTGGCGTTGAGCCCCGCAACCTGGCCGACCTGACCCGTCCGGCCCCCTGTCCGTTCGTGATGAATCAGAAGGCAACCACCATGGCGGGCCGGCGATGAAGACCCTGGTGCTGTTCGGCGCGACCGGCGACCTCTCCCGGCGGATGCTGATGCCGTCACTGTATGGGCTGGATGCCGACGGGCTGCTGCCGCGCGACCTGGCCATCGTCGGGACAGCGCGCAGCGCCGGTGATGACGCCTGGTTCCGCGCCCTGGTGGGCGCCTCGCTCGCCAGGTTCATGGACGCCGAGCGGTTGAAGCCCGACTTGCTCGAACGCTTTCTGGCGCGGCTGCGCTACACGCCCGTGGATGTCTCCGTACCCGGACAGTTTGCCGCGCTGCGCGCAGCGGTCGGTGAACCGCCCCCCGAAGAGCTGTGCATCTTCCTTTCCACCGCCCCGTCGCTGTTCGGGTTGACCATCGACGGCCTCGCGACCGCCGGGCTCGCGGGCGACCACACCCGCCTGGCGCTGGAGAAGCCGCTCGGCCATGATCTGGCCTCCAGCCGGGCCATCAACGACGCGGTGGCGGCGGTGTTCCCGGAGAGCCGGACGTTCCGGATCGATCACTATCTGGGCAAGGAGACGGTCCAGAACCTGCTGGCGCTGCGCTTCGCCAACGTCCTGTTCGAGCCGCTATGGAACGCCCAGGGCATCGATCACGTCCAGATCACGGTGGCCGAGACCGTGGGCCTCGAGGGGCGGCTCGGCTTCTACGACGATGCCGGCGCGCTGCGCGACATGGTCCAGAACCATATGCTCCAGCTGCTGGCGTTCACGGCCATGGAGCCGCCGTCGCGGTTCGACGCCACATCGGTGCGCGACGAGAAGGTCAAGGTCCTGCGCTCGCTGCGGCCGATCGATGCGCAGACGGTGCGGACGCACAGCGTGATCGGACAATACGAGGCCGGGGCGGAGTTCGGCCAGCCGGTGGTGAGCTATGTCGAGGAACTGGGGCGGCCCAGCAACACCGAGACGCTCGTCGCCCTGAAGGCGCACGTCGACAACTGGCGCTGGAAAGGCGTGCCCTTCTATCTGCGCACCGGCAAGCGGCTGCCCAGGCGGCAGACAGAGATCTTCATCCAGTTCGCGTGCGTCCCGCACTCGATCTTCTCCGGGCCCGGCGCCGCGCTGCAGCCCAACAAGCTGATCATCCGCCTGCAGCCGGAGGAGAACATCAGCCTGCGCCTGATGGCCAAGGAGCCAGGTCTGGACCGCTCCGGCATTCGGCTGCGCGAGGTGCCGCTCGATATCAGCATCCCCAACGCCTTCGCCGACATCCGCCGGCGCATCGCCTACGAGCGGCTGCTGCTGGATCTGCTGGACGGCGATCCGACCCTGTTCGTGCGCCGCGACGAGGTGGAGGCTCAGTGGACCTGGATCGACGCCATCCGCGCCGGCTGGGCGGCCAACGGCATGATCCCCCGAGGCTACCAGGCCGGCACCTGGGGCCCCTCCGCCGCCATCGCGCTCACCGAACGCGACGGGGTGACGTGGAACGATTGACGCCCCTCCCTCCCCTTCGGGGGCCTTCATGGGGAGGGACAGGCCGCGCGAGCGGCCAGGGTGGGGCTCTGCGAAACTGAGCACGGCCCGGCCCCACCCCGGACTTCGTCTCGACCCTTCCCATGAAGGGGAGGAAGGGCGCTCGGCGAGCCTTACGCGGCGGCTTTGACGCCGGTTTCGGCGAGCCAGTCGAGGATCTTCTGCTTGGGCATGGCGCCGACCTTCATGGCCGTCATCTGGCCGTCCTTGAACAGCATCATCGTGGGGATGCCGCGCACACCGTAGCGCGAGGGCGTGGTCGGGCTTTCCTCGATGTTGAGCTTGGCCACGGTGACCGCGCCTTCCAGATCCCGGGCGATCTGTTCGAGCGCCGGGGCGATCTGCTTGCAGGGTCCGCACCATTCGGCCCAGAAGTCGACCAGCACCGGCTTGGACGATTGCAGCACATCAACCTCGAAGCTGGCGTCAGTGACGGCGACGGTGCTCATCGGATAACTCCTTGTTTGTCCGTTCGATGTAGGCCGCCGGCGCGCGAGGTCAACCGGCCGCCTCCTGCGGAATTTCTGACGCCCCTGTGAGCGGCGGTGACATCGTGCGCCGCCGTGGCGCGCTCATGAACCAGGCCGCCCCGCGTCTGCGGCGTTGCATGACGTAGTATGGCGCGGCCACCGTCATGATGGCCAGGTCGACGATGAGGCTCGGCCGTCCGACATCGGGGTCGATCCAGTTGGCGTAGAGGACGTAGATGAGTGCGGCGAGCGCCACCGCCGGCGCGAGCGGGAACAGTGGCATGCGATAGACTCCATGCGACGTCGAACCGGTGATGCGCCCGGCCAGCACCGCGAGGCATAGCAGGGCGTACATCACCACCACGCCGGCGCCGGTGAACACCAGAAGCACGTGGAGCGGCACGAAGCAGGTCGCCATCCCCGTCGCGCCGGCCAACATCGTCGCCACCCAGGGCGAGTCGAAGCGGCTGTGCAGACGCGTGAGCAGGGCGTTGACGCCGCCGTGCCATACTCGGTCTCGCGCGCTGGAGAAGTAGAACCGCGCGTTGATGAGGACGATGGCGATCACCGCGTTGACGATCGCCAGCGCCACGCCGAGGCTGACGACGGTGTCGAGCGTGCGCCCTCCAGCGACCAGCACGAAATCGCTGAACGGCCGCTCGGAGGCGATCATCGCCTTCAGGTCGGGCGCGCCGATCAGCACCGCGGCCATGGGGATGAACTCGAAGGCGATGGTCAGTCCAAGCGCCAGCAGGATCGCGCGCGACACACGCCGGGGCGCCTCATGCATCTCCTCGCTGAAGCAGACCGCCGCGCCGAAGCCGTTGTAGGCGAACACGGCCACGGCCGTGGCCAGCCCGATCGAGGCCACCGACGCCGGGGCGAAGTGGCCGTGGGTGACCACCATCGGGTGCAGCAGGAATTCGCTGATCGGCCGCCGCGCGTGCATGAAGCCCAGCGCGCCGAGGATGATCAGGGCCAGGAGCTCGACCGCAAGGAAGGCGCCCGTCACCCACGCATTGAGGCGAATGTTGAGGACGCCCAGCAGCATGGACGCGCCGATGATACCGAGCGCCAACGGAACCGTCGGGACGCCCGGCCAGATGGCGTTGACGTAGGCGCCGGCCCCAAGCGACAGCACCGCCGGCCCCATGGTCGAGCCCACCACGTTGCTGACCATGAACACGAAGCCGACGAATGGGCCCAAGGTGTGGCCCATGAGCGAATACTCGCCGCCCGCCACCGGGTAGGCTGACGACAGCTCAGCGTAGACGAGCGCCATGGCCAGGGCGATGCAGGCGGCCACGGCCATGGCGATGAAGGCGCCCGTGCCCGCCATCTGGATGACGCCGGGAACGATCACGAACACCGAGGACGCGGGGGTGACCGCAGACAGCGTGAGCAGCAGGACGCCGGTGACCTTCATGCTGCGGGCGAACGGGCGGGGTTGGCTTGCAGTCAAGAGGCGTCCCTTCGCCGCGGCCAGCCCTCGGCCGCTCCACGTTGCGGACGTTGGCGCTGGGGATCAATAGCCGCGAACGTGATCCGCCCGGATGAAGCGCCGGCGCCCGTTCGGGCGGCGTCAGGCTGGTCGTCGCTCGCCGCATCTGCGCACAGTGCCGGTAGAGCTGCTCTTCGGTGCTGGTCTCGATCAAACCCCGCCCGTGAACCGGGTTCGGTATCGCGCAACCGGCGCTACGCCCGCGCGCGCGCCAGCGCCTCGCGCATCAGACGTTCCGGGACAGGCATGAGTCTCGGGCCATCGGTCCACAGAAGGGCGGCTTCGATGGCGCGGCCGGGATAGATCTCCGCGAGGACGGCGGCGTAGATGGCCATCTGCAGGACGTAGCCGGGATCGGCGTCCTCGATGCGGTGCGGCGCGGGGCGGTTGGTCTTGAAGTCGACCACCAGGACCCGGTTCTCCTCGACCACCAGGCGGTCGATGCGCCCTGAGATCGCGACACCGGGAGGCAGGCTCGACGCCGCGCCGGTAAGGGCCACCTCGGCCCGCGAGCCGGGGCCGAACACCGCGGCGAAGCGCGGATCGGCCATGACCGCGAGCGCGGCGCCGGCCATCTCCGCCCGATGCTCGTCCGTCAGGTCGCGCTCCCTGGCCAGCAGGCGCCGCGCGGCCGCGGGACGCTCGCTCTCGGGCAGGTCGGGCAGGCGCTCGAACAGCCGATGGATCAGGTCCCCGCGCCGATAGCGGCCGAGGCCATCGACATTGGCCAGCGGCGAAGGCGCGGCCGCGCGTGACTCTTCCCCCAGGCTGGTGGGCGAGGCGTAGCGCTGGCCGGCCGGTTCAGCGGGAGCGAGGCCGGCGGTCCACGCCGGGAGCGCCGCGTCCGGGGCCCGCGAGTCCTGCCGGCGCGTCACGGGCTTCGGATCGAGGCCATAGCGCCAGCCTTCGGCGCCGCCGGGCAGCTCAAACCGGCGGATGAACAGGTCGTCGAAGGCGCGCTGGACGAAATGATACCAGCTGCGCTCGAAGCGCGTCGGCTGGCTCTCCACCCCGCACACGATCAGCCGATCCCGCGCCCGCGTCAGCGCCACGTAGAGCAGGCGCGCCGATTCGTGCTCGATGGCGATGTCGCGCCGCGCCCGCGCCCGGGATGACGCCTCGCAATCGTCGGCCTTGCGCGGCGCCCACAGGAAGCCGCCGTCTTCGTCGTTGAGCAGGGGCCCAGCCTGGGCGGTGGCGCGGGTGGTCGTGTCGGGCAGGATCACGATCGGCGCTTCCAGCCCCTTGGCGCCGTGAACGGTCATCACCCGGACCTCGCCGCCGCCGCGCGGATCGGCCTCGTCCTGCTCGCGCTTGATCTCCAGGTCGGTGGCGGCCATCTGCGCCAGGAAGGTCTCCAGGTCGCGCACGCCGCGGGCCTCGGCGGCCAGGGCCTGGGCGACGAAGGCGTCCAGCGCCTCCTCGCCCTCGGCGCCCAGGCGGGTGAGGATGCGCTGGCGCATGGAGCGACCCTCGGCGTCGAGCCGGCCCAGGACGCGGCAATAGAAATCGAACGGCGCGGTGCTGCGCGCCTCGTCCCGCGCCCATGCGAGGAACGACATGGCCGCGCGCCACGCGGGGCGCTCGCCGGCGCGGCGTCCGAGCACGCTCCACAGCGCGCCCTCGCGCCGCCAGGCGAGGTCGAACAGGCCGTCCTCGTCCACGTCGCAGAACGGACTGCGCAACAGCGCGGCCAGGGTCAGGTCGTCGGTCGGAAATCGGGCGAACCGGCCGAGCGCCATCAGGTCCTCGAACACGCCATGCTCGGAGAGCTTCAGCCGATCGGCCCCCGCAATGGGTGCGCCCATGCGTTTGAGCGCGCGGATGATCTCGTCGAACAGCGCGTTGCGCCGGCGCACCAGGATCAGCACGTCGCCGTAGCGGCACGGCCGCATCAGCCGACTGTCGCGGTCCATCACGCCATCGCCGCGGGCGACCATCGCCACGACGGCGCCCGCCACCCGCTGCGCCAGCAGTCGGTTGGCGCCGCGCGGCGGCTCGCTGTCCACCGGCGCCCAGGGGTCGGGATCGGACGTTTCCTCGCCCATCTCCACCGGCCAAAGTTCGACGCAGCCGGCCGGCGCCCTGGTGGCGATGTGAACGATAGGGAACGGGATCAGGCTTTCGCCGCGCGCCGGGCGCAGGCCCGCCAGCGCCTCGTCGGCCTGGAACACCGCATCGACGAACGAGAGGATCTCGGGCGCCGAGCGCCAGCTCTCCAGCAGCTTGACCGGCTCGAAGCGCTGGCGGGCCGCGCGGGCCATCTGGCCGAAGGCCTGCGTCTCCACCGACAGACGTTCCGGCGCCGCGCCCTGGAAGGAGAAGATCGACTGCTTCTCATCGCCCACCGCGAACACCGTGCGGCCGGCCGGCGCCGCCCCCGCGCCGCTGAAGAACTCGGCGGTGATCGCGCGCAGGATGTCCCATTGGTCGGGCGCCGTATCCTGCGCCTCGTCCAGCAGGACGTGCTCGAGGCCGCCGTCCAGCTTGAACAGCACCCACGCGGCGTCGGCGCGCTGGGTGAGGAGGCGGTGGGCGAGGGCGATCAGATCGCCGAAATCCAAATCTCCGCGCGCTTCCTTGGCGCCCTCGTACAGCCTGGCGTAGGCGGTGGCGAGCCAGAGGGCGTGGACGGTGTCCTCCCCCACGGTCGCGGCGGCGCACTTCGCGTGGGTGTCGGCGTGCCGGTCCTGTTCCTGTTTCAGCCAGTCGCGCGCCGCCTTATCGACGGAGCTGGTGACGAGCTTGGCCCTGGGGGTCGAGGCCTTGGTGCTGAACACGGCCCACACATCGGCGAACCTGGACCCCGGCCCCACCGCCAGCATGGCGGCCGCCAGCGCCCGATCCTTCGAGCCCGTCCCCAGCGCGACCGCCTGCGCCGTACGCTTCCATGCGCCCCAGCGCATCAGCGCCATGGCTTGAGCCCCGACCTCAGCGCGGGACGACGGCCCGTCGAAGCCGCAGCGGCGCCACACGTCCTGACTGCAGTCGCCGCCGCACGCCGTCACATAGGCGTCGATGGCCGCGCGCCGCGCTTCGAAGTCGGCGAACATGGCGTTGAACGACCGCCAATCGAGCTGCACCGAGAAGTGGGCGTACGCCGCGGCCACGGCGCTGTCGGGCGCGGCCAGCGCGAGCGCCGAGACGTTGTCGCGGGCGCGGGCCGACACTTCCGCCGCCGCGGTATCGTCCAGCACGGTGAAACCGGGCGACACGCCCGCTTCCAGCGGGAAGCGCCGCAGCAGCTTCTCGCAGAAGGCGTGGATGGTCTGGATCTTCAGGCCGCCGGGCGTTTCCAAGGCGCGGGCGAACAGCGCCCTGGCCTTGGAGAGCTCGCGCCCGCTCTCGTCGATCTCCGCCAGGGCCCGGTTGAGCGCCTCGTCGGCCATCACCGCCCAGGCGCCCAGCTGCTGGAACAGGCGCCGCTGCATCTCGGCCGCGCCCGCCTTGGTGTAGGTGACGCAAAGGATCGCTTCCGGCCGCGCGCCGTCCAGCAGCAGGCGTGCCACGCGCTTGACCAGGGTCGAGGTCTTGCCCGAACCGGCGTTGGCCTGGACGAACACGCAGGCGCGCGGATCGGAGGCCTGGACCTGGGGTTCGAGCCGGACGTTCAATCGGGCCCCTCCCCTTCCTCGCCGATCACATGCCACTCCCACAGGCGCGCCAGATGATCGTAGTCGCCGCCGTATTGACCGATGAACTGCGGGATGGCCCAGGAGGCGTAGGGCGTCGCCGGATCGTCGAAGTGCGCCACCCGTCGCTTCAGCCCTGCCAGCGCCTGGGCGGCCAGCGCCGGCGCGTCGCCGTCGCCGCGCGGCTCCTCGCGCCCGGGAATACGGCCGCCGCTCACGCGCACGTACAGCAGTTCGGCGGGACTGAGCGGCCCCAGTTCGGCGAAGCCTCCGGCCGCCAGGATGGCGCCGGTCAGGGTAAGCTGCGGCGCGAGATCGGTGCGCACCATCTTCTGGCTGGGAGCGACGCCGGTCTTGAAGTCGATGATGTCGGCGACCGCGCCGCGGGCCTCGATGCGGTCGGCCCGGGCCGAGAGTGTGAACGGGCCACCCGGCGCGGCGAAGCTGATCTTGCCCTGTTGCTCCACGGCCAGGCGCGCGCCGGGCCGGCGGCGGCGCTCGAAGTCCGCCACCCACGGGGCGACATTGGCGGCCAGCGCCCGCTCGCGCGTCATCCTCGCCGCCGGCATCCGCGCCCGGGCAAGCTCCTCCAGGATGAGCGCGGCGAACACCTCCGCGGCGTCCGCGACCAGCTCTCCAGGATGCTCGCCGGCGAAGCGCTCGAACGCCTTATGAATGGCCGTGCCGCGCGCCAGGGCCTCCACCGGCGCGTCCGGCCGGTCCAGCGGGCGCAGCCCAAGGACGCGCTGCGCATAGACGGCGTAAGGATCGCGCACCCAGCGTTCTACCGCCGTCACCGGCAGCTCGCGTGGGCGCGCTTCCACGGGCGGGGCCGGGCGCGGCCGCGGAGCGGTCCTGAGGGACGGCGGCGGCTCGGCCAGCGTCGCGTCCAGGGCGCGGGCCCAGGCCACCACCTCCGGGCGGCTCGGCAGATCAAGGCCCGCGCCCTTGGCCAACGTGCGCAGCCGCCACAGCCAGCGCGAGGCCACGGCCGGCGCCCCGGCGCGCCGCTCGGAATGGAGGAGGACCACCTGCGGCGCGCACGCCGCCTGGGCGAAGTCGTGCGCCGAAAGGCCGATCCGGCGCTCGGGCGGCGGCAGGCCGAGGCGCTCGCGCATTGGCCGCGACAGGAACGGGTCGATGGGCGCGCCCTGAGGCCATACGCCCTCCTCGAGGCCTGCCAGGATCAACAGGTCGGCGCGGATCAGGCGCGCCTCGAGCACGCCCAGGATGCGCAGCCGCGGGTGGCTGGCCCCGCCCGGCCGGACCAGTTCGCGGGCGAGCAGGCTCTCGACAAGCTGGGAAAAGCCGCCGCGCGTGACCTCCGGCAGGCCGTCGCTCTCCTCGATCAGGCTGGCGAGCACGGCGGCCAGCTGTTCGCCGTCCTGCCCGGCCCAAAGCTCACCCGCGTCGCCGCGAGGGCCGGCGGCCAGCGCCTCCAACGTGGCGGCGAGCGCCCTGGCCGCCTCGGCCGGCGTGGCCGTATCGCCGGTGTAGGGCGCGTCGCCCAGCGCCAACCCCTCGCGCAGCAACGCCGCCAGTTCGCTGGCTAGGATGAGCGAGGCGACTCGGCCCTCGGCGGGCGGATCGGCGGCCTCGGCGTCCACCAGCTTCTCGCTCAGCTGGGCCGCGAGCTGCATCCAGCCTCCTGGGCGAGCGCCGCGCAGGCCGTATCGTTCGAGCGCCACGCGGCCGCGGTCGAGATCGCGCGCCTCCAGCCCCAGGCGCGTGAGCGGGTGCTTGAGGACGGCCAGCAGGGTGACCGGATCGGCCGGATCGACCGCCGCGCGCGCGGCAAGGCTGGCGAGGACGGCGGCGGGGGTGGACGCAAGCGGCTGGCCCGCGGAGGAATCGGCGGTGACGCCCCACCTCGTCAGCCGTGCGCTGACGCGGCGGGCGAGGGCGGCGTCGGGAGAGACCAGGGCGGCGGTGCGCCCGGGAACCTCCAGCGCCTCGCGCAGCAACAGGGCGGCGACCGTCGCCGCCTCCTCCTCGGTCCCCGCCGTGAGCGCGCTCAGGCCACGCAGGCCCTCGGCCACCGGATCCTCGCCTTCGACGCCTTGCGCGCGCAGGTCGGCGATCACCTGCAGCCAGTCGGCGGTGGCGTCGGGCGGGCGCAGGGCCTCGTTGATCAGCCGTCGGCGCCAACGCCCGGCGCCCGGCGCCTCGCCCGCCGAAGGCCACTCGGCGACGCCATCACGCCCGACGCCGGCGCGCTCGATCAGGCGGCGCATGGCTCCCTGCGGATGCTGATCGTCCACCTGGGCCCAGGCCTCGTCGGCGAGAGAGGTGTCGAGGCCGGGCAGCACGACGCACCCGCGTGGCGCGGTGGCGATCGCCGTCAGCAGGTCGGCGTTGGCCGGGGCCGAGCCGGTCGAGCCGGCGGCGATCAGCACCTCGCCCGGCGGCCGATCGCGCCAGCGTTCGGCCAGCCGGCGGATCAGCGCCACGCGCCGGGCGGCGACGTCCATCATGCCCAGCTCGGCCAGCCGCACCGGCCACGCCTCCAGCGCGATGTTCAGGAAGTCGGCGGATTGGCGCCAATGCCGCGCCAGGTCGCCCTCGACGAGATCGGCGACCGCCTGCGCATCGCCGGTCTCCTCGATCTGGCAGGCGTCCAGGAAGCTCGCCAGCGCGTCGGCCAGCTCCAGCGCGGCGCGGGCGTCGAGCCGGCGCTCGAGCAGATCCTCGTGCTGGGCCACCAGTCCCGCCAGTTCGAACCGCCGGCGCGCGGGCGTGATCGCCGGCGGCAGCTCCAGTGCCAGGTCGCCCGGCTCGAACGGAGCTTCGTCCTCGTCCAGGTCGCCCAGGGTGCGGATGCGCGGCAGCAGCACCGCCCTGGTCCCCGCGGACTTCAGGAACGCCTGGGCGAGCGAGCGCGCGGCCCGGCGCGTGGGCAACAGCACCACGGCTTCAGACAGGGCCTCGGCGCCGCGCGGCGAGAGGTCGCGCCAGATCCCGTCGGCCAGGTCTTCCAGGAATGGCCGATGGGCGGGGATGGTGAACCAGCGCGGCGCGGGGCCGCCCAGAAAGCCGCTCATAAGCCGCTCATGCGGTCACGGCCAGCCTTGCTTGCGCCGCCTCCCAGGCTGCTGGATCGCCCACATGCATCCAGAAACCGCCGGCGACCACGCCGTGCAGCCGCCCTGCGCGCGCCAGACCCATCCAGTGGGGGAAGATGCCGTGCGCGCCGTCGGGCCATGCATCGATCACCGCCGGATCGAGCAGATGGACGCCCATGTAGGCGAGGGGCGCGCGCGCCTCGGCCCCGCGGTGCGCGAGCGCGCCGGCGGTGGAGATGAAGAAGTCGCCCGGACCCTCGAAGCCCAGGGTGTGCTCGATGGGGATCGTGAGCAGCAGATCGTCCATCCGCGCGCCATCCCAAGCGGCCAGCAGCGCCGGCAGGGCGCCGGCGTCGGTCCACACCGAATCGATATTGGCCACCAGGATAGGCGCATGGCCCAGCAGCGGGCGCGCCTTCTTCAGGCCGCCGGCGGTCTCGAGCAGGCCGTCGCGCTCGTCCGAGATGATGATGTCGAGGCCGGCGCGCCGTCTCAGGTGGGTTTCCAGCAGATCGGCGAAAGCGTGGACGTTCACCACCACCCGCTGGACGCCGACTTCGATCAGCCGATCGAGCATGTGGTCGACGAGGGCCCTGCCGCCCACTTCCACCAGCGCCTTGGGTCGATCGTCGGTCAGCGGCCGCAGGCGGGTGCCCAGGCCCGCGGCGAGGACCATGGCGGTGGTGGGCGCGCTCATCGGCAGGCGTGCGCTGGCGCGTGACGCGCCAGCCAGTCGGCCAGTCCCGGCGGGGCGGGGCCGGCGAGGCAGCGGTCGAGATAACCCCACAGCCTTGGCATGAAGGCGGCGTAGCGCGGCTTGCCGTCGCGGATCACCAGGCGGGCGAAGATGCCCAGGATGCGCACCACATTGAGCGCGCCCAGCCCGTGGAAGTCAGCCAGGAACGCGTCACGATCGAGGTCCGGCCGCGCCGCGAAGTAGCGCGCGAGCGCCGCCTGCTCGCGCTCGGCGGAGACGTCTCGGCGAGCGTCATGCAGCAGCATGGACAGGTCCCAGGCCGGATGGGCGCGCAGGGCGTCCTGGAAATCCAGCATGCCTACCCGCGCGGCGCCGGCGCGGTCTGGTAGCCAGATCAGGTTCTCGGCATGGTAGTCGCGGTGGCAGAAGACCACCGCGCCCGCCTCGCCGCGCGCCCGCACCGGCGCCCAGATTGCCTCCCACTCGGCGCTCGCCGCCTCGTCGAAGGCCAGCGCCGGCCGCAGGCGCGGCAGCCAGTCGAGGATCAGTTCGCCCGCCGTCCGCAGCGCCAGATCGTCGTAGGTGAGCAGCGGCCACTTCGCTTCGTCCGCCTCCAGGACGGCAGGGGGTTGTTCCTGGTGCAGGCGCGTCAGGCCGTCGATGGCGGCGTCATAAAGCGGGGCCTCGTCGGCGCCGGCTTCGATCAGGCGGGCGTAGAGGTCGTCGCCAAGGTCCTCGAGCACGGCGAAGCCGGCGGCGGCGTCGGCGGCGACGACGCTCGGCGCGGAGAGGCCGAGACCGCGCAGATATCCGGCGCAGGCGACGAACGCGTCCACCCGGCCGGCCGCCAGGCGCGCCAGGGCATTGTAGCCCAGCGCCGCGCGCTCGGCGCGGCTAGCGCACGGCGGGCAAGGTTGCGTCTCAGCACTCGGCGGCTGGTCCATGAAGATCAGGCTTGGTCCGAAGGGCGGATGCAGGCGCTCATAGCGGCGGGTCGAGGCATCGCCGGCCAGGGGCGCGCGGATGGCGCTCGCCAGGCCCGCCCCCCGCAGGAAATCGATCCGGGCGCCCTCGCGCTCAGACGTCAATGGCGCGGTCCTCCCACGCCCCGTGCGGGGTCAGGCGGGCGCGGCGAGTGTCGCCGTCGGGAGTGAGTTCGACGTCGAGCCGATTGGCCGGCAGGTGATGGCCCAGCCGTTCGGCCCACTCGATCACCACCGCGCCGTCGTGCAGCGCCTCGTCGAGCCCGATCTCCAAGGCTTCGGTGGGATTGGCCAGCCGGTAGAGGTCGAAATGGGCGATGGGAAAGCGGCGGCCCTGGTAGAACTGCACCAGGGTGAAGGTGGGACTGGGCACATCCCGCTCGCCCGGCGACAGAGCCCGGACCAGTCCGCGCGCCAGCACCGATTTGCCAGCCCCCAGCGGCCCGCTCAGGCACACCGCCTCGCCTTTCCGCAGGGCCTCCGCCAGGGCCGCGCCCAGCCGCGCGGTGTCGGCTTCGGTGTTCAGCCGGAAGTCTCCCGCCACCGGAACGATCATGCCGGCCGCCTGCGGGGCGCGCGGGGCTTCCCCAACGCCGTCCCTGAGCTTGTCATCGAGTCGCGGACCATGGCGCCACCATGCTCGCGCCGTCCGGCCGTGGGCAAGGCCCGATCGCCGCCCCGGTTGCCTTGGCTGGCGCCGGCGCGCAGCATGCGACGCCAACTTACGGGAGCGGCCCTGATGAACAGATTTCGCCGATGGGCTGCGTTCATTCTCATCCTCGACGTGATCGGCGCCGGCGGGTGGCTGGTCTGGCAGTTCGACCTGCGCTGGCGGCCGCACATCATCGCCAGGGACCAGGCCCAGATCGCCGGCGTGCTTCAGGGCGCGGGTTGGGTATCGCCGCACCTGGCCGGCCCCAAGGTCTATGTCATCGCGCATGAGGACTGCACGGGCTGCGCCGGCCTCATCTCAACGGAACTGCCCAAGCTCGAGGCCGCCGGCGTCGAGACGCGGGTGATCATGATCGCCCTGGCCGACAAGAACGGCCAGGCCAAGTCCACCCCCGCCGAGCGCTCCACCGTGGCCGAGTTATGGGTCAACCGCGACTGGAAGCTCTTTCAGCGCTGGATGGCCGCCACCCCGCCCAGAGCCTGGACCGCTCCCGGCGTCCCCACCGCTGACGGCGACGCCGCCCGCACCGCCGTCCTCCAGTCCGGGCGCGCGGCCGCCGACCAGCTGCGCCCGCTGCTGGGCCACAACGGCGTCCGGTTCGACTACCCGCTGCTGATCTGGTGGAACAAGGCCGGCGTCATGCACGCCTGCCTCTGCCGCGACCCGAGAGCCTACCGTCCGGTGGAGAAGGAGCTTGGGGCGTAGGGGCGCAGCCAACCATCGTCGCTGCAGACGGTTGGCACTCCGCTGGAGCCCTACCCCGGCTTCGCCGGTACTTCCCCCAGAGAGAGAGCCGGTACTTCCCCCAGAGAGCCGGTACTTCCCCCAGAGAGAGAGAGAGAGAGAGAGAGAGGCGAGCGGCGACAACGAACCCTTTCTCTCCCCCCGCCGTTGGGGAGTCGTTGGGGGGAGTACGCCCGAAGGGCGGGTAGCGGAGTGGTGCGTTCGCAACATCGAACAGGCGTTGGCGGCCGCAGCGGGTGGCGCTCCTACATCGAAGCGCCGTCGCCGTGGACACCGGGATGGCGGCGGGCACGGCCGGAGTCAGCAGCCGCGCGTTCACGCCCATGCGCTCGTGAGTCCGGTCCGCGGCCATCCACTGTGTGATGCATCCGCAGGTGCGGCAACGGTGGAACTCGAGGTCGCGGTCACCCCACAGGTAGACGTCGGTAGGCCCGTTCTCGGCGGCGAACCGCACCTGCGGCCGCTGGTAGCACCCCCAGAGCGCGCCGTAGCGACGGCAGATCGAGCAGTTGCAACTGTTCAAATCGACCGGCGCCGTCTCGACCACAAATCGCACGGCTCCGCAGTGGCAGGACGCTTCGGTCATCAGTGTCTCCTCGGCGTTGCGACAAGCGTCTCCATCTCCGCCCTCGCCCGTGAGGGGCCCCTCGCCTACTCGTCGAAGCCGACGAACACCGTGGCGTCGTCGACGGACTTGCGGCGAGAGACGACCGCGTTGGCCGGGAAGGTGTCGTCGGGATAGCCCATGGCGATACAGATCATGATCACCTGGTCGTCGGCGATGCCCGCATGCTCGCGCACGACGGGAGATTGCATGATGCCCTGGCTGTTGATCACGCAGCCCAGGCCCCGTGACCAGGCGGCGTTGACCAGGGCGTTGGCCACCGCGCCGCAGTCGAACGGCGCAATGTCGCCGCCGTGGATCGACCGATCATAGGTCACCACCACCGAGAGCGGCGCGTCGAACTGGCGAAAGCCGCGCAGCACCCAGTCCATCCGCTTTTCCTGATCATGCCGCTCGATGCCCATGGCCCCGAACAGCTGCTTGGCGATCTCGATCTGGCGCTCCCTGTGTGTCCCGGCGTATTCCCCGTGGCCGCGAAACTCGCGCGAGGAGGGGACGCCGGCCAGGTTGCGTTCGGTATTGCCGGCGCGGATGCGGTCGAGCGCGGCGCCAGTGACCACGTAGAAATTCCAGGGTTGGGTGTTCAGAGACGAGGGCGCGCGCATGGCCATCTCGATGACCTCCCGGATCACCGCCTTGGGCACAGGGTCGCGCTTGTAGCCGCGGATGCTGCGGCGGCCCAGGACAACATCATCGAACGATTGGGCCATCGCCGCCTCTGACACTCAAGGGTTGGGCCGGGCGCCGGAGGGCGAGCCGTCCGATCCCAGCAGGTGGAGCGCGCGTCCTATCCGGCTCGCCGCCGCCAGGAAAGCCGGTTCGTCGATCGTCCCCGTCCCTGCGCTTGCCCTCACAGCGGCCGAGGTGGAGGGTGCTTCGATTGGCTTGCCGCCGGGGAGCGGCGCTCACGGGCGACGCGGCTCGAGCAGAGAGCGAGCCTCCGCCTTCGCCCTTGGTCGAGGGAGAAACCGGCATGATCGTGGTCGTCAACGGCGCCGATTGCGCGAACGGGGCCAACGGCGCAGCGCGGTTCGCCCGGTCACGCGGCAGCGGCGACGGCCGCGACGCGACCGATTTGAGCAACACCGCGACGGCGAACGGTGGGTCGGGCGGCAACGGCGGTGCGGACGGGAACGGGCCGGTCAACACCAAGGGGATGTACGACGGGCCAAGCGGCGACGCCGGCGCCGGCGCGGGCGCGCGTGCGGCCACAGCCTCGGCCACCGCGTCGGCCGACTCGGCAAGCGGGACCGCCGCCCAGGCCGCCGCGGCCGGCGGCGCCGGCGGCGCGGGCGGGCTCCCCGGCGATGGCGATCCCGACGGCACGAAGCCAGGGGTGGGCGCCTTGGCGCCCGCTCCACCTTCGCCGCTGCGCTCTGCTCACGTCAGCGAACCTCAAGGCTGCGAGAGGCGACCGCGTACGCCCAGCCGTGGCCGCGCCGGGGCGGCCTAATGCACCGAAGGTGTTCATGGGTCCCCGGGACTAACGCCCGGGGATGATGTTCAGGGGTGGGAGGGGCACAAGGGGCTCGGTACGGGCCGCGCGATGCGGGCATCCTGTCATGCGCTGTCGAGCCACCCTAGCGAAACTCCGGAACGGGCGTCTTGACGCCGCTGACACCTTACCGTAGAGAAATGCATTACTAGATGGTAAGGCGATGAAGGAACCGCTCATGCCGCAAGTGATCCGCTCGATCGAGGTCCAGGCGCCGCCGAGCGCCGTCTGGCGCTGGCTGGCGAGCCAGGAAGCGCTGCGCCGCTGGATCAGCCCCAACATAGAGATCGATCTGAAAATCGGCGGCGCCTACCGGTTCCTGGGCCCCGATGACGAGACCTGGGTCAGCGGTACGGTCCTGGAGCTGACGCCGGAGGGCGCCCTGATCCTCTCCTGGATGGAGGAGGGGCAGGGATGGGTGCATCCGGGCCGGCTGGTGATCACGCTCGCGCCCACGCCCGCCGGCACGCACGTCACCCTGATCCACGACGGCTTCGCGGGGATCGGCAAGCCTGGCTGGGCCGCCACTGTACATGACTACGAGCTCGGCGCGGACCACCACAGGATTCTGGAGAAGCTTGCCGACCTCGTCAGTGCGCGCGTCGTTGCCTGACGCCAGCGACGATCTGTTCCGGACGCTGGCCGACCCCACGCGCCGGCGCATCCTCGATCTGCTTGCGGAACGCGGCGCGCTGACCGTAAGCCAGTTGGCCGCGGAGTTCCCAAGCCTGGTGGCGTCGGGGATTTCCAAACACCTGATGGGCCTGCGGGCGGCCGGCCTGGTCAGCGCGACGCGCCAGGGTCGCCAGCAGATCTACCGCCTCAACGCCGCCGCCATGGCGGCCGCACTGGCGCCGTGGCTGGCGAAGTACGAGCCCTATTGGTCCGCCACCCTCGAACGCCTGCGCGATCTCGCGGAAGGGCGGTAGTCCGACAGCCCCAGCCCATTGAACCGGTGGCTGGCGGAAGAGATCGATCGTCGGTATTCCAACTCTGCCTTTTAGGGGACGCCGTGTTGACCAAGCCGAGCAGGTTGGCCCTGGCGCAACTTTGGTTCAATTTTCATCCCGGTCTGCTCGGGTTGCTGGTTGCCGGTCTCATCGCCGTTATACTTTGCGGATTCCTATACATCCCGATTGGACCCGCCACGAAGATGACCGGCGCCCTTGTGCGCGTGTCGCCGACGCCAGGGCGAAGCGCATACCATCCGCTGGCCTTTGTCAGGCTTGGCGATCGCGAAGTTGCCCTGCGGCTGCTGTTAGGCGAACGATGCAGTCCAGGCAGCCGAATCAATGTTGTCAAACAACAATACATCCTGAGAGTGGTCTATTCTGCGGAGTGGCCGGCATGCCCGGCGCCTTGAGCTGTATCTGCTTGCCAGGACGGGCAGCGGTTGTGGGCGGGTGCCTCTTCCTCCTCGTGTCCACGTCAGCCCTGGCCGGCCCGCCGTTCATCACCGACGATCCCGAACCGGTCGATCTGGGCCATTGGGAGGTCTACGTTTTTTCCGACGGCGCCTTCGACCACGGCTCGGCGACGGGCGTCGGCCCCTCGATCGAGATCAACTACGGCGCGGCGCCGAACCTGCAGCTGCACCTGATCGCCAACACCGCCTACGACGCCCCGCAGGGCGGCGCCCGGCAATGGAGCCTGGGCGACACCGAGCTGGGCGCGAAATACCGCTTCATCAGCCCGGGTGAACACGACTGGTTTCCCCAGGTGGGCATATTTCCGCTGCTCGAGATTCCCACCGGCGACGCGCGCCGCGGCTTGGGCGCCGGGTACACGCAGGCCTTCCTGCCGGTCTGGGCGCAGAAGGATTTCGGCAAATGGACCACCTACGGCGGCGGCGGCTACTGGATCAATCCGGGGCCGGGAGACCACGACTACTGGTTCGCCGGCTGGCTCCTTCAGAGGCAGGTCACCGACAAGCTGGCCCTCGGCGCGGAGGTGTTCCATCAGACCTCCAGCATGGTCGGCCGCGGCGAGACGTCAGGGTTCAATGTCGGCGGTCAGTATGACCTGAACGAGCACAACCACCTGCTGTTTTCGGTCGGCCGCGGGGGGCTGGCCTACGCCGTGGACGCCGCGGCGGTGAACGACCCGGTCACCTACTACCTGGCCTATCAATGGACGTTCTGATCTCGGGCCAGCCGCCGGGATGGGCGAGGTCAAGGGAACGCGGGCCCTCGCCGGCCGGTGTGGACCCGGCGCGCTGGGCGGGCTAACGGGCGCCATGCCCGCAAGCCTGCGCACCGCCTATGACCTGCGTATCGCGGCCGGGACGATCAGCCGCGACGCCGCGCAGGAGAGAGCCGTGGACGCTCTCTCGCGCGTGGAGGCCGACCTCGCGGCGGCGCACCCGCGGGGCCTGTTCCGCAAGGCCGAGGGCGTGCGCGGCGCCTATCTGTGGGGGCCGGTGGGACGGGGCAAGTCCATGCTGATGGACCTGTTCTTCGAGGCCGCGCCGGTGGCGGCTAAGCGGCGCACGCACTTCCATCTGTTCATGGCCAGGGTGCATCGCCTGGTGAACGCCTGGCGCACCGGTGACGCGGCGGCGAGGCGCGCCTGTTTCGGTCGCCACAGGGGCGATGATCCGATCGTTCCGACCGCCGACCTGATCGCAAGCGAAGCGGCGCTGCTCTGCTTCGACGAGCTCACCGTCACGGACATCGCCGACGCCATGATCCTTGGCCGGCTGTTCGAGGCGCTGTTCGCCCGCGGCGTCACCCTGGTGGCCACCTCCAACTGGGCCCCCGACGATCTCTATCGGGACGGCATCAACCGCCAGCTGTTCGTGCCGTTCATCGGCATGCTGAAGGCCCACATGGACGTCGTGCCGGTTATGGGCGACAACGACTATCGCCTTGATCGCCTGCGCGCCGCGCGCACCTGGCTCAGCCCCATCGATCCGGACAACGAACGGCAGTTCGACGCCCTCTGGCGTGACATCCTGGGCGGCGACGAGGAGGTGGGCGTCACCCTGCAGGTGCTGGGCCGCACCTTGCACTGGCCGCGCGCGGCGGGCGGGCGCCTGCGCGCCCACTTCGCCAGCCTGTGCGTCCAGGCGCTGGGCCCGGCGGACTACATCGCCATCGCCGAGAGTTTCCACACCGTGTTCATCGAGGCCATCCCGCGGCTCACGCCTGACAAGCGCGACCAGGCCCGGCGCCTGGCCACCCTCATCGACACCCTTTACGAGGCGCGCGCGCGCCTCGTGGTGCTGGCCGCCGGCGAGCCGGAGTCCATCTATCCGGCCGGCGACCAGGCGTTCGAGTTCGAGCGCACGGCCTCGCGACTGCGCGAGATGCGCTCTTCGCAGTGGCTGGCGGCCGCGGCCGAGTGATGCGGCTCCCGCGCGACCCTTGGCGCATCCGCGCCGCGGCGCTGGCGGCCCGGGCGCTGCCGGGACTGCGGGCGAGGGCGCGGGCGCCGGGCGGCCACGACGCCTACTTCGCCGGCCTGCAGGAAGCGCTTAGACGCGCGGGAATCGCCGAGCCGACCTTGGTGATCGACCGCGCGCGACTGGCGGGCAACATCGAGACCGTGCGCGCCGCCCTCTCGGGGGGCGGTCTGGCGTTGCGGGCAGTGACCAAGTCGCTGCAGGCGCCGGCCCTGCTGGGCGCCGTGCTGGACGGCGCCGGGACCAGCCGGATGATGGTGTTCAACGGCGTCATGCTGGACGAGATCGCCGCCTTCCGCCCGGGCGGCGACGTGCTGCTGGGAAGACCGTTGCCGGCCGTGCAGGTTGCGGCGTTCTTGCGCGCCCATGCCGGCGATCCGGCGCCGGCCGCCCGCCCGCAGTGGCTGATCGACAGCGGCCAGCGCCTGGCGCAGTACGCGGAGATCGCCCGCGCCCAGGCCACGCCGATGCGGATCAATCTCGAGATCGACGTCGGGCTGCATCGCGGCGGCTTCGCCGACGAGGCGGTCCTCGCGGCCGTGATCGAGCTGGCGCTGGCGGAGCCGCTGATCCAGGTCGCCGGCCTGATGGGCTACGACACCCATGCCGCGGGGGCCCCCGACCCGGCGGCGGAGACGGCGCGAGCCTCGGCGCGGCTCCAGCGCGCCCGCGACCTCCTCGTCGCCAGACTGGGCGGCGACCCTGGGAGTCTTACCCTCAACACCGCCGGCAGCCTCACCTACCCTCTGCATCTGAGCGACGGCGTCGCCAACGAGGTTGCTGTGGGCTCTGCATTCGTCAAGCCGACCCGTTTCGACGCCCCGGCCCTGAAAAACCACCTGCCGGCGGCGTTCATCGCCCAGCCGGTGCTCAAGGCCGTCGAGCCGGCGCTGATCCCGCGCCTGGAGGGCCTGGCCGACGCGCTGGAAACCATCGATCCCAACACCCGCCGCGGCTTCTTCGTCTACGGCGGCTACGGCGACGCCCGGCCGGTGTCACCCCCCGGCCTCGCCTTCAGCCCCCTCTACGGCGTGCGCGCGATGCTCACCGGCCCGGCCGGCGTCACCCTCGAGCAGGACGACTTCGTCTTCCTCCGCCCGACCGAGAGCGAAGGCGTCCTGCTCCAGTTCGGCGATCTCGCGGTGTATGACGGCGGCGAGATCACCGAGCGCTGGCGCACGTTCAAGGTGGCGGCGTGAGATCCTTGGATGCACACATCGTCGCGCCGCAGTGCGCTCGCCCCAACGCCAGGGGTGGGCGCCTCGCGCGCCCAGAGCGCTGCAGTCGCCCCTGCCGTGGCCGCGCCGGCGCGGCCAAA
>Ga0302314_10002773_pt1 | contig 32471 bp, 34 predicted proteins | sample III_Palsa_N2_3_FD_200533 | JGI IMG/M metagenome (GOLD analysis project Ga0302314, IMG submission 200533) | Peat permafrost microbial communities from Stordalen Mire near Abisko, Sweden - III_Palsa_N2_3 | ecosystem: Environmental > Terrestrial > Soil > Palsa > Peat permafrost | place: Sweden... | reverse complement strand
CCAGCGAGGCCGTCACGCCGCCGATGGCCGTGGTCACGCGACGGCGGCGGGTCGCGGGCAGGCCGCCGGGCGCAGCGGCGGCGGCGCGCACGCGCGGACCGGCGAGTTCGAGCGGGTCGAGGACCAGCAGGCCGGGGCCACCCGGACCACGGGACCGCAGCGCGCGGTGGTCGCCCCCGGCCTGGAGCCGCACCGTCCCCGTCACCTCGAGTACTCGGCCCCGAATGAGGACGGCGGCGTGGAGCGCCACGGCGACGCGGCCGGCGACCAGTTCGCCAACGTGAACCGCAACGACCTGTGCCCCTGCGGCTCAGGCCGTAAGTACAAGCGCTGCCACGGCGACCCGAAGAACGCCTCCTAGCGGGCTCAGGCCGCCTCGATGTCGGTGCAGCGCCACTGGGCCGCCGCGCCGGCCTGAGAGTACGGGGCCTGCGTGACGAGCTTCTCGCGCCACGCGGGTCCCGGCACCGGGCCGCTCCGCTCGAGCCGCACGGCGAGCGCCCGGGTCCGCGGGCCGGCCGTGACGACGAGGGTCATCTCGACGACGTCCTTGGCCGGCTCGGCGGTCAGCACCCGGGCGACGTGCGGCCGGTGGCCGTCGGCGAAGAGCGGCAGCAGGCGGTGCAGGTGAACGCAGCCGCGCTCCGACAGCCAGGGCCGGAGCTGCCGCGGCGGCCGGGCGCCGGCGAGGACCTCGGCGAGCAGCACCGCGAACTGCCGCGCCCAGGCCTGGCCGCCGTCGGCCGGGTCGGCGAGGTCCGCGATGGCCAGGTCAGGGCCTCTGCCCGGGTGCGCGCTGGCGGCCGGGGGCCAGTGCGGCGGCACCTCGAACAGCTGGATCGCGGACAGGTCGCCGTCGTGCGGGGGGAGGACGATCGCGTCGGCGCGGGCGGCCACCGCGTGCTCTGTGGGCATGGCTTCCCCTCGGGGATGAGAGAGATCTGGCAACTGCTTGCGGTTCTCTTCTACAGGTCGCCACCGACATTCGGCCGCCGGGCCACATGACGAACCCGGCCACCAGGCGCGTGCTGGTGACCGGGTTCGCTTTGGGTCGAGCGGGCGGGTCAGCCGCCGGTGACCGAGGAGTTGAACTGGCTGGTGATGTACCCGGTCATGTTCACGTTGGTCGGGATGAGGCCCGCCTTGTAGAACTGGGTGACCAGGTCCTGCTCCGATGCGCTGATGGCGCTGTTGACCACGACCGGGGTGGTCGAGTCGACCTTCGCGGCGACGTCGGTGATGCTGGCGGGCAGGCCGGCTGCGGCCGACCACGCGGCGCCCCACGCGTCGGCGTGAGCCGAGGCCCAGACGTAGGCCTTGTCCAGGGTCGTGAGGTAGACCTGAATCGCCGCCGCCTTCTCCGGGTTGGCCACGGCGGACTTGGACGCGACCTCGTAGCTGTACGGGCTGCCGTACTGCGGCCCGACCGCGAGGACCTTGGCGCCGTCCTGGGCGACGACCTGCTGGACGTAGGGCGGCCAGATGTCCCAGGCGTCGACCGAACCTGAGGTGAACGCGGCCAGCGCCTCGGCCGGCTGGAGGTTCACCATCGTGACGTCCTTGGTGGTCAGCCCGCCCTTGGCCAGCACGGTCAGCAGGTTGTAGTTGCCCGAGCTGCCGGAGCCGTAGGCGATCTTCTTCCCCTTGAGCTGGGCGAGGGAGGTGATCGATGAGCCCTTGGGCACGACCAGGGCGTCCTGGTCGCCGCCGGGTACCTCGCGGGCGCCGACGATCTCGACCGCCTCGCCTCCGGCCGCGGCGAAGACCGGCGGGGCGTCGCCGACGCCACCGACGTCGACCGATCCCGAGGCCATCGCCTCGAGCATGGGCGGCCCCGAGGTGAAGTCGGACCAGCTCACGTGGAACGGCAGCGACGAGAGGAGGCCTGCCGCCTTGAGGATCGCCTCCGCGCCGGTGCCCTTCTGGTCGCCGACGTTCAGCGTGACCGAGGACAGGTTGACCGAGCTTGACGCCGAGGCACTGGCCGAGGCCGGGGCCGACGCGGCCGCCGACGCGGTCGACGCCGCCGCGGCCGACGAGGAGCTCGAGCTGCTCGACGAGGAGCAGGCCGCGGCGGTGAGGGCGCTGAGGGCGATGACCGGGATAGCCAGGAGCTTGCGTCTGGGATTCATCTCTATCCTTCTATTTCGATTGTTTTTAAAGGAAATTTGCCCGTGCGAAACTGAATCGGGATCGGCTTCCTGCCTGGGCTTACGCCGAGGTCCTATATCGTTTCGTCGGCCTCCGCCGGCATGCCGAGCTCATTCAGCAGCCGGTGCCGCAGGTCGATCAGCTCCGGGTGATTCCGGTCCCGGGGGCGCTCTACCGCGATGGCCGCGGAGTAGGCGATCTGCCCGGAGCCGAGCACGAGGACCCGGTCGGCCAGGGCCAGCGCCTCGTCCACGTCGTGGGTGACGAGCAGCACCGCCGGCCGGCGTCGCGCCCACAGCCGGAGCACCAGGCGGTGCATGGACATCCGGGTCAGCGCGTCGAGGGCGCTGAACGGCTCGTCGAGCAGCAGCAGCGACGGCGACCTGACCAGGGCGCGGGCCAGCGAGACCCGCTGGGCCTCGCCGCCGGACAGGGTCACCGGCCAGGCGGACAGGCGGTCGGTCAGCTCGACCTCCTCGAGCGCGCCGGTGGCCACCTGAACCTGGTTGGGGTCCCGCAGCCCGAGGGTCACGTTGCCGAGTACCCGCTTCCAGGGCACCAGGCGCGGCTCCTGAAAGGCGACCGCGACCGGTTCGGCCACGGTCATCGACCCCGACAGCTCCTGGTCGAGCCCGGCGAGCGCGCGCAGCAGCGTGGACTTGCCCGACCCGCTGCGCCCGATCATGGCGACGAACTCGCCCGCCCTGATCTCCAGGTCGAGCTGGTCGAGAACCACGCGGTCGCCGAACCGCCTGGTCAGCCCCTGCACCGAGGCGGCGAACTGGCTGGCCTGGCCGTCGGTCGCGATGATCCGGCCGGCCGCTGCCGCCGGCGCCCGGCCGCTCACTGGCCGAAATCGCGTCGCCATGCCAGCGCTCTCCTTTCCACCACGCGGAGCCCCCAGTCAGCGAGCAGCCCGAGGATCGCGTAGACGATCAGGCAGACCATGATGATGTTGTTCTGCAGGAACTCCTGGGCCGTCGTGATCATGAAGCCGAGCCCGGCGTTGGCGTTGATCTGCTCGCCCACGACGAGGGCGAGCAGCGAGCTGATGACGCTGAGCCGCACCCCGGTCAGCGCGGACGGGAGGGCGCCGGGCAGCACGATGTGCCGGACGAGCTCCCACCGGGACAGCCCGAGCACCTGCCCGAGCTCGCCGAGCTTGGGGTCGACGCTGCGGATGCCCGCGAACGTGTTGATGTACATCGGGAACAGCGCGCCGAGCAGGACGATCAGGTCCTTGGGCAGCTCGCCGATGCCGAACCAGACGATGAACAGCGGCAGCAGGCCGAGCAGCGGGACCGCGCGCAGCGCCTGGACGACCGGGTCAAGCGCGTACTCACCGACCCGGCTGAGCCCGCTGATCACCGCTAGCAGCACCGCGATCGTGATGCCGAGGGACAGCCCGATGGCCCAGCGCTCGGCCGAGACGAGCAGCGACGACTGGAGCGTGCCGTAGGTCGGGGAGGTGGTCACGACGAGTGTGTAGGCCGTGTGCGCGATCGTGACCGGCGACGAGAGACGGCTCGGCGGGAGCACGCCGGTCGCGCTGAGGAGCTGCCACAGGCCGACGAGCAGGACCGGGCTGATCAGCCGGAGCCAGCCGCGGGACCGGGACCGCCGGGAACCCAGGCCAGCGGCGATGACGCCGGGAGGCGCGTCTGGTGCCCCGGAACGCGCGAGAACTTCTGTGAACACCGCCACCTCTTCTTCCGTCGCTAAACAGGTCAACTTATGGTGCCTTTCGAACTAGATAAAGTCAACTGACAAACTAGGAATTAGAAAGAATGGACGCCCTGGGCGTCACTGACTGGGCAGCGCAATGGCATGATCACGAATTTATGGTCACGATGAGAATTTATGGGAGCAATGGTGCGCCGAAACATTCGTGATCCAGGGCCGTGATGCCGGGCCGGGGGAACCGCTACGAAACGGGACGCCGGCGTACTAGGCTCTCGGCGTGCTGCCGGACGACGCGCAAAACGGTGCCAATGGCCTCAGGGGTGCGGGCGCCAAGCCGTACCCGTTTCCGGCGACGCCGGGCCGGTCAGCGAACATGAAGGCCAACCGCCGCACCGACACCAAGCCCGAGCTGGCGCTGCGCGCGGCCCTGCACGCCGCGGGCTACCGGTACCGCAAGGACTTCCGGCTCGACCTTCCGCTCCGCCGGGTCCGCCCCGATATCGCGTTCACCCGCCGCAAGGTCGCGGTGTTCGTCGACGGCTGCTTCTGGCACGCCTGCCCCGACCACGGCAGCAAGCCGAAGAACAACGAGTGGTACTGGTCGCCCAAGCTCGCCCGGAACGTCGAGCGGGACCGCGCCGCCGACGACGCCCTGACCCAGGCCGGCTGGACCGTGGTCCGCCTGTGGGAGCATGTTCCCCTCACCGACGCCATCGCCCGGGTCGTGGCGGCCGTCGGCGAGCCGAAAGCCCGCGCGGCGCCGGGCGCCGCAGCCGGCTGACCGCGCCGGCGGATAGGTTGGGACACATGCGCGTTTACTTGCCGGCCACGCTGCCGGGCCTGGCCGACATCCTGGCCAAGGGAGAGACCGGGACGGCGCCGCTGCGCGCGTTCGCCGTCACCCCGGCGCTGCGCGAGGCCTACGCGAGCGGTGATGACGAGGAACTCGAGTACGTGGCGATGCAGGAGGCCGCGAGGCAGTCGCTGCGGCTGCTCGACGCCGACCCTGACGCCCCCCGTCGCCGGGTGGTCCTCGCCGCCGACGTCCCCGACGCCGAGGTGAGCTGGAACGCCTACGACGACGAGCCCGCCGCGGTGCTGGTCGCCGCGGCCGTCCCGGTCGCCGCGCTCGCCGCGGGCCACGTCGACGAGGCCGCCGCCGAGGCGGACGTGGCCGCCGCCGCGGACGCGATCGCCGCGGCCGACGCGGGCGACGATGACGCCGCGTTCACCGTCGACTCGGCCGAGGCCCACGAGCTCGCCTGGTACGCCACCCAGGAACTCCCGGACTGCCTGGATCCCCGGTGACCCCCGGGGACGTTAGGCGGCGCCCGCGACTGGGAAGGGGCCGGGCATGGATGCCGTAGCTCGGGTTCCCGCGCCCTACAACGAGACGGTTCGGCAGTATCAGCCCGGCAGCGCGGACCGCGGGGCGGTTGAGGCCAGGCTCAAGGACCTCGCCGGCCAGCAGGCCGAGCTGACGATGACCATCGGCGGCCGCGAGGTCATGGGCTCGGGCGAGCGGGTGGCCGTGGTCCAGCCGCACAGCTTCCGCAAGGTGCTCGGCGAGTTCAGCAACGCCACCGACGCGGACGTGGCCGCCGCGATCGCCGCGGCCGGCGCCGCGGCGGCGGGCTGGCGGGCGCTGTCGTTCGAGGACCGCGCCGCCGTCTTCCTGCGCGCGGCCGACCTGCTCGCCGGACCGTGGCGGGCGACGCTGAACGCGGCGACGATCCTCGGCCAGTCGAAGTCGGTCTTCCAGGCGGAGATCGACGCCGCCTGCGAGCTGATCGACTTCTGGCGGTACAACGTCGCCTTCGCCCGGCAGCTCCTGGCCGAGCAGCCGACCTCGTCCCCGGGCATCTGGAACCGGATGGAGTACCGGCCGCTCGAGGGGTTCGTGCTGGCGATCACCCCGTTCAACTTCACCGCGATCGCCGGGAACCTGCCGACCGCGCCCGCGCTGCTCGGCAACGTGGTGGTGTGGAAGCCGTCGCCGACCCAGCAGCTCGCGGCGCACTACACGATGCGGCTGCTCGAGGCGGCCGGGCTGCCGCCCGGCGTAATCAACATGGTGACCGGGGACGGCCAGGCGGTGTCCCGGGTGGCGCTGTCGCACCCCGACCTGGCCGGCATCCACTTCACCGGATCGACCGGCACGTTCCAGCACCTGTGGCGCACGGTGGGCGAGAACATCGGGCAGTTCCATGACTATCCGCGCCTCGTCGGGGAGACCGGCGGCAAGGACTTCGTCGTCGTCCACCCGTCGGCTGACCCCGCCCCGATCGTCACCACGCTGGTCCGCGGCTCCTTCGAGTACCAGGGCCAGAAGTGCTCGGCTTCTTCCCGCGCCTACGTTCCCGCCTCCCTGTGGGACGGCGTCCGGGACGAGCTGGTCGCCACGGTCGGCTCGCTCACCTACGGCGACGTGTCCGAGGACCTGTCGCTGTTCGGCGGCGCGGTCATCGACTCCCGGGCGGTGGACAAGCACCGCGGCGCGTTCGAGCGGGCGCGGTCCAGGCCCTCGGTCCGGTTCCTGGCCGGCGGGCAGATCAACGACGAGCAGGGGTACTTCGTCAGCCCGACCGTGCTCGAGTGCGACGACCCCGGCGACGAGGTGTTCACCACCGAGTACTTCGGCCCGATCCTCGCGGTCCACGTCTACCAGGACGCGGACTACCAGGCGATGCTGACCCAGGCCGCCAACGTGACCCCGTACGCGCTCACCGGGTCGATCCTGGCCACCGACCGCACCGCGATCGCCGAGGCGGCCGACCGGCTGCGCTACTCGGCCGGCAACTTCTACATCAACGACAAGCCGACCGGCGCGGTGGTCGGGCAGCAGCCGTTCGGCGGCGCCCGGGCCAGCGGCACCGACGACAAGGCCGGCTCGGTCTTCAACCTGATCCGCTGGGTCTCCACCCGGTCGATCAAGGAGACGTTCGTTCCCCCGACCGACTACCGTTATCCCCATATGGGCTGAATCGCGCGGCGGCTGACCGGCGGCGCGGGCAGCGGGCTGCGAGGTACACGATTCACCGGCTTGTGCTGTGGAATATCGACCAGACGCTGCTCGACGTCACGAAGGTCACCCGGGCGGCCTACGCGGAAGCGTTCGCCACGGTCACCGGCCGGCCGCTGGTCTCGCTGCCGCAGATGGTCGGCTACACCGAGCCGGAGATCTTCTTCGACGCCCTCGGCCGCAACGGGGTCAGCCTGCGCGCGGACGGGGAGTCCGAGCGGCTGGTCATCCCGTTCGGCTCGGAGTTCGCGACCCGGCTGGCCGCGCGCCGGGAGCTGCTGACCGCGCAGGGCAGCCTGATGCCCGGGGCGGTCGAGGCCCTCACCGCGGTCAAGGGCATCACCGACGTGGTCCAGTCGGTGCTGACCGGGTCGAGCCGGCCCAACGGGACGCTCAAGCTCCGGGCCTTCGGGCTCGACCGGCATCTCGACGTGCTGATCGGCGGCTTCGCCGGCTCCGAGGTCTACCCGAAGGGCGCGCTGCTCCGCGTCGTCCGGCTGCGGGCCGAGGAGAAGTACAAGACCAGCTTCACCGAGCGGGCGACGATCTACATCGCCGACTCGGGCCGCGACGTCGAGGCGGCCAAGACCGGCGGCGCCATGTCGGTGGGGGTCGCCAGCGGCCGGGCGTCGACCGCCGAGCTCCGCGACGCCGGCGCCGACCTGGTCCTCCCCGACCTCACCGACCCCGCGCCTCTCGTCGAATTCATCAAAACCCCAGACCGACAGGTCAGCTAGGCCACATTGCGCGGGTGAGCCGGCGCGACGGATGCTGGACTCATGACTGATAACGAGGCCGACGGCGTTCTCGCGGCGCAGGGGTACGGCGCGACGCTCTGGTCGCCGGACGAGGACACCGTCGCGAACGCCCGGGTCACCCGCTACATCCGCTGGCTGGCCGACCGCGGCGTCGACCTGGCCCCGCCGGGCAGCGCGGCCGAGGGCCCGGCGGCGTACCAGCGACTCTGGCAGTGGTCGACCGAGCACCCGGACGCGTTCTGGACCTCGGTCTGGGACTACTTCGACGTCCTCGGTGACCGTCCGGCCGGCGGCCCGGCCCTGACCGGGACCACGATGCCCGACGTCCGCTGGTTCCCCGGGGCCACGCTGAACTATGCGCGGAACGCGCTCAGGACGGCCGGCCCAGACCCCGGCCGGCCGGCCATCGTCTACTCCTCCGAACGCGGCCGCGACGGGACCCTCAGCTACGGCGAGCTCGCGGCCGAGGTGGCCCGGGTCGCGGCCGGCCTGCGGGAGCTCGGCGTGGCCAAGGGCGACCGGATCGTCGCCCTGCTGCCGAACATCCCCGAGACGGTCATCGGCCTGCTCGCGGCGGCGTCGATCGGCGCGATCTGGTCCTCGTGCTCACCCGACTTCGGGATCCGCAGCGTGGTCGACCGCTGGGCGCAGATCGAGCCCAAGGTCATGCTGGCCATGGACGGCTACGCCTACAACGGCAAGGACTACGGCCGGACCGCCGTCGTCGAGGAGATCGTCGGCGCCCTGCCGACGCTGCAGGCCGTCGTCCTGGTCGACCTGCTCGGCACCGCGCGGACCGCGCCGCCGGCCGTGCGGGCCGGGGTCGGGCTGCTGCACTGGACCGACCTCGGCGCCGGCGCCGGCCAGGCCGCCGGCCCCGGACAAGCGCCGACCGGGCAGCCCGACTACGCCGAGGTCGAGTTCGAGCACCCGCTCTGGGTCGTCTACTCCAGCGGCACGACCGGGCTGCCCAAGCCGATCGTGCACGGCCAGGGCGGCATCGTGCTCGAGCACCTGAAGGCGCTGGCCTTCCACCTCGACCTGAACCCGGGCGACCGGTTCTCCTGGTACACCACCACCGGCTGGATGATGTGGAACTTCCAGGTCGGCGGCCTGCTGGCGGGCACGACGATCGTGATCTACGACGGGGCCGCCGCCTACCCGGACCCGGCGCGCCTGTGGCGGCTCGCCGCCGACCACCAGCTCACGTACTTCGGGGTCGGCGCCCCCTACCTGACGGCGGGGCAGAAGGCCGGACTCAACCCGGGCGAGGCCTACAACCTGGACCGGCTCAAGAGCATCGGCTCGACCGGGTCGCCGCTGCCTCCCGAGGGCTTCGCCTGGGTGTACGACCAGGTCAAGGCGGACGTCCAGCTGGGCTCGATGTCGGGCGGCACCGACGTGTGCACCGGGTTCGTCGGGCACACACCGCTGCTCCCGGTCCGCACCGGGATCATCTCCGGCCGGTCCCTCGGGGTCAAGGTCGAGTCCTACGACGAGCACGGCCAGCCGGTCATCGACCAGGTCGGCGAGCTGGTGATCACCGAGCCGATGCCGACGATGCCGGTCTTCTTCTGGAACGACCCGGACGGGAAGCGGTACGCGGAAAGTTACTTCGCCGATTTCCCGGGAATCTGGCGGCACGGCGACTGGATCGAGATCCGCCCGGACGGCAGCTGCGTGATCTACGGCCGCTCCGACGCCACCCTCAACCGGGGCGGCGTGCGCCTGGGCACGAGCGAGTTCTACCGGGTCGTCGAGGCCTTCCCCGAGGTCGCCGACTCCCTGGTGGTCGACACCGGACGGCTGGGCCAAGAGGGCAGGCTCGTGCTGTTTCTCCAGCTCGCGAGCGGTCAGGAGCTGACCGACGACCTGGCCAAGCGGATCAAGGCCGCGCTGCGCCAGCAGCTGTCGCCCCGGCACGCGCCCGATGAGATCCGGGCCGTCCCCGGGGTGCCGCGCACCCTGTCGGGGAAGAAGCTGGAGGTCCCGGTGCGCAAGATCCTTCTCGGTACCCCGGTCGAGCAGGCCGCCGACCCGAGCGCGCTCGTCAACCCGGAAGTGCTCGCCGCATTCGTCCCGGGTTCTAGTCTGTAGTGGAGGCATCGAGGCGCGCTGAGCGTGCCCAGTGACCGGATCAGGTCCTGATTTCACGCTAGCGGCGAACCATGGCGACATGGGATTGCCGCCTGCCCGTGTGCACAGACGGCACAACGGAGTGCCGTCATCACGAAGGAGTGGAAAGGTAATGTCGGAACGCGCGGCCGAGGACATGCTGGCCCCGGACCACACAAGCTCGGATCAGGCAAGCCCGGATCAGGCAAGCCCGGACGGCACGCGGGAGAGACTGCTCGCCGAGGTGGCCGACCTGCTCGCGCACGAGCAGGTCGGGATCGACTTCCTGGCCGCTTACTACCGGCTGGTCGCGCCCGAGGACCTCGCCGCCGCCGGGCCCGAGCGGCTCGCGGCGACGGCCGCCCGGCACGCCGCGCTCGGGGCCACCCGCCCGCAGGGCCGTCCGTCGGTCGGCGTCCGCCCGGCGAGCGGCGCCTCGCTGACCGGCTCGGGGACCGTGGTTGACCTCGTCACCGACGACATGCCCTACCTGGTCGACTCGGTGACGATGGCGCTCAACCGGTACGCCGCCGACATCCGGCTGATCGTGCACCCGGTGCTGACCGTGCGCCGGGACGTGACCGGCGAGACCCACGGGCTCGTCCCCGACTCCGGCGGCGAGACGGCCAGCGACGGCGCGCTGCGCGAGTCGTGGATCCACGTCGAGCTCAGCCAGGTCGCCGACACCGACGCCCTCGCCGCCGACCTGCGCGGCGTCCTCGATGACCTGCGGGTGGCGATGGAGGACCAGCGGCGGATGCGCGGGGCGGCCCGCGAGCTCGTCGCGGTCCTGACCGACGACGGGGACCCGGAGGAGGCCGAGGCGAGCGAGCTGCTGGCCTGGCTGGCCGCGGGCCACTTCACCTTCCTCGGCTACCGCCGCTACGACCTGGTCCGCGCGGCCGCCGGGCCGGAGCATGAGCCGGAGCTGCGGCCTGTCCCCGGCACCGGCCTGGGCATCCTCCGCCACGACGGCCCTTCGTTCGCCGTGATCCCGCCGGGCGGCACGGCCGGGCACTCCCGGGCCGCGCAGCTGCTGGTGCTGGCCAAGTCGTCCACCCGCTCCACCGTGTTCCGGCCCAGCTACCTGGACTACGTGGCGGTCCGCACGTTCAGCCCGGAGACCGGCGAGGTCACCGGCGAGTACCGGTTCCTCGGCCTCTATACCCAGGCGGCCTACACCGAGTCGATCACCCGCATCCCGGTGCTGCGCCGCAAGGTCGACCGGATGCTCGCCGCCGCCGGGCTCACCGTCGACAGCCACGACGGGAAGGCGCTGGTCGAGATCCTCGAGGGCTTCCCGCGCGAGGAAATGTTCGAGATCAGCGCCGAGCAGCTCGCCCCGATCGCCCTGGCCGTGCTCGGGCTGGGCGAGCGCAAGCAGGTCCGGCTCTTCCTGCGCCCCGACGCGTACGGCCGCTACATGTCCTGCCTGGTCTACCTGCCGAGGGACCGGTACACCACGGCGGTGCGGCTGCGCGCCCAGGAGATCTTGCGCAGCGCCCTCGGCGGCGCGGCGGTCGACTACAGCGCGATGATCGGCAACTCGGCGCTGGCCCGGCTGCACGTGGTCGTGCACGCCGAGCCCGGCCACCCGCTGGCGCCGGTGGACCAGGCCGAGCTGCAGGCCCGGATCGCGGCCGCGGTCCGCTCCTGGGACGAGGACCTGGCCGCCGAGGCCGAGCGCCAGCTCGGCCCCGAGCACGCCGCCGCCGCCCTGCGGACCTGCACCGGCGCGATCCCGCAGACCTACAAGGCCGACACCTCGGCCGAGGCCGCGGTGGAAGACCTCGCGGTGGTGCTGCGGCTGCGCGAGGAGTCCGCCCCGTTCGCGATAAAGCTAACCATCGGAACGAACGAACCCTGGCGACTGCGGCTCATCCGACTCGCTCCGATCACGTTGTCGGACGTGCTGCCGCAGCTTCAGCACATGGGGCTCGAGGTGCTCGATGAGCATCCCTACGAGTTCGGCGGCATCGCCGGCCCGTTCTGGATCTACGACTTCGGCATCCGTCCGCGCAAGCGAGAGGAGCTCACGGAAGCCGAGGCGGAGAGCGTCCGGGTCGGGTTCGAGGCGGCGCTGACCGCGCTGTGGCGGGGCCAGGCCGAGGACGACGAGTTCAACAGCCTGGTTCTCGACGCCGAGCTGTCCTGGCGGCAGGTCGTGGTGCTGCGCGCGTACGCCCGGTACCTGCGGCAGGCCGGGACCCAGTTCAGCCAGAGCTACCTGCAGCGGGTGCTGCGCTCGAACCCGGCGATCACCCGGCTGCTGATCCGGCTGTTCGAGTCCCGGTTCGACCCGCACCTGCAGAACGGGGCGGACGAGCGGTGCGCGGGGCTGGCCGAGGAGCTGCGCTCGGCGCTGGACGAGGTCGTGAGCCTCGACCACGACCGGATCCTCCGCTCCTACCTGGCCCTCGTCCAGGCGACCCTGCGCACGAACTACTTCGCCGAGGACGACGCCCCCTACCTGGTGCTCAAGCTCGCGCCGGAGAGCGTGCCCGGGGTGCCCGCGCCCCGGCCCAAGTTCGAGATCTTCGTGTACTCGCCCCGGCTCGAGGCCGTCCACCTGCGGTTCGGGGCGGTGGCCCGCGGCGGCCTGCGCTGGTCGGAACGGCCGGAGGACTTCCGCACCGAGGTGCTCGGCCTGGTCAAGGCCCAGGAGGTGAAGAACTCGGTCATCGTCCCCTCGGGGGCCAAGGGCGGGTTCGTCTGCAAGCGGCTGCCCGACCCGGCCGACCGCGACGCCTACCAGGCCGAGGTGCTGGCCTGCTACCGGACGTTCATCGCGGCGATGCTCGACGTCACCGACAACATCGTCGGCGACCGGGTGGTGCCGCCGGCCCGGGTGACCCGCCTCGACGGCGACGACCCTTACCTGGTGGTGGCGGCGGACAAGGGAACCGCTACCTTCTCCGACGTCGCCAACGAGATCGCCGGCCGCTACGGCTACTGGCTCGGCGACGCGTTCGCCTCCGGCGGCTCCGAGGGCTACGACCACAAGAAGATGGGCATCACCGCCCGGGGCGCCTGGGAGTCGGTGCGCTGGCACTTCGCCGCGCTCGGCCTCAACCCGGACACCGATGACTTCACGGTGACCGGCATCGGTGACCTGTCCGGTGACGTGTTCGGCAACGGGATGCTGCTGTCGCGGCACATCAAGCTGCTCGCGGCCTTCGACCACCGGCACGTGTTCATCGACCCGGACCCGAACCCGGCCGCCAGCTTCGCCGAGCGGCAGCGCCTGTATGACCTGCCCCGCTCGTCCTGGGCCGACTACGACCCGGCGCTGATCTCGGCCGGCGGCGGCGTGTGGCCCCGGTCGGCTAAGTCGGTGCCGCTGTCCGCCCGGGCCCGCCAGGCCCTCGGCCTGGACTCCGGCGCCGTCGCGATCTCGCCCGACGAGCTGATCTCGGCGATCTTGCGGGCCCCGGTCGACCTGCTGTGGAACGGCGGCATCGGCACCTACGTCAAGGCGTCGCTCGAGACGCACGCGGACGCGGGAGACCGCTCAAGCGACGCGGTGCGGGTCGACGCCAGCGAACTGCGGGCGCGGGTCGTCGCCGAGGGCGGCAACCTCGGCTTCACCCAGGCCGCGCGGATCGAGTACGCGCTGGGCGGCGGCCTGATGAACACCGACTTCATCGACAACTCGGCCGGCGTGGACACCTCCGATCACGAGGTCAACATCAAGATCCTGCTCGCGGGGGCCATCGTGGCCGGCCGGATCCGGGCCGACAAGCGCGGCGGGGTGCTGCACGGGCTCACCGATGAGATCGCCGCGCACGTGCTGCGGCACAACGACGGGCAGAACATGGCGCTCGCGGTCGCCCGCCACCAGGCCCCGCGGCTGCTGCACGTGCACGGCCGCTACCTGCACCAGCTAGTGCGGGAGAACCGGGTCTCGCTCGCGACCGACGGGCTCCCCGGGGACAAGGAGATCGCGGCCCGGCGATCGGCGGGCGTCGGCCTGACCACGCCCGAGCTCGCGGTGCTGCTCGCGCACACCAAGATCGCCGCCGGCCAGGAGGTGCTCGCCTCCGACCTGCCCGACGACCCCTCGCTGCGGACCACGCTGGCCGGGTACTTCCCCGCGCCGCTGCGCGAGCGGTTCGCCGACCAGCTTGGCGTCCACCGGCTTCGCCGGGAGATCATCACGACCTCGGTGATCAACGAGATGGTGGACACCGGCGGGTCGACCTTCCTGTTCCGGCTGGGCGAAGAGACCGGCCTGCCGGTGGTGGACATCACCCGCGCCTGGCTGGTGGCCCGCGAGGTCTTCCGCATGCCCGCCTTCTGGCGCCAGGTCGAGGCGCTGGCCGGCACCGTGGGCGTGGACGCGCGGATCGCGGTGGTCCTCGAGGCCCGCAAGCTCATGGAGCGGGCCACCCGGTGGCTGCTGGTGAACCGGCGGCCGCAATTCGGCATCGCCGAGACGGTGAGCTACCTGGCTGAGGGAGTCACCTCGGTTCGTTCCTCCATCCCTAAGATTCTCTCCGGGCCTGACCTGGCCGGCTACGAGGAGCGGCGCGCCTCTTTCACCGAGCGCGGAGTGCCGGCCGACCTCGCCGACGAGGTCGCCGCGATGGTGCCGTCGTACTCGGCGTTCGACATCGTGACCAGCGCCGCGGCGACCTCCTGCCGGGTGGATGAAACCGCGGCGGTCTACTTCACGCTGGGGGACCGGCTCCAGATCGGGCGGCTGCGTGACCTGATCGTCGCGCTGCCGCGCGAGGACCGGTGGTCGGCGATGGCCAGGTCCGCGCTCCGCGACGACCTGTACGCCGCGCACGCCGAGCTGACCAGGGCCGTGCTCAGCCGGTTCGTTGGCCAGACGTCGGCCGACCGGGTGGCGGCCTGGGAGGCGCGGAACTCGGCTGCCGTCAGGCGAGCGGCGGCCACACTGGCCGAGATCTGGGAGAGCGACCGGTTCACGTTCACCACGCTCTCGGTCGCCGTCCGGGTGATCAGGACGCTGGTGTAGCCGGCCGGTCAGTCCCGGTCAGCCCCGGGCGGCGTCGCCGAGGAGCGCCCGGGCGATGATGACCTGCTGGATCTGGCTGGTGCCCTCGTAGATGCGGAACAGGCGCGCGTCCCGGTAGAACCGCTCGACCGGGACGCCGCGCATGTAGCCGGCGCCGCCGTGGACCTGCACGGCCCGGTCCGCGACCCGGCCGACCATCTCGCTGGCGAAGTACTTCGCGGCCGACGGGCCCACTGTGGTGTCCTCGCCTGAGGCGAAGCGCCGGGCGGCGTCGAGTACCGTCGCCCGGCCGGCGAAGTAGTCGGTCATCGAGTCAGCGATCAGGCCCTGGATAAGCTGGAACGACCCGATCGGGTGCCCGGACTGGCGGTGCTGGGTGGCGTAGGCGACGGACTCGTCCACCAGCCGTTCGGCCAGCCCGACGCAGAGCGCCGCGATGTGCACCCGGCCGTGGGCCAGGCAGCCCATCGCGATGCGCAGGCCGCGGCCCACCGCGTCCTCGCCGCCGACCACCGCGTCCTCGGTGACCCGGACCTCGTCCAGGTAGACGTCCGCCGTCCAGGCGCCCGACTGCCCCATCTTGTGGTCCCGGGGGCCGACGGTCAGGCCCGGGGTGCCGCGCGGGACGAGGAAAGCGGAGATCCCGCGGCCGCCCGGGGCCTGGTCGGCCGGGGCGGTCCGGGCGAAGACCATGAACACGTCGGCGAGGGGGGCGTTGGTGATGTACCGCTTGGCCCCGCTGATCAGCCAGCCGTCGCCGTCCCGCTCGGCCCGGGTGGTCAGCGTGGACGGGTCCGAGCCGGCCTCGGGCTCGGTGAGCGCGAACGCCGCCGTCACCTCGCCGCTGGCGATGCGGGGCAGCCAGTGCGCCTGCTGCTCCGGCGTGCCCCCGAGCATCAGCACGTGGCCGGCGATGCCGTTGTTGGTGCCGAACATCGAGCGCAGCGCGGGCGTGGTGTAGCCGAGCTCGAAGACGAGCTGGACCTCCTCGACCATGGACAGGCCGAGCCCGCCGTGCTCCTCTGGCAGGGCGAAGCCGAACAGCCCCATCTGCCGGGCGGCCTGCCTGATGCTCTCCGGGATCTCGTCCTTCTCGTCGATCTCCGCTTCCAGCGGGAGCACCCGTTCCCGCACGAACTGGCGCGTGCTGGCCAGTATCTCGGCGAACAACTCCGCGTCCACGTCGCCTCCGCTCCGCCGCCGGCGATCGGCTCCGATCCGGCGCCTGGCCGAACTGTATAACGATCAGCGGCCGCGCGCCCGGCCCGGTCAGCGGCAGCAATACGGTGGCAAGAGGCCCAAAGGCTGGTCACAGCGGGCGCCGGGTGCGAAAATGTGGTCATGACTGAGGAAGGCAACCCGGCACGGCAGTTCGCCGCGGCGTGGCAGGCGGCGACGTCCGCCGTAGACGAGTGGCGGCAGCAGGTGGCGGCGGCCACCACCGAGGCGATGGGCAAGCTCGACCCGGCGCTCCGCAGCGCGATGGAAGCCGGGCGCGCCGTGATCACCGGTGAATGGCGCGAGTGCCGGTGCCAGTGCGCCGTGGCTCACCCCGATGACCAGGGAGTGTGCGACCGCCGGGCGGTGATGCTGCGGCGGCTGCGCGGGGTCGAGGTGTCGCTGTGCGCGCCCTGCGCCGTGGCCCAGGGCGTCGCGGAGATGCGCCGCTAGCTTTTTAGCCTTTGCCGTCCGCCGCTCGGCCGGCTCGGGGTCCCGACACGATGGGTAATCACGCGGGTCGATATGTTATACATCAGCGTGACCGGCTGGCGTACGCTGACATTTGCCCTAAGTCATGACAGGTCCGGCAAATGGGGGTTTGCGGATGTGCAACCACAGTGAGTGGGTCGTGCGCGAGGCTTTCCTGGCCTACGACCGCGGTGATGTCGCGCGGATGCTGGAGCTCGTGGACCCGGACCTGGAATGGACCTACCTCGACCCGTCCCTGGAGGACCCGCAGACCCGTCACGGGCGCGACGAGCTAGAGAAGGCGCTGCGCCGGCAGGCGGACCGGGGCTTGCGGCCCGAGATCGAGCAGGTCCTCGCGATCGGCGAGAAGGTCATCCTGGTGATGCGGACGCCGGGCGTCGACGAGCACCGGCACCGGCAGGCCGACGACCGGACCTACGACGTCGTCACGGTCAGGGACGGAATAATCATCGGCCTGCGCGCCTGCCGCGACCGAGGCGAGGCCCAATCCCTCGTCGGGCTCAACTAGGCGCCGCCGACCCGCCGTCGGCGCTCATGATCGCGAAGGTTTTGTTCCTGGCGAAGGAAAAACATCGTATAGGTGTACGAAACCTTCGTGATCACGCAGTCGGCGTTCTTCAGCCACGCGGTCGTCGACGAGGGACCGGGCGGGCAGCGGTACCGGAAGGTCACCGGTTACCTCGAGCACGAGACGCGGCGGATCGAATCGTTCGCCTGCCGCGGGCTGATATCCCCCGGGCGACCAGCTGCCGACGGCCCAGCAAGTCGTCGCCAAGCTGGCGATCAATCCGAACACGGTACTCAAGGCCTACCGTGACCTGGAACGGGAGGGACTGGTGCGCGGCCGGCCGGGCCAGGGGACCTTCGTCACCCGGACGCTTCCCGGCACCGACCCCGCCACCCAGGCCCGGTTCCTGGCGGCCATGACCGACTGGCTCCGCTCGGCCCGCTCGGCCGGCCTGGGCCCGGATGACATCGAGTCGATCTACCGGACCGCCGTCCGCAACTGTTTCGCGGAGGGTGTCGCGTGACCGCCGTCATCGAGGCCAGCGGGCTCGGCAAGCGCTACGGGCGGCGCTGGGCGCTGCGTGACTGCACCCTCTCGGTCCCCGCCGGGCGGGTCGTCGGGCTCGTCGGGCCCAATGGCGCGGGCAAGACCACCCTGCTACAGCTGGCCGCCGGCCTGCTCGCGCCGACCTCGGGCGCGATCACGGTGCTGGGCGGGCGTCCCGCCGATGGCCCGGCGCAACTCGGCCGGGTCGGCTTCGTCGCCCAGGACACCCCGGTGTACGCCGGGCTCTCCGTGGCCGGCCACCTCCGGATGGGCGCCTGGCTCAACCCCGCCTGGGACGGCGAGCTGGCCGAGCGCCGGATCAGGCAGCTCGGCCTTGACCCGGGTCAGCGAGGCGGGTCACTCTCGGGCGGACAGCGGGCCCAGCTGGCGCTCACCCTGGCGATCGCCAAGCGGCCCGAGCTGCTGGTGCTCGATGAGCCGGTCGCGAGCCTGGACCCGCTGGCCCGGCGGGAATTCCTCCAGGGCCTGATGGAGGTGGTCGCCGAGCACGGGGTCAGCGTCGTGCTCTCCTCGCACCTCGTCGCCGACCTGGACCGGGTCTGCGACTACCTCCTCGTGCTCGCCGCCTCTCAGGTGCGGGTGGCCGGAGAGGTCGATGAGCTGCTGGCCTCGCATCACCGTCTGTCCGGGCCCCGCCGGGAGGCCGGCACCCTCCCGGCTGGCCAGGAAGTCATCGAGGAAAGCCACGCCGGCAAGCAGAGCACGTTCCTCGTGCGCACCCGCGACCCGATCCTCGACCCGGCCTGGACGGTCCGGCCGGTCAGCCTGGAGGACCTGGTCCTCGCCTACATGAGCCAGGCCCGCGACGCCACCCGCGCGCGCCGGCCCGGACTGGAGATCGCGTCATGATCCGCTTCGCCTGGTACCAGTTCCGCCCCCAGGCCGCGGTGGCCTTCGGCCCGCTGGCCGTCATCGCCGTCATCCTGGCGGCGACCGGGCCCCATCTCGTCCACCTCTACGACACCGCCGTCGGCCCCTGCGCGGTGCGCGACGACTGCCCGGCGGCGGTGGCCGCGTTCATCGACACCGACAGCACGCTGCAAAGCGCCGTGAAGCTCGTCATCACGGTCCTCCCCTATCTCATCGGGGTGTTCTGGGGAGCGCCGCTGGCCGCCCGCGAGCTCGAGACCGGCACCTTCCGCCTGGCCTGGACCCAGGGCATCACCCGCACCCGCTGGCTGGCGGTCAAGCTCGGGGTCGTCGGCCTGGCCAGCCTGCTCCTCGCCGGGCTGCTGAGCCTGGCGTTGACCTGGTGGTACAGCCCGATCGACCGGGCCAGCGGGTACCCGTGGGGCGAGTTTGCCCAGCGGGACATCGCCCCCGTCGGCTACGCCGCCTTCGCCTTCGCCCTCGGCGTCACGGCGGGCCTGCTCATCCGCCGCACCGTGCCCGCCATGGCCGCCACCCTGGCCGTCCTCGTCGCCGTCCAGTTCGCCTTTCCGCTGTGGGTCCGGTCCCATCTCATCGCGCCCGTCCAGACCTCGGTGCCGCTCAACGCCGCATCCATCACGGGAGTGGGCGTGGTGGCCCGCGACGGCCGCTTTTGGCAGGTGATGGCGTCCGTGCACTTGCCCGGTGGCTGGATTTACTCGAGCTACGTCACCACCTCGGCCGGCCTGCCGCTATCCACCGAGCCGGCCACCCAGGCTTGCGGGGGCGACTCCAGCTACCGGGCGTGCCTCGCCCACATCGCCACGCTTCACCTCAGGCAAGTGGTGACCTATCAGCCGGCCAGCCGCTACTGGGCCTTCCAGTGGTACGAGACCGCGATCTACCTGGCCGTCGCCATCCTCCTGGCCGGGTTCTGCGCCTGGTGGATCCGCCGCCGCCGTTCCGCGGGATTCACTATCCGGCGCCAGTACACCAGCCCGCGGGCCCCGGTGCTCCGTGCCCTTGCCGGGCAGGGGGCGGGGCCGCGAGCGCCGAGGGAACCGGGCTGACCCTCTCGCCCTAGACGGCGGGCGCGGTGCCGTTGCCTGAGCGCTTGCGGCCTACCGCACCCCAGATGGCTGACTGGCGGGTGGCGTCCGGGGCGGGCTCGGGCCGCCATTCCTCGACCGGCACCAGGCCCGGGTCCGCTAGGTCCAGGCCCGCGAAGAAGCGTTCCACCTGCTCACGGCGGCGGGGCGTGTACTGCTGCCGCATCGTCTGGTTTATGGCGTTGCTGAAGCTGTCCTTCTGGACGAAGAGATCCGAGCCCGAGTGGGTGACGGCGAGGTAGCTGCCCGGGGGGACGGCGTCCATCAGCTTGGCGACGATCGCGTGCGGATCATCCGCGTCGGGTATCGCGTGGAGGACGGCGAGCAGCGTGACCGCCACGGGCTGGCTGAAGTCGAGCAGTTCGGCGGCCTTGGCCAGGATCGTGTCCGTGTCGCGCGGGCATGAGCGAGCACGACCGGGTCGTAGTCCACGTAGACGACCCGGGAGTCCGGGGCCATGGCCTGGACGATCTCATGGGTGTTGCCCGCCGTCGGGATGCCGGTCCCTATGTCAAGGAACTGGCGCATCCCCGCGTCCCCGGCGAGGTAGCGGACGGCGCGCCCGAGGAACGCCCGGTTCGCGCGCATGGCGAAGGCCATGTCCGGCCACGCCCTGAGCCCGGCCTCGACCGCCGCCCGATCGGCCGCGTAGTTGGCTTTGCCCCCCAGCAGGGAATCATGGTTTCAGCTAGTAATCACACATTGGACCCACACGACGGCAAGAACCTTGCTGGCACCGGTCAAGCCACGTAATCCAGGCCCGGCCATTCATGCCAGCCAGTGTTCGGCCGGCGGTTCCACCACGCACAGCTCGTTACCGTCTGGATCGGCCAGGACCTGCCACCTGAAGCCGAACTCAGCCATCGGCTCCGGGGTGAGCAGGACGCCGCCCGCCGCCCGGATCCGCGCGACCTCAGGACCGAGCTCGCGGGTGCGCAGGTCAAGGTGCACCCGGTTCTTGGCCGGCTTCGGATCGTGCGTGCGCTGCAGCAGCAGCTGCAACCCGGCGCCCTGCGCGGGGAACAAGCCCAGGTACTGCCCCACAGGCGGGCCGACCCGCCGGTAGCCCAGAGCATCACACCAGAACGCGGCAGACCGCTCCAGGTCCGAGCAGTCGATGACGAGCACCATCTCACCGCCGGGGTACTGCTGGTGGCCATGCCTCATCGTCATATGATCGCCGACCCGGACATCTGGCCGCCACCCGGGTGCCCGCGTGCGCCAATGCCAGGAAAGACTGATCGGAGCACACCCGGCTGACCCGCCGATGGAGCCAAGCGAGTGCAGCAAGGATCCCAAGGCGTTCGCGGGACCAAGACCGCCGAGGAGATCCTGGAAACCCTCACTGACTACTGCTAACGAATCATCGACTCAGGACACCAGACGGCACCGAGCCCGCCTGATTAGTGTGCTTAGAGGAAGCATCCGCCGAGGACGTAGTCGTACATCCGGGCCTGATGGGCCACGCTCGGGTCGAAGGGCAGCGGTCCGGTCTTCCCGGCGGCACCGTCGCCTGGCGCTCCCGCGTCGCCGCTAGTCATTCCGGGATCCGAGCTCGGCCGCGCGCGCCTGCAGGTCACTCAGCGCCGCCGCGGCATGGAGTGCGAACGGTTCGTCATTATCGGGCTCCATCCAGCGCTCGACGGCGATCCTGAAGGCGAGCATCCCCACTTCCGCCCCCAGCCGGGCAGTCAGCTCATCCGCGCCCCGGGCGCGCAGGGCGGCGCTGATCGACCTGGCGATCCGGGCGTGCTTGAGCAGCCCCCGCTCCTGGACTTCGGTGTTCCCCGCGAGCACCAGCACGCGCTGGGCGGCCTTGGCCCGCTGCCGCGGGGTCATCGCGGCCCCGGCGGCCGTGAACGCGGCCCGCAGGCACTCGGTGGGCGTCGCCTCCGGGGAAGCCGCCCGGATGGCGTCGCCGAACAGCCCAGCCAGCAGGTCTTCCCCGCCGAACAGGACCTCGCGCTTATCGGCGAAGTGCCGGAAGAAGGTGGCCCGGTTCAAGTGGGCGCGATCCGCGATCTGCGCCACGGTCGTCTCCTCGTACCCGTTCTCCACGAACAGGTCGAGCGCGGCGGTTTCCAGGCGCTCGCGCGCGTCCGGTGCCCATCTGCTCACCAGCACAGCATAGACGATGCGACGCAGTCGCATCGTGTGTGTTAGATTGATGCGACTGGATCGCATCAGCGTTCCGGCCGCGGCGCCCGCGCCGCGTACCTTCACCGAGCCAAGCACGACCAAGGAGAATTCCATGCGCATCTTCGTCACCGGTGCCTCCGGCTGGATCGGCTCGGCCGTCGTCCCCGAGCTCATCGGCGCCGGCCACCAGGTCCTCGGGCTCGCCCGCTCGGACGCCTCCGCCCTAGCCGTCGCCGAGATGGGCGCCGAGGTGCTGCGCGGCGACCTGGACGACACCGGCGTGCTGCGGGCCGGCGCCCTCGACAGCGACGGCGTCATCCACCTGGCCTTCGTCGTGCCCAGCGTGACCGAGGCCGCGACGCGGACCGACGCCGCGGCCATCGCGACGTTCGCCGCCAGCCTGGCCGGCTCGGGCAAGCCCCTGGTGGTCTCGGGCGGAACGCTGGCCCGGCCCGGGCGGCTGGCGACCGAACGCGACGAGCTCATCGCCGCCGGGCCCATCGCCGCCCGCATCACCAACATGCGGGCCGCGCTGGCCGCCGCGGGCCAGGGCGTTCGCTCCGGCCTGGTCATGCTGCCCCGCTCGGTGCACGGCGAGAGGGAACGTCACGGATTCATCCCCCAGCTCATCGCCCTCGCCCGGGCCAAGGGCGTCGCCGGCTACATCGGCGACGGGGCCAGCCGCTGGCCCGCGGTCCACGTCAAGGACGCCGCGAGCCTGTACCGGCTGGCGGTCGAGCAGGCGCCCGCCGGCGCGGTGCTCAACGCCGTCGGCGACGAAGGCGTGCCCGTCCGCGAGATCGCCGAGGCCATCGGCCGGCACCTGAACCTGCCGGCCGAGTCCCGGCCCGCCGCCGAGTACCAGGGCATGCTCGTCCACCTGCTCAGCACCGACATGCCCGCCTCCAGCGCCATCACCCAGGAGCTCCTGGGCTGGAAGCCCACCCACCCCGGCCTCATCGAGGACATCGAACAGGGCCACTACTTCACCTGACCAGCCCCGGGCGCACCTGACCAACCCCGGACGGCGACCGCCAGCGCGACCTCCCGTTGACTCATGGCCCGACCTTTGGCTCTCTCATGGCCCGAGTCTTGACTTTGCCGCGCAAAGCGAGCTAGCTTTGCACTGCAAAGTAAAACTTTGCGACGCAAAGCTTCGAGCGTGAGGAACCGGCATGAAAGACGGCGCGAGTACCGGACAGTCAGTGGACATGGACGCGGCGGCGGCCGCCGCCATCATGCGGGAGACCCGCGAGCGGGCCCTGCGCAGGCTCCGGCCTGATCACCGGGCGACCTTCACCGCTTGGGGGCTGATCTGGCTCGTGGGCGACGGCGCGATGTGGCTGATCGTTCGCGGCCAGCATCCCTATCACGGGCCCTCGCCCGCGGCCTACGCCGCGATCGTCCTGCTCGCGAGCCTGGCCGCGCTGGCCTCGATGGAGGAGAACCGGGCGGAAACCGGCGTCGGGGGCCCGTCCGCGGTGCGGCGACGGCTCCTGTTCGTGACGAGCTTCCTCGGGTACGCCGGGGCCTTCGCGCTGGAGGGCGCGCTCGCCCATGCCGGGGCCGGGCGGCCCGTACTCGGCGTATTCGAGGCCGTCGCGCCCATCCTGGTGACCGGCCTGCTCTACCTCGCTATCTCTTCCTCCATCCAGGACTGGCCGGTAGCGGCCCTGGGCCTCGGGCTGATCATCGTGGCCGCCGTTAGCGGCTTCGCCGGCCCGGAGGCTGTCTGGGGGATCGTCGCGATCACGGTGGGGCCGGCGTTCCTGCTGTCGGCGGCCCTCCAGGTCCGGCTGCGCCGCTCGTGAGCGACGACGAACTCGACCCGGTCATCCACGCCCCGGCCCGGCTGCGGATCATGGTCACGCTGACCGCGCTGCGCGACGGCGACGACCTGTCCTTCACCGGGCTCCAGGACCTGACCGGCATGACACCGGGCAACCTGATATCCCACCTGCGCAAGCTGGAGGAGGCGGACTACGTGACGACGCAGAAGAACGGCAGCGGCGTCACGTCGCGGACCTCGGTCGCCCTCACCCCGGGCGGCCGGACCGCGCTGGAGCACTACACCACGGTGCTCCAGCGGCTGCTCGACTCGGCGAAGCCGCGCTAAGTTCAGATGATGGAATACGACGAGTTCGGGCTGCTGCCGGACAACGCGACCGAGGCCGGGCTGCCCTGGGCCAAGCCGCCGTCGGTCCGGCGCGAGTTCATCGACGTCGCGCCGGGCCAGCAAGTCAGCGTCCTGGTGTGGGGAGAGGCTGATCCCGAGGTCGTGCTGGTGCATGGCGGCGCGCAGAACGCGCACACCTGGGACACTGTGGCGCTGGCCCTCGACCGGCCGCTGATCGCCGTGGACCTGCCCGGCCACGGCCGGTCGAGCTGGCGGGCTGACCGCGACTACTGGGCCGAACGCAACGCTGAGGCGGTCGCGGTCGCCGTCGGCGCGCTGGCCCCGCACGCCCAGGTGGTGACGGGCATGTCGCTGGGCGGGCTGACCGCCATCAGCCTGGCGGCCAGGCACCCGGGCCTGGTCCGCCGGCTGGCCGTCGTGGACGTCACTCCGGGGGTCAACGCCGAGAAAGCCGCGCCGATCGCGGCGTTCGTCTCGGGTCCCGAGACGTTCGCGTCGTTCGACGAGCTGCTCGAGCGCACCATCCGGTTCAACCCGACCCGCTCGGTCAGCTCGCTGCGCCGCGGGCTGCTGCATAACGCGCGGGCGCTGCCCGACGGCGGCTGGGCCTGGCGCTACGACCGGCTGCGGTCACCGGGCGGCCAGATCGACTCCACCAGCCTGTGGGCCGACCTCGAGACCGTGACCGTCCCGGTCATGCTCGTCTGCGGCACGGAGTCCGGCGTGGTCACCGACGAGGACCGGGCGGAATTCCGGCGCCGGCAGCCGGCCGCGCGGCTGGAGATGGTCGACGGCGCCGGTCACTCCATCCAGGGCGACCGGCCGGTTGAGCTGGCCCGGCTGCTGGCCGACTTCCTCGCCAGCACCGTGTGATGCTCGATGCCCCGCTGGCCGGCGTCGTCCCGGTCGTGCCGACGATCTTCCGCGACGACCAGGCCGTTGACCTGGCGGGCACGGTACGCGTGGTGGACTACCTGCTGGACGCCGGGGTCGACGGGCTGTGCCTGCTGGCCAACTATTCCGAGCAGTTCTCGCTGACCGACGACGAGCGGGACACGATCGCCCGCACGCTCCTCGAGCACGTCGCCGGACGGCTCCCGGTGATCGTCACCACCAGCCACTACAGCGCCCGGGTGGCCGCCGCGCGCAGCCGGGCGGCCCAGGACATGGGCGCGGCGATGGTGATGATCATGCCGCCCTTCTTCGGGGCCACGCTCACCGTCTCCGGGCCCGCCGTGATCGAGTACTTCACGCAGGTGACGGACGCGATCAGCATCCCGGTCATGGTGCAGGATGCGCCCTTGTCGCCGACGCCGCTGCCGGTGAGCCTGCTGATCGACCTGGTCCGGCAGGTGCCCCTGGTTCAGTACGCCAAGATCGAGGTGCCGCAGGCCGCGGACAAGCTGCACGCGCTGGTCGCCGCCCTCGGCCGAGGACTGCCCGGCCCCTTCGACGGCGAGGAATCGGTCACCCTCATCCCGGACCTGGACGCCGGGGCCACGGGCACCATGCCGAGCTCGACGGTGCCCGCCGAGCTCGGCCGCATCGTCCGCCGCTACCGGTCAGGTGACCGGGCCGGCGCCGTGGACGCCTGGGAAGGCCTGCTGCCGCTCATCCATTTCGAGAACCGCCAGTGCGGCCTGCGGGCGCAGAAGATCCTCCTCGCCGAGGGCGGCATCATCGCCTCGGACCGGACCCGCGCGCCGCTCGGGCCGGTGTCGCCGAGGACCCGCCGCGGCCTGATCGAGCTGGCGGCGGCACGTGACTTGCTGATCACGCGCTGGGCGCGGTAAGGGGCAGATCGAGGTCAACGGCGACCTCCTGGCTGGCTCCTTGGAACGTCAGCTTCAGGGCGCGGGCGCTCGGGTCGAGAGGGGGCAGGAAGTTCAGGGTGACCTCTTCGTACCCTTGCGATGGCGAATAGCCGCTGCCGCCGAAGTTGCTCACGTACCTGCCGCCCCGGTCGTCTCCGGCCTCGACCGAGACGGCGGACCACTTGCGGTTGCGGTCCTCGCTGTACTTCCACCAGGCCGGCGTCGCGCGCAGCCGCAGCCGCCAGCCGTCGGGCTCGGAGACCAGGCTGTCGGCCGATACGGCGACGTCGTCGATCGGGGGCACGTCTACCCCTAGTCCCAGGTGATACCGCGGGCCGTCGATCCGCGGCGCCGCTTCGAGCATGGCCGACCAGGCGGCCGGAACGCCGTCAGCCGGGCGGTGCTCGGTCAGCGCGGCGCACAGCCGGGCCAGCTGGCCCGGCAGCGGGCTGTCCGGGTCGAGCTCGCCCGACCGCTTGAGCTCGGCCGCCTTCTCGAGAGCAGCCGCGCAGTACCGGCCGAGGATCTCGTCCGCGGCCTCGTCCGCCAGGTTGAGCCGCATGCCGATCAGCCCGAGGGCCCGGTCGGTCAGCTGCCGTTCGGCCGGGCCGGGTGGCACCGGCGCGAGCTGGCCAATCCGCGCGGTGGGATCGGCCGACGGCCGCAGGCGGGTCGCCGCCCCGTCCCGGCCGCGTAGCTCAAGCCAGGCCACGTCGCGCCCGGGAACCGGGCTGAGCAGGCAGCGCAGCTGCGCTGGCCCCCCGGACGGTCCCTGGGCGGACTCGACCCGAAGGTCGTACCGCACGCCTTGGTCATCGATGACGATGACATCCTCCAAGCTATCGGCGCGCTCGGGGGGCGCGGGCGAGCCGGGAAGCGGCCGTGATGCGGGGCCGCCGCTCCCCGGCCGGGTGAGGGAGGCGTGCAGAAGCGCGTGACCGGGGCCGATGAGCAGCGTTTCCGGAAACAGGGCGCCCGCGGCGACATCGATGACGGCGGCCCCGCCGAACGACCGCCATCCTTCGGGCGCGTCCGGCCGGCCGCGGCCCTCGCCGGCCGGCGAGGGCAGGCTCGCCGTCTGCTCGGACAGGCGCCGGCGCCGTTCCACCTCGATCCGGAGCGCGGGCCAGCTCCGGCTGCCGTATCCGCGGGCCACCGCTAGCTGCGCCGCCGACAGAGTGACCCGTTCGGAGACCGCGCGAAGCCGGGCGACCGCGCGGAGCTCGCCGGCCGCGGCGGCGCGGAGCAGTTCTCGGGCCTCATGGCGGAGCTGATCAAGGTTGGGCCGGTCCGGAAGTTCAGACATGACGTCTCCTCGCAGCCCGGGCTCGCGTTCGGGCTCAGATGCGAAGACGGTCCTGCCAGGACACAGCCGCACACAAGCGATGGAGGTGGACTCACGTCCTGCCCGCGAACCCGGCGGCGCCCCCCCGCGCCGTGTGCCCCAGAGTACCTCGCCTCCCCGCCGCGGGCCAAGCGCGTTTCCCCGGTCTAGCGTCGGCGTATCAGAATTTCCGGCATTAGCGATTTCGATAAGTGTCATGAATTCTTCGAATCCATTTAACGATCATTAAAGGCGGGGGTTACGGTCTCTGGTCAGGGCTCGGTGCCGCCCGGCCCGGGGTCTCCTGGTGCCCGGCGTGCTCGCGTGACGCCAGGTCGCATCCGGCCGCCCCGCCCGCCGTCATGATCACGAAGACTTCGGTCAGCAGGTAGGAAAAGAGGCGCTATAACGCCTCGGAACCTTCGTGATCATGTCCTGGGCCGCCCGGGCCGGGGCCGGGCGGCCTCGCCCGGACCCGGCCAGGCGCGGTCCCGCGCGGGTCGTCGCGTTCAGCGACGGGGTCTTCGCCATCGCCGTTACCCTCCTGGTCCTGGCGATCGGCCCACCTCAGGACACGCGGCACCTGATCCACGGACTCGCCGCGCCCTGGCCCTCGTACCTGTCTTACGTCATCACCTTCATGCTGATCGGGCAGGTGCGGGTCAATCATCACGTGCCGTTCGACCACATCCGTCATGTCGACCGCATGGTGCTTTTCCTGAATACCGGCCCGGCGGCGGGCGCTAGGCGGAAGCGCCGGCGACCCGGCGGAATAGCCGCTTGGCCGCGGCGACCAGGCGGGCGTCGGCCAGGCCGGGATGGCCGTGAAAGCCCGGGTCGAAGCCGTGCGTGCTGGCCCAGCACAAGATCGCGGGCGGCTGATGGGCGTGCAGATGGCGGTCGTCACCGGCGGACCCCGGATCGGGGACACCGAGTCGGGGATCGTCGCGACGGCCTTCGGCCCGGCCACCTCGGTGATCTCCGGCGGACTGGCCTGCATAGCCGGGGCGCTGATCCTGGCCCGCCTGCTGCCCGCGTTCGCCCGCCAGGAGGCCCCGGCCCCGACGGCAGCCGCGGGGGTCTAGGCCCAGCGACACCGATCGCGCGTGTGGGTACGTTCCAGGGCCTGTTGCCAGACTCGTATCTCGAAGCCTCAGGTCGCGCCGCGGTCGCGGATGAAGATCGAATATATCGAAAAGATGATCTTCACGGCGGGAGCCCCGCCTGGGTCGTCGCCAGCCTGGGTACCTGGGTATGCGTACGGTCAGCGCTAGCCGACGATCAGCGATGCCTGGCTGCGCCCCGGGATGACCGTCACGGCCAGCCGGGCGGCGCCGGGGCGCCAGGACGCCAGCTGGACCTTGGTCGTGAAGATGAACTCGGCGACCAGGCTGTCGCCGCCGGTCGGCCAGCCGAAGCCGACGAGGGCGTCGCTGCTGACCGAGGTCCCGGGCACGGCCGTGAGCCGCCCGCTGGTCACGGACGCGACCTCGAGCCGCTGGGCCAGCGCGCCGTCGTCGCCTGAGGTCAGCTGGAGCGCGAGGGAACCGCCGCTCGGGCTGAACGCGCCGTCGGCCGCGGTGCTCCCGGGAGGCAGCGTGACCACGGTGTGCTTGCCGGTCGCGAGGTCAAGCACCTGGACCTGGCAGGCCGGCGCGCACCGGGCCGACGTCCAGGCGATCGCGGCCGGGCTCGCCGCGATCAGCCCGGCGAACGTGGGGGCGGCCCGAGGGGCAGCCGAGGTCCACAGCCGGTACACCGCGCTTCCGGGCTGCGGGCTGGCCGGGGCGAGCAGCAGGCCGCGGTCGGTTCCCTGGGCGATCGCGTACCCGGACGGAAGCGCGACCGTGACGCCGAGGGGCGCGCCGGCGGCGCTGACTTCCCGCGCGATCCCGGCCGCGGTGGCCGTATCGGCGGCCGGCGGGTAACTGGTCAGCCAGACGGCGCCGCCGGTGGCGGCCGGCGCGACCTGGTTCGCCGTGCCGATCCGGACCGCCGACCGCGCGTTGTCGGCGAGGAACCACACGGGCAGCGGGGGACCAGCGCAATCGCCGCAGGCGATCGCGGTCACCGGGCTGGCCTGGACCGCCCAGCCGCCGCCGACCCGGGTGAACTGGTAGCCGGAGCTATCGGCGGGCAGGCCGCCGATCGGCTCGGAGCGGCCCGTGGCCGGGGAGAACAGGGCGGGTCGCGTCCCCGTGACCGGTATCCGGAGGCTGGCGTCCCACGACGCGGTGTGCCCGAGGATGCCGTCGGGCTCGGCCGGCAGGCCGGGCGCGGCGAAGCTGATCGACACCGGCGTCGATGCCGGCGCCGGCGCCGGAACCGGGCTCGCCGTCGGTGTCGGGGTCGGCGCGGCCGCCGCCGGAGCCTGCCGGTGATGCGGCAGGCTGAGGTAGACGACCCCGGCGACGGCCACCACGATGACCGCGCCGATCACCGCGAGGCGGCGCGGCCACGAGCTGGGCTCGCGGTCCCCGCCCTGGCTGAGGATGTCGTCATCCATCGCCGCACCCCCAAGAGCACGCTGGTCTGTGGGCACCACGATACGTCGGTCCGCCCGGGACGCGGCCGGGCCGAGCCGGGCCTTTCTGGCCAGGCTCGCGGGCCTTAGGCTGAGTTAATGAATCTTGAGGAGACACTCGCCAAGGTCGCCGAGCTGAGCCGGGAAGAGCTGCACATCGTGCGCAAGCGCGCGGAGGAGAAGACGCAGGCCCGCGATCACGGCCATGACTTCGACGAGATGAAGCGGGCCGCCGACCGGCTTGACCACTACGCGCACCTGCTGCGCAGGCTCCACGACAGCGAGCTCGGTGAGCGCTGGCGGCACGAGAGCCTGCAGGACGCGCCTCAGTAAAGGACGCCCCTCAGTGACCAGTGGCGTAGTTCGGGCCGCCGCCGATCGCGATGACCGAGACCTTGTCCGGCCCGGCCGGCGGGTCGACGGCGGCGAAGGACAGGAGCTGCTGGGTCAGCAGGGTTTCCCGTGGGGCGGCCTTGCCCGCCGGGAGCAGGGCGGTGAAGTCCGCGGGCACCGCGATGGGCGGGCCGGGCACGACGGGGGAACCGTCGCTGATCACGTTGGGCACCGCGACCTGGCTGTTGAGGTACATCGCGTAGAGCACGAGGGCGCCGCCGGACGAGGTACGGAGCGCGAACGTGGAGTACGCGGTGCCCATCAGGTTCCACTGGTAGGCGTCGCCGGAGGGCGGCGTAAGGCCGCCGGCGTGATCGGCCGCGCCCTGGTACATGCCCGTGGTCAGCGGCCCGGCCGCCACCGACTTGACCGCCGTGCTGGCCTGGCCGCCGTCGACCACGGCGGCCTGCAGCGCGCCGGCGACCTCGGGCTCCGCGAGCAAGTTAGTCGCGGTCAGCGGCACCTGGGGGACGTAGCCGTTCTTATCCACCGCGAGGGTGGGGAGAGCCGTGCCCGCGGCGAGCTGGGAGACGCTGGACAGCAGCCACGGGGTCTTCGCGCTGGCCTGCTGGAAGACCATCAGCGCCGGGCCGTCGACCGGCACCTCGGTCCCGGCGACCCAGCCCTCCATGCCCTCGCCCGTTTTCGTGCCGGTGAACGTCCGGGTGACGCCGGCGACGAAGAACCGCGGATAGCCGGCCGGCTCGGGAAGGTAGACGGCGGGCGGGCCGTAGCGGTACTGGCCGTAGGTCCCCTTGGCGTTCGGGTCAGGGGAACCGTTGGCGAACGTGCTGCCGCTCTTGAGCGCCGCGGTGAAAGTCGACTGCTGCACGCCGGTGAGGACCGACAGGGCCAGCGCCGGGCTGCCCGCCCGGGCCGCCCGGGCGGTGGTGGCGACGTAGCTGTCGAAGATCCCCACGGCCTGCGCCGTGGTCAGCGCGGCCGTCGAGGTCGGCGCAGAGGTCGGGCCAACCTCGTTGATCCCCGGCAACGGGGTGGCCGTCGGCGACGACGTGCAGCCCGCGACGGCCGCCGCTGCCGCCAGGGCGAGGGCCGGGCCGAGGATCAGCCGGGACCAGCGCGAGCGCGTCCAGCACGTTGGGTAGGCCACAGATCGGGAGGATACCGGGTGTGACGGGGCCTGGGGGCATACTCGATACGCTGGCAGGCCCGTATTCGCGTAGTCTTTCCGGCATGGCAGCTACCGATCCCGCAGATGAGATACCGGAACTGTCGGCCAAGCTGGACACCATCGAGGCGGTAGTCGATCCGGCGGCGATGAGCACCGAGGCCACGGACCTGCGCGAGCAGGCCGCCGACCCGGGACTCTGGGAGGACCAGGCCCGCGCCCAGCAGGTCACCAGGCGGCTCTCCTACCTGGAGGGTGAGCTGGCCCGGCTGCAGAACCTGCGGCAGCGGCTCGATGACACACGGGTGCTGTTCGAGCTCGCCGACGAGATGCACGAGCAGTCCGCCCGGGACGAGGCGATCGCCGACCTCGCCGGGGTACGCCGGGAGATCGAGGCCCTCGAGGTCCGCACCCTGCTGAACGGCGAGTACGACGTCCGCGAAGCGCTGATCACGATCAACTCGCAGGCGGGCGGGGCCGACGCGGAGGACTTCGCCGGGAACCTCCAGCGCATGTACCTGCGCTGGGCCGAACGGCACAAGTACGCGACCGAGGTCTTCGACGTCTCCTACGGCGAGGCGGGCATCAAGTCGACCACGTTCGCGGTCAAGGCGCCCTACGCCTACGGCACTCTCCGCGGCGAGCAGGGCACGCACCGGATGGTCCGCATCTCCAAGTACGACAACCAGGGGCGCCGCCAGACCTCGTTCGCCGGGGTCGACGTGCTGCCGGTGGTGGAGCAGACCGACCACGTGGACATCCCGGACGACGAGCTCCGGGTGGACGTGTTCCGTTCCTCGGGGCCCGGCGGCCAGGGCGTCAACACGACCGACTCGGCGGTGCGGATCACCCACATGCCGAGCGGGATCGTCGTCTCCTGCCAGAACGAGCGGTCCCAGATCCAGAACAAGGCCTCGGCGATGGCCGTGCTCCAGTCGAAGCTGCTCGAGCGCAGGCGCCTGGAGGAGGCCCGGGAGCTGGACGCACTGCGCGGCGACGGCGGCCGGGCCTGGGGCACCCAGATCAGGAACTACGTGCTCTACCCGTACCAGAACGTGAAGGACGTGCGCACCGGCCACGAGACCGGCCAGGCGCTCGCGGTCCTCGAGGGCGAGATCGACGACTTCATCGACGCCGAGATCCGCTGGCTCCGCCGGGGCGAGGCGAGCTCTTAGCGGTCAGGCCCCGCTTACGCGACCACGTGGGCGGCGATAAGCAGGCCGAGAATGAGGAGCAGCGCGGCGGCGATGAGAAGCTGCGGCGTGAGGGTCGGGCCGTGGTGGTGGACGTGCGCGCGGGCCGCGCGGCAGGAGGAGCAGCGGCCCTCAACCACTGGGCCTGCGCAGTTCGCGCAGACTAGGTGCTCGCAGCTCATCTAAACCCCTTCCGGTAGCGGTGCCCTGGGGCGCACTTGGCGTGATCTGGAGCCTTAGCAGCCAGTTTCCCCTTAGACTGTTCCCTGGCTAACCCAGGTTACCCGTAAGTTGCCCGGCTACGCCGGAAACATCCGAGTGGCGGCCGACCAGCACGGACG
>Ga0302314_10002771_pt1 | contig 32495 bp, 34 predicted proteins | sample III_Palsa_N2_3_FD_200533 | JGI IMG/M metagenome (GOLD analysis project Ga0302314, IMG submission 200533) | Peat permafrost microbial communities from Stordalen Mire near Abisko, Sweden - III_Palsa_N2_3 | ecosystem: Environmental > Terrestrial > Soil > Palsa > Peat permafrost | place: Sweden... | reverse complement strand
ATCCGCTCGACTCCGAGATTCTTTAGAATCTTGAACCGGATGATGTCTTCATAGCCGGAGAGGAAACCACGGTGCTCGGCCCGAAAACCGTGACGCTCGAGCAAAGTGATGAGCGTGCGCGGCTCGAAGAGGCTGACATGGATCTCCGGAACGACATAGGACCAGTCCTGCAGGTCGCGCACCAATGCGGCATTGCCGGTAGTGAAGAAAAACAGGCCGCCAGGCTTGAGCAGTCGGCGGGCGGTCCGGAAGATCTCGTGCGGATCGGGAATATGCTCGGCGACCTCGATGGCGGTGACGACATCGCAACTGCCGTCCAGGCCGGGGAGTTCCTCGGCGCGCCGGATCGGGACGCCACATGAACGTGCATGATCCGCAATCCACCCGGTCTCGAAACCGCTGATATCGAGCTGGCGTAGGCCCCCGACATACCGGACGAGGCCGCCATTGCCACAGCCATAATCCAGCCAGCGCGAGCCGTCGACCGGACCGCGCAGCGTCTCCACCACCTGCAGGATACCGCGCCATTCGTAGCGGCGGACGCTGGTATCCGGCTGCTCCAGCTCGCCGACATAATCGACCAGCGGATCGGCGCCACGCCCCCGATAATAGGCTTCGTCATAGATTGTACTGAAATCGGTCAGACCATCGACGACGAAACCGAAGCCGCAGCTTGGACACTTTGCGAGCTCGAAGACGCGCTCGACGACCCGCCCCGTCTTCTGCCCGGCCGGCGCGGCGGGCGCGCCACAGCATGGGCAAGCAATCGCGCTATTGTTCACGGCGCGTGTTCGTCGCCGGCTGATTGCGCGACCCGGCGAAGACCCAAAGCTGCATGAGGAAGAAATTCATCACCGGCAGGACGACCGAGGCGGTCGCCGTGCCGATCTCGGGCGGCAGGCCGAGAAACTGATTGAGGAAGACGATCGCGCTCGACACGCCATAGCCCAGCGCGAACATGACCATGAACCGGGCGAGGCCGGTGCCGTGCGCCGTATCGGCCCGAAAGGTCAGGTAATAATGCCCGACATAGCCCCAGGTGCCGGAGGTGAAGATCGCCAGCGTGTTCGCGGCCAGCGCCGGCATGCCGAACCAGTGCACCCCAAGCTCCGAGACGCCGAGATAGAGCAGCGTGCTCATCGCACCGACCAGGCCGAAGCGGCCGAGCTTCAGTCCCAGCGCGCGGGCGGTCATGGCCGGCCGGCGCCCAGGATGATTTCGACGGCCGCCGGCAGGTCGGCGACACGGCAATCCGGTGCGGCACCGCCCGCCTTGTCGCCCGCATGTGGATTGTCGACCTGGATCGTGCGCACCCCGGCCGCAGCGCCGCATTCGACATCCGTGCCCCGGTCGCCGACCATCCAGGAGAGGGCGAGGTCAAGATCGTGCCGCGCCGCCGCAACCAGCAGGAAATAGGGGCTCGGCTTGCGCTCCAGCGAGGCGCCGGAAAAGCCAGGGACCACGCCTTGGGGATGGCTATAGCTGTAGCAGAAATCCGTGAAGCCGATGCCGGCTTCGGCCAGCAGAAGGCGGAGGCGCCGGTCGACGGCGACCAGCCGTTCCAGTGCCACCTTGCCCTTGGCATGGGCTGCCTGGTTGGACACGAGCACCAGGGCGAAGCCGGCTTCGGCGAGGCGCGCCAGCGCCGGCATCACACAAGGCCGCAGCACCAGATGGTCGGGGTCGAGGGGCGCCTCCCATTCCCCGGTCTCGGGGTAGAAGACGTCTTCGTTGATGACCCCGTCCCGGTCCAGGAAGACGGCCGGCCGCAATGCCATCAGCGCACCGATTCCCATTTGGTCTGAACCGCCTTCATCGCCGGATGGCTGACGATCAGATGCCAGACCACGGCCTGGAACGCCTCGGAATGCGGCGTGATCCGCTCCGGATGGACGGTCGGGATGATGACCACGGCATCGGCGACCTGGGCGGTATAGCCGCCATTGCGCCCGACGATACCGATGATCTTGGCACCGACCTCCTTGGCCAGGCGCAGGGCCATGACCAGATTCGGGCTGACATTGCGCTCCAGATCGCCGCCGCCGACCGAGAATACGAGCACGACATCGGCCGAAGTCAGCCGGCTGATCTTGAGCCATTCGACGAAAATGGTCGGCCAGCCCTCGTCATTGGCGCGCGCCGTCAGCTCCGAGACATTGTCGGTCGGGGCATAGGCCTCGATGCCGCAGATCTTACGGAAATCATTGACGGCATGGCCGGCATTGCCGGCGCTGCCGCCGACGCCGAGGATGAACAGCCTTCCCTTGCCCTGGCGCAATTCCGCAAGGATCTCGATCATCCGTTCGATCTGCCCGCGATCCAGCTCGCGCGCGATGGTGCCGACATCTTCCAGGAATTCGGTGGTATAGCTGCTGGTCATGACGCTGCCCTCAAATATCGATCGGTGTCGGCCAGCCCCTCGGGCGTACCGATCTCGTAGAAACGCCGCCGGCTCTCCCAGCCGGCGAGACGGTCGGACGCCGCCAGGCCGGTGTAGAGATCGGCCAGATCGAACCCCTGCCTCGCCGGCCAATCCTCGAACAGCCTGGCGCTCAACAGTCCCAGGCCGAAATCGATATAGGCCATATCGGGGCGCCGGTCCTTCTTGCTGTAATACGCGATGCGCGCACCATCATAGACAGTGTTGCTGGTATCCCAGCGTCCTTCGTTGCGATAAACGGTCATCAGCGCCGGCAACCCGCTGGCGCGAAACCGGTCCCAGACCGCGCGCATCGGGATGTCGAGATAGCTGTCGCCATAGAGCACGAAAAAACTCTCGCCGAGCAGCGGCAGCGCCCGCCGCAGCGCCCCGCCGGTGCCGAGCAGCACCGGTCCGTCAAAGGATGCCTTGATCTCGAGGCCGAAGCGGCTGCCATCACCGACGAACTCGACCACCTGCTCGCCCAGATAACCCAGACAGAGCACGACCGAACTCACGCCTTCCCGCTTCAGCAGGCGCAGCTGATGGGCGATGAAGGGCTCGCCCGCCACCTCCAGCATGGCCTTGGCGATGGTTTCGGTGTGCGGCCGCATACGCGTCGCGAGGCCGCCCGCAAGGATGGCGACGGGCGGTAGCGGGGCAGCGGCCAGGCTCACTGGTGGACGACCTTGGTGCCTTCATAGTCGAAGCGCAGCCGTACCTCGGTCAGCCCCGCCTCGGTGAGCGCATGGCGCAGCCGGCGCTTGTCCTCGGCATAGAACATCAGGAAGCCGCCGCCGCCGGCACCGATCAGCTTGCCGCCGGTGGCGCCATTGTTCATAGCAAGCTCGTACCAGCTGTCGATTGCCGGGTTGCTCATACCGGCCGAGCGATGCTTCTTGAAATTCCAATGTTCGTGCATCAGCGGCCCGAGCTGGTCGACCGCGCCGGCCTCCAGCGCCGCCTGGGTGCGCAGGCCCAGATCCTTCACGAAATGCAGGTTTTCGATCATACCCTGATCGTTGCCGCGGCTCTTGGTGTCCTGTTCGCGCAGAATGTCCGAGGCCTTGCGCGAATAGCCGGTGAAGAACATCACCAGCGAATCCTCGAGATTATAGAGCGTCTCGTGCGTGGCCTCGAGCCGACGCGCCGCGACCCTGCCATCCGGATTGAAGGTGAAGCAGGTGACGCCACCGAAGGCGGCGATGTATTGGTCCTGCTTGCCGATCGGTTCCTTGAGCAGATCGAGTTCGATATGGCAGGCCTGCTCCGCCAGTTCGGCCTTGGTGACATTGGAATGCCGTCGGACATGCAGCGCCTGCAGTAGCGCCGTGGTGAAGCTGCCGGAAGATCCGAGGCCCGTGCCGGCCGGAATATCCGCCGTGCTGATCAGTTCCAGCCGCGTTGGATTGTCGCCAAGCAGGCGCAGCGCCTCGCGAATGATCGGGTGCTCGATCTGGTCGACCGCCGAGACCCGCTCCATCCGCGAATAGCGGATGATCAACTCCTCCTGGAAGGTATCGTGCAGCGTGATCATGACGTAGCGGTCGATCGCTGCGGCGATCAGGAACCCGCCATGGTGCTGATAATAGGACGGCAGATCGGTGCCGCCGCCGCCCAGCGAGATGCGCAACGGGCTGCGCGTAATGATCATCGGCCCGCCCCTCCATAAATCCGATCGACGATGCGCAGCATGGCCAGACCATCGTCGATATTGCCGATCGGTGCCCGGCCTTCTTCGATCGCGTTCACGAACTCGGCCAATTCCAGATCCCAGGACCGGTCCGGGAACGGGTATTCCCAACTCGTTGTCTCGGGCGGTCCAAGCTCGGGCAGCATCTTGTACAGCGTCAGCCGCTCGGTGCCATAGCTGCCGCCCAGTCCGTTGATCTCCAGCTTGGCATCCCGGCCGCAGATCTCGAAGGAAAAGCAGTTCTTCCATTCGGTCCAGGTCGCATGCAACCAAGCCATCTGGCCCTGCCCCGTGCGCAACGCCATGAAGCAATTATCGTCGACCTCGACCGGCCAGTAATAGGTTGGGACCCAGCCATCGACCTGCGGAAAATCGCCGAGGAACCAGCGCGCCAGATCGATCAGATGCGCGCCCTGGTCGATCAGCTCGCCGCCGCCCGAGAGCGCATGCTGCATCCGCCATTCGCGTTCATAGCCGATCCGCCCGCCATGGCCGTAGCGGCCGCGAATATACATCAGCGGGCCGGCAACGCCTTCGTCGATCAGCGCCCGCGCCTGGAGAAAGGCTGGGTGGAAGCGGTGGTTGAAGCCGATCTTGACCTTGACGCCGCTCGCGGCGGCGGCGTCGGCGACCGGCTGCAGCTCGGCTTCGTTGCGCGCACCCGGCTTCTCGATCAGTACATGCCGACCGGCTGCCGCGGCCGCCGCGGCGATCTCGGCCAGATGATCATGGGTCACGGCGACCACGACGATATCGGGTGCGGCGTCGATGACCGCGCGCCAATCCGTCGAAGCCGTGGCACCGGTCCGCGCAGCCAGCGACTCCGCCCGGCCGCGGTCGCGATCGGCGACGGCGACGATCTCGTGGGCGCGCGCCGATACGGCCCGCTTCTGACCGATCAGGCCGCAGCCGACAATGCCGATCCGCATGGTCCTCAGCTCCAATCCTGGCCGCGATCCGCCGGCACGATGCGACGCAGCGTAAAGATATCGGAAGCGTCGAGCGCATCCCGGAGTGCGGCAAAATTAGGCCAGGGGTCCCATTGCGCGGCGATCAGCCGACCGGTCACCCCGTCGCTCGCCGGTGACGCCAAATAGGCAATAAGTTCGGTCGCCCGCGCCATGGCCACCTGACCGGCTTCGCTCTGGGCCTTCTCGGCGATGGCAAGTTCATGCGGCGCGCACAAGGCCGGACCAGCCTTCAGGATGTTCTGCGTCATGACACTGGGCAGTGCGCCGGGCGCCACGGCATTGACATCGATGCCCTGGGCGCGAACCTCCTGCGCCAGGATCTCGGTGAAGCGGACGACTCCGGTCTTGGCAACCGAATAGGCGCTGAAATTGGGGCGCGGACCGGTCGCACCGCCGCCCGACATGTTGATGATTTTGGCACGCCGTCGGCGCTGCCCGGCCGTCGCGGCGAGCGCAGCGATCGCGGCCCGGCAGATCTCGACCGGCAGCACCAGGTTGAAGCGGATCGTTTCCTCCCAGGCGGCGAAATCGCTGCCTTCGACCGGGCCGATCGGCCCTGGAATGGCGGCATTATTGACCAGCACGTCGAGGCGACCGCCAAGCGGCGCCACCAATGCTTCGGCCGCGCCCGGTGCTGCCAGATCGAGCGTGACGGTTTCAATCGCACCACCGGCACTGGCCCGCAACCGCACCGCGAGCGCGTCGAGTGCGGCGGCAGAGCGCCCGGTCAGCACCAGATCCGCGCCGCGTTCGCGCAGTCGCGCGGCAATGGTGGCGCCTAGCGCGCCGGTGGCGCCGGTGACGAGGCAGCGTGCCCCGGTGAGATCGAGAGCATCAGTCACGGCGTTCAAACACCCAGCGATTGGCGGCGAGCCAGCGGACGGTCCGGCGGACCGCATCCTCGATCGCGACCTGCGGCACCCAGCCCAGCCGCGTGATCCGTCTGGTATCGAGCTGGATCAGCGGGCTGTCGCCAATCCAGCCGCGTTCGCCGCCGGCATAGACGAGTTCCGGCGTGAGGCCGAGCTCATCGGCGATCCAGCCAATCGACTGCTTGACCACGATCGAGCCGTCGATCCCGAGGTTGAAGATAGCGACCTTGCCGGCCGCGCGTTCGGCCGCCAGCAGCACGGCTTCGACGCAATCGGCCACATACATGTAGGATTTGCGCTGCTTCCCATTGCCCAGCACCGGCAACCGGGTCGGATCGACGAAGAGCTGGCGGCAGAAATCGAAGACATGGCCGTGGGTATAGCGCTCGCCCAGCACCGAGACGAACCGGAAGATCACGGCGCTCATGCCGAAGCCTTCGCAATAGGCCTGGATCAGCCCTTCGCCGGCCAGCTTGGAGGCGCCGTAGAGCGACGTCTGGATCGGGAACGGCGCGTCCTCCGGCGTCGGCACGACGGAATGTTCACCATAGATCGAGCCGGTCGAGGAAAAGGCGATGCGCTTGACCCCGCCCTTGCGCATGGCCTCCAGCACATTGAAGGTGCCGATGGTGTTCTGCTCGAGGTCGCGCTCGGGACGTTCGGTACCGTGCCGGACATCGGCATTGGCGGCCAGATGGAACACGATATCGGCACCGGCAACTGCGCGCTCAAGCGTCGGTCGGTCGAGCAGATCGCCTTCGGCCAGGGCGAAATGCGCGTGTCGCCGTGCCAGTTCGAGGAACTCGGGCAGGCCGGTTGAGAAATTGTCATAGCCGGTGACGCGCCAGCCTTCGGCGAGCAATCGGTCGACCAGGTTGCTGCCGATGAAGCCGGCCGCGCCCGTGACGATGGCGTGCTTCATCGCGGCGTCCCCGTACCCGGGCCGCGCGCATCGCGCAGTTCGACGTTTACTGCGTTATCAACGACATACATGGGCCTGCGGCGCACCTCGTCATAAATTCTGCCGATATATTCGCCGAGCACCCCGACGGCGATCAGCTGGATCCCGCCCATGAACAGCACCAGCACCGTCAGCGTCGGGATACCGAGCGGATAGTCCAAATTTCCGAGCAGCTTGACCAGGACCATGACGACCGCGAGCACGAAGGACGTCGCCGCGATCAGGGTACCGCTGAGCAGCAGGATCGACAGCGGATGCGACGAGAACCCGATCAGCCCGTTGAAGCCGATCTTGAGCGAGCCGAACAGGCGGTTGTAGTTGCCGGTTCCGGAATGCCGCGCCGAGCGGTCGTATTCGACATAGGCCTGTTTGAATCCGACCAGTGCCACCAGCCCGCGCAAGAAGCCGTGACCTTCCGGCAGATAGCGCAGTTCCTCGATCACGCGCCGCGATATGACTCGGAAATCGCCGGTATTGCGCGGAATCTCGACCTCGGCGATGAGGTTGATCACCTTGTAGCCAACTTCCGCGATCACCTTCTTGACCAGCGTCTCGCCCTCGCGCGTGCGCCGACGGGCATAGACGACCTCGAAGCCCTGCAGCGCCTGCCGATACATGTCCTCGATCAGCTCGGGCGGGTCCTGCAAATCGACATCGATCACCGCGCAAAACGCCCCGCGGCAATTAAGAATACCGGCCATGGTGGCGGCCGGCTGGCCGAAGCGCCGGCTGAAGGTCAGCAGCCCGACATTGGGATCGCGTTCGATCGCCTGCCGGATCACCCCTTCGGTATCGTCGGGCGATGGGTCGAGGCAGAACAGGATCTCATAGGAACCGATCCGCTCCAGCACCGGCCGCAGCCGGTCCAGGAACGGCCCGATATTATTGGCCTCCTTGTAGACCGGCACGACCACGGAGAGCACGCAACCCGGGTCGCCCCGATCCGCGGCGGCGGAGCCTTGCCGCTGAATGCCATTCATCGCATCGATCCCGGTCATGCGCGGTCAGACGATGCTGAAGCCGGCGGCAACCGCATCGCGATAGAACATCTGCACGGTCTCGAGCGAGTAGTCGTCGAGATCCTTGCCGACCAGTTCCAACTTCTTGATGATGTCGGCGGTCGCCGTGATGATATGGCAGCCCGATTCCTCGGCGTGAAACAGGTTCAGGAGCTCGCGTGGGCTGGCCCAAAGCAGCTCGGCCTTCGGGTTGCCGGCGATCAGATCGGCGGCCTTGCGCATCAGCGGCACCGGATCGACGCCGGTATCGGCGACACGGCCGGCGAAGACCGAGAAGATCGTGCGCGATGCCGGCGAGACGGCAGCCGCGACCGCTTCGACCTGGGCCAGTGTCATCATCGCGGTAACGTTGAGCGAGAAGCCTTCGGCCGAGAGCGTCCGGATCAGGGGGATCGCCGAGGCGCGCTGGGTATTGGTGATCGGGATCTTGATATAGGTATCGCCGCCCCAGCTCGCGATCTTGCGCGCCTCGCGTTCCATGGTCGGGAAATCGTCGGAAAAGACCTCAAAGGAGATCGGCAGATCCGGAATCGCCGCGATCACCTCGCGCGCGAAGCGCTCGTAATCGGTCAGGCCAGCTTTGCGCATCAGCGTCGGATTGGTCGTAAAGCCATGAACCGCGCGGCCGCGGTAGGCCTCGGCCATGGCACCAGCATCGGCGCCGTCCATGAACAGCTTGATCCGAAGGCCGGCAGCCTTCAGCTTGTCGATCATGCCACTATCCTCAGCCATCTTGCGTCGCCGAGGCGACGGAACCGGCATGGGCTTAACGGGATTCCGCCTGCTTGGCAACCTTGACCGGATCGCGGGATGCCGGCCCGCCGCCCTCGCAGCCCGTCCTTCGCTAGCGCGACTGGTCCGGCGCGAGGGCCGGCACGGCGGCCAGCACCATGCGGTCAGTGTGTTCGACCGGGCCCGGCCACAACAGGCGCTGCGGCGGTCCGCCGGTATCGTGCAGGACTGGAAAACCGGATAGTTCCGACAGATAGGCCTGATAGCGCTGGCCCAGCGCCGGCGGCCACCCTCCCATCCAGGAGGCCTGCCACCAGCTCGGATCGGTATCGTCGCTGCCCGGCGAGAAGATCAGGAGATGCGGCAGCGATCGATCCAGGCGGCCCATCACCGCGTCGATCGTGTCGATATTGACATAGACCGGATCGAGGCCGGCCAGTCGCAGCATGCGCAGATCCAGATAGGCGTGCTGGTCGACGAGGATGGTCCGGTCATAGAGGCCGGTTCGAGCCGCCTCGACCGCGCGCCATTCGACGATGTTGCGGGTCTGCTCGACCGAATAGCCGGCATTGCCGTCGCCCCAGGCCACCAGACTGTTCGCGGACACGACATAAGCGGCATGGGCCGCTCCGTCACGGATCATGAGCCCGTATTGCCCGACCAGCAGCAGCGCCAGGATACTGGCCAGCATGCGGCCGCGCGCGGCGCCATAACGCTGCAGACAGAGCAGGGAGATGCCGATGAGGGCATAGAACGCCCCGATTCCGTTCAGCACATAGCGCGCGTAGAACTCGGAAACCAGCACCATCGGGACGAACCAGAGCAGCAAAACGGCCAGCGCCGGCAGGATCAGCCTCCCCAGTACCGCCGGCTGCCGACGCAGTATCACGACGACCGCCGCCACAGCTGCCAGCAGCGCCGCCGGCAGCACCGCGGTCGGGACGTAATACTGCCAGGCCGCCGGCAGCATCTCGGCCTTGAGATCACGGATCAGCACCAACAGCTTCTCCACGAGACTGGGTGCCGCACCCTGTTCGAGCCGGGCAACCGGCGGCGACAACCATGCCAACAGGTCTTGCGGCGCGGTCAGAAGGCCAGGTTTCGTCGCGATCAGCGCCACCAGAAACGCGCCGGAGGCAATCAGCGCCGGCCTTACCGCCCGCCCGTTGTCCTGGGCCGCGCCGCGCCAGATTAGCGCCAGAGCCAGGACCGCGCCGAGCGGAGCGACATCGATCTTGAAATTCATCGCCAGGGCGAGGCTGACCGCGGCTAGATAGAGCGGCGCATCGCGCCGCGTCTCAACGGCCAGCCCGATCAGGGCGACGATGATGAAGGACAGGATGGTGTTGATGCCATTGGGCAGCGCATTGGCCGCCTGTTCGGACACCTCCCGGTTCGCCGTCAGGCACAGCATCGGCAGAATCAGCCAAAGCGCATCGAGCCCCAGCACGGCGATCCACAGCACCCCGGCCATTGCCGCGAACGCATAGAACACGTCGAAATGCAGCGCCCGCGAAATGAAAATCGGTCGATGATCGTCAATTCCCCTGAAGTAATTATACTCCATATCGCCAGGCTTTATTTTTGAATATACGTAAAACTCGTCATTCAATGAGCCGTAACTGTTATTCGAATAGCTATAGTGATGATATTGTGGGCCGACGGGATCAAACAACAGGAAAAATTGATTGGCGACGATCTGGATCAAACTATCCAGAGTGCCATAGCGATAGACCGCATTCGCCGCCGGCCCCGAAAGCACCCTGCCCGCGTTATAGGTGGCGACCTCGTCCCAGCCTTCATAGGGCGTGCCCTCCGTGGTCAACGGGGCATGCGCCGAGACCTGCCAGGCCAGCAGCAGGAGAAACCCGACGACCAGAAAACCCCGCGATGCCCTGGGGGTGAGCGCGAATGCAAAGAACCGAACCGTCATCCCCGGATCCTCTGGTCAGCCCGGCTTGCGGCCGATCACCGTCCACGACATTTCGTTGACCCAATGGGCCGAGACCTCCACGAGGCCGGCCGCACGCAGCAATGCCACGGCCTCCTGCTCCCGATAGTACCGGGCGATTTTCGGTATCATGTGGTCGAACACGATGGCGCGTAGATGCCGGAACGAAAAGCGGCGGATCAGCCGGAAATACTCGGTGCCGCCGAGGCCGAGCCGCAGTAGCAGCCACAGCGCGGCGGTCGTCGGCCAGGACAGGAAATCGACCAGCGGCAGCGGCAGCCAGCTGAACAGCAGCCGGCGCACCGGCGTGACGAACCAGACGATCCAGCCACTATTCTCGCGCCCATACAGCCAGACCAGTACTCGTCCGCCGGGCCTGACCGCCTCGACCAGACGTCGGGTGGCAAGCTCGGGATGTTCAAGATGGTGAATGACCCCGATACTGAAGGCAATATCGAAGCCACCCGGTTCGACCGGTTCATAGAGGCTGTGATGCCGGATCTCGGCATTGGCAAAGTCGACCAGATTCGCCCGCGCCCGGCCCAGCGAACGCTCATCGACATCGACCAGCACAGCACTCGCCGCGCCATAGCGCAGCGGCCAGAAACTGTTGCGGCCGATCCCGCAGCCGCCGTCGAGAAAGCGCTGACCCCGCCAATCCTCCGGCGTAAGCGGCTGCGTCCAGCGCCGGAACTGCTCCTCGTGATCCGGCAGGATCTCGGCATACTTGTCCCAGGAATACCCGAATCGCTCGGGGGATCCCCGCTCGATGCCGACTGGCTCCGGACTACCGATCACAGCGCCCGACGATGGCTGAAGACCCAGAGCTGCAAGACGATGTAGTTGATCGACGGCGACACGACCCAGGCCATCGCAATGCCGATCAAATAGGTCCACCCGAGCACACGCGTCACCAGCTCCATGCCCGGAACGGCGACGGTGAAGCTGATCGCATTGAGCACGGCAAAGCGCTGCCAGCCTTCGAGAAACCGATGCCGGCGCTGAAACGTGATCGCCCAATGGCCGAGATAGCCGAAGGGCAGGACGATGAGGAAGCTGAACAGGCTCGCCGGAACCGGATCGAGGCCGGCCTTTTCGTGGAAGACGATCACCAGCACGCTGTAGAACGAGGCCATGCAGACACCGACTGCGCCATAGCGCGCGGTCCGGGCCAGGAATGCCGGCAGCCAGTCGCGCCACGTACTGACCATCCGGGCGACGCTGCGCGGTGCGGCGGCACCGCCTGGATCGACGCCCATTGCTTCCACTCCCATAACCTCCGACAGAACGCGGTGCGGCGTTCATACAGGCGACTGCCGGCACGGGCAAGCACCAGCCGGGCTTGACAGCCGCCACCGGGACGCGGCTGTGATCATCAATGCCGGTCCTCTTCGAGCCTGTCTCGGCGATGACGGTTTGCTAGAAGAAGGCCGACCCGGTGACCCTTACTCGTTACGCCCTCTATGCCGTTCCGCCGGCGCCGCATCCGCTGTGGTCCGAGGCCGCGCTCTGGCTGGGCCGCAATCCCGGATCCGACATCGCTGGCGCGATCGCGCTGCCGGATTGGCTCGGCACGAGCCGCTGGCGCGAGATCACGGCGGAACCGCGGCTCTACGGGTTCCACGGAACCTTGAAGCCGCCCTTCGCCCTGGCCGCCGGAAAGAGCGTCGCCGAGTTCGATGCAGCACTGCAGCGTTTCGTCGCCGACACCCCCAAATTGGAGCCGGTACCTTTGATCGTGTCGTCGCTATCGGGATTCCTGGCCCTGGTCCCGGACCATCCGGCATCAGCGCTGCTGGGTTTCGCCGATCGCTGCGTCGAAGCCTTTGACGGGTTTCGCGCCCCGCCGGACGCCGCCGAATTGGCGCGCCGCCGCCGCGCCGGCCTGACACCGGCGCAGGAGGCGCATCTTCAGCGTTGGGGCTACCCCTATGTCTTCGACCAGTTCCGCTACCATATGACCCTGACCGGACGGCTCGCGGCTCCGGAACGCGAGCAAATCCAGCGCTGGCTGGCCGGTCATTTCGCCGCGGCGACCGCAGCACCGGTGCCGCTCGAACTGGCACTGTTCGAGCAGCCGGGCCAGGATCTGCCGTTTCGCCTAGTCGGGCGTTATCCGTTTGGCGGCTGATCCTTTGTCTTGGCCTCGACGCCGCTTGCGCCGATAGTGCCGGCCGGAAAGCAGACGAGACGGCGTCGCAGCAGTTTGGTGGAGTCGAGTGGACGGGTTCATCCGCGATCTGGCGCAATGGGCGGTACGCGAGGCGCTGTTCCTTGCCGATAATGGCGAGATACTGAAGCGCACGGCCGAACTCGGCCTGCGCCACGGCCTGCCCTTCGACCGCCTGACCACCCATCTCAAAGTCCTGCACCCGTTGAACCATTCGGTGTCGCGGATCTGGCGCAGCGACCGCCCGATGGAAGAGCGCTTCCCGATGCGCGGAATGGAAAATCATCCCACCTATTTGACCAGCCCGATCAAACGCGTTTGGGACACCGGGGTCTGGATCGACCGCCGCCTGCAGCCCGGACCCGGGCCGCCCGATCCCGATGGCTTCACCATCCTCGACGATCTCAAGATCGAAGGTTTCACCCACTACATCATGGGACCGGTGGTGTTCTCCGACCGCGAGACCCATGCACTCTCCTTCGCGACCAAGGCGCCCGGCGGGTTCACCGGCGATCAGGCGGCGGCGTTGCGCCAGCTGACGTCCATCCTGGCGCCGGTGATCGAGGTCAAGGCCTTGCGGCGTACCGCTGCCGGGCTCATGGAAACCTATCTCGGCCACGATACCTTCGAGCTGCTCGTCGGCGGGCAGGTCGAGCTGGGCGACGGGCTGCGTCGGCGCGCAGCACTATGGTATTCCGATTTGCGCGGCTTCACCGCGCTCACCGAAGGCCAGAAGCTGGACGAGGTCGTCGCTGTGCTGAACCGCTATTTCGGCCTGGTCGGTGCCGCGGCGGCGCGCTATGGCGGCGAGGTCGTGCAATTCATCGGCGACGCCATCCTGATCTATTTCGCCGTCCCCGAGGATGGCTTTGACGCTATCGCCTGCCGCCACGCGCTCGACGCCGCGGTCGAGGCGCGCCGCGAGCTCGCCACCTGGAACCGGCAGCGCGCGGCCGATGCCCTGCCGCCGATCGAATTCGGCCTGGGCCTCGATTTCGGCGATATCATCCACGTCAATGTCGGCGCCGCCGGCCGGCAGGCCTTCAACGTCATCGGCCCGGCCGTGAACCGCGCCGCCCGGATCGAGGAACTGACCAAGACCCTGGGACGACCGGTCCTGCTGTCGAGCGACTTCGCCGCAGCACTCGGCCAGAAGACGCGCTCGCTCGGTTCCCATGGTCTGCGCGGCGTCACGCGCGCGGTCGAGGTCCTGGAGCCGGCGGAGGGACCACTCGCGGGCTGAACCCGTCAGCCCGGCGCCATCCATCCGCAGCGGCCCAACGGCGCCTGCATGGCGGCGGGTGGCGGAGCCTCGGCTGTGACTGGTGGCCGACCCTCCCAATAGGGCACGGCGATCCGGCGCGACAGCAATTGCATCGGCACCGTCGGATCAATCTGGCCGTAGAAGGGGTCCCCGAGAATCGGCCAGCCCAGTGCCGCCAGATGGACCCGGATCTGGTGGGTCCGGCCGGTCTGCGGCTGGATTTCCAGCCAGGCGAGCCCATCGCCACGCCCGAGCAGCCGCCAGTGGCTGAGAGCCTGCTGCCCCTTTGCGCGATCGACGACCATGCGCCAGCCGGCCGGTCCGGTCACCTTGCGCAACGGCAAGTCGATCGAGCCGCTCTCGTCCGGCGGTTCGCCGTCGACCACGGCCCAATAGGTCTTCGCGATCTTCCCGGCACTGAACAGCCGCCCCAGCCGCGACAGCGCCTTGGGATGGCGCGCCAGCACCAGGCAGCCGCTGGTATCCTGGTCGAGACGGTGCGCCAGCGCCGGCACATGGCGCAGCCCGAAGCTCAGCGCCGGCAGCAACGCCTCGAGGTTGTCCTGCGCCTTGGGGCCGGCATGGACCGGCAGCCCGGCCGGCTTGTCGAGAATGATCAAATTCGCATCGCGCAGCAGCACTCGGGCGCTGAGTTCGTCCGGCGTCATGCCGCGACCTCGGATGTGAACCGGTTCAGCCGTCGATCTCCACGACCACGCGACCGCGCGTCCGGCCATTGAGGATCCTGGCGCCATAGTCGGGCAGTGCGGCGAAGGGGATCGTCTCGGTCAGGGCATCGAGCAGTGTCACCGGCACGTCGCTGGCCAGCCGCCGCCAGGCCGCCTGGCGCTCGGCCGGCGGCGACATCACCGAATCGATGCCAAGCAGATTGACGCCGCGCAGCAGGAAAGGGATGACCGTGGCGTTGAGCTCATTGCCGCCGGCCAAGCCGCAGGCGGCGACCGAGCCGCGATATTTCATCTGGGTCAGCAGCGTCGCCAGGGTCGTGCCGCCGACCGCATCGATCGCCCCGGCCCAGCGCTCGGTTTGCAGCGGCCGGGTCGAGGGAGTCGCCAGCACCGCCCGGTCGATGATCTCGGCCGCACCCAGGGATTTCAGGAAATCATGGGTTTCCGACCGGCCGCTCGACCCGACGACCCGATAGCCGAGCCGGGCCAGGATGGCGATGGCGACGCTGCCGACGCCGCCACCGGCGCCCGTCACCAGCACCTCGCCCGAGTCTGGAGTCAGCCCGTGCCGCTCCAGCGCCATCACCGCCAGCATCGAGGTGAAGCCGGCCGTGCCAATCGCCATGGCACGCTTGGCGGTCATGCCGTCCGGCACGCGCACCAGCCAATCCGCCGGGACGCGGGCGAATTGGGCATAGCCGCCCCAGCGCGCCTCGCCAACCCGCCAGCCGGTCAGCAGCACCTCGTCGCCCTTGCGCCAATCGGGACTCGACGATTCCTCGACCGTGCCGGCGAAATCGACGCCCGGGATATGCGGGTAGCTCCGAACCAGCCGCCCGATCCCGGCCAGGATCATGCCGTCCTTGTAGTTGAGCGTCGACCAGCGCACGCGGACCAGCACCTCGCCCGGCGGCAATTCCTCGATCCGCCGCATCTCGAAGCCCGGCACCACTTCGCCGTCCTGCTCGGTCAGGACCAATGCCTTGAAGTCGCTCATGTGCCTGTCCTCAGCGTAGCGGTTCGAGGATGCTGACGAAATTGGCGACCGCCGTGCCGCCCATATTGAAGATGCCGGCAAGCCGGGCATTGGGGATCTGGATGCCGCCGGCGGTGCCGGTCACCTGCATGGCACCCAGCACATGCATGGAAACGCCGGTGGCGCCGATCGGGTGGCCCTTGGATTTGAGTCCGCCCGATGGATTGACCGGCAGTCTCCCGTCCTTCTCGGTCCAGCCTTCCTCGATCGCGCGGGCACCCTGCCCCTTCGGCGTGAGCCCCATGGCCTCGTACTCGATCAACTCGGCCGTGGTGAAGCAATCATGGGTCTCGACCAGGCTGAGATCATCGAGCGTCAGCCGCGCCTCGGCCAGCGCCCGCTTCCAGGCCAGCTCCGGCCCTTCGAAGGCGATGATGTCGCGCTTGGACATGGGCAGGAAATCATTGACCTGCACAGCGGCGCGGAACACCACGGCCTTATCCAGCGCCAGCGCCGTCTCGACATCGGCCAGCACCAAGGCGGCCGCCCCATCCGAGACCAGCGAACAATCGGTCCGGCGCAGCGGCCCGGCAACCAGCGGATTCTTGTCGCTGACGCCCCGGCAAAACGCGTAGCCCAAATCCTTCTGGACATGGGCGAGCTTGTTGGTGCTGCCGTTGCGGTGGTTCTTGGCGGCGATCCGCGCCAGAGCATCGGATTTGTCGCCGTAACGCTGGAAATAAAGCTCGGTGATACGGCCGAAGACGCCGGCGAAACCGCCCTGGGTCTCGCCCTCTTCCGGCACATAGGAGGCCTTGATCAGGATCTCGCCGACTTGCGCGCCCGAGACTTCGGTCATTTTCTCGACGCCGACGACCAGCACACGCCGCGCCCGGCGCGCCTCGATCATGTATAGGCCCTGATGGATCGCGGCCGAGCCGGTGGCGCAGGCATTCTCGATATGGGTCGCTGGCTTGAAGCGTAGCGCCGGATCGGCCTGCAGGACCAGCGAGGCCGGGAATTCCTGGCGCACGAAGCCGGCATTCATGGTGCCCAGATAGATCGCATCGATGTCCTTGGGTTCCAGTCCGGCATCGGCAATCGCATCGGTGGCAACCCGGATGATCAGGCTCTCGATGGTCTCGCCATCGAGCTTGCCGAAGCGGCTATGGGCCCAGCCGACGATGCAGGCGGTCATGCGGAGGTCCTTCCCGGAAATATGAGCATATGCGCGCAATGCCGGCAGTATGCGAAGTTGACCTCGGCCGCGCAACGGACGAATTTGCGCGGCATCGCAGCCTTGCTCCGGAGCCACCCGACCATGTCCGAAACCCAGCGCCTGACGCTCCGCCGGCCGGATGACTGGCACGTCCATCTGCGCGACGGCCTGATGCTGCAGGCCGTGCTGCCCTATACCGCCCGGCTTTTTGCCCGCGCCATCATCATGCCGAACCTGCCGGTGCCGGTCACGACCGCCGAGCACGCTCTGGCCTACAAGGCGCGCATCCTCGCCGCCCTGCCCGAGGGCGTGGATTTCACGCCACTGATGACCTGCTACCTGACCGATGCGACTGATCCGGACGCGCTCGAAGCCGGGTTCTACGCTGGCGCCTTCACCGCCGCCAAGCTCTACCCGGCCAAGGCCACGACCAATTCCGCCCATGGCGTCACCGATATCCGCAAGATCGACTCCGTGCTCGAGCGCATGGCGGCGACCGGCATGCCGTTGCTGATCCATGGCGAAGTGACCGATCCGGAGGTCGATATCTTCGATCGCGAAGCCGTCTTCATCGAGACGATCCTCGTTCCGCTGCGCGCCCGCCTGCCAAATCTGCGCATTGTGCTGGAGCATATCACCACGCAGGATGCGGCGGACTACATCGCAGAGGCCGCACCCGGCATCGCCGCCACCGTCACGCCGCATCATCTGGTCATCAACCGCAATGCAATTTTCGCCGGCGGCATCCGGCCGCACGCCTATTGTCTGCCGGTGGCCAAGCGCGAGCGACATCGCCAGGCCCTGCGCCGGGCGGTCGCCAGTGGCAGCGAGCGGTTTTTCCTCGGCACCGACACCGCCCCTCACGCCATCGCCGCCAAGGAGGCCGAATGCGGCTGCGCCGGCATCTTCTGCGCGCCGCACGCGCTGGAGATCTATGCTGCCGTCTTCGACGAGTTGGGGGCGCTCGATCGGTTCGAAGCATTTGCCAGCCTGAACGGACCGAAATTCTACGGCCTGGCGCCCAATGTCGGCATGGTTACGCTGGCCCGAGGCAATACATCGATACCGCCTCTCGTTGCCGAGGAGGTTGGCGGCTTGCGGCCGTTCCGCGGCGGCGAAAACCCTGGTTGGCGCTTGATATAGCTTGGCGGATATCGAAGACGCAGGCCGCGCGCAACGGCGAAATCCTGCGCCAATTCGGCGCATTGACATAGCGTGTGCGAACCCTTGCTAACCCTAAATTAAGGGTTCTCCACTCTATAATCCCGCTCTTATCACTTCACATTTCGTGGCCTGCCGCCACGAAATAACTCCTCGTTCAATGATAGACAGGTGAATCATGCGATTCGTTCGGTTCTTGCCCGCACTTGCGTTGGCTCTCTCCTTTACCGGCACCGCTCATGCCGAAGCTCGCCAGGATTTCGACCTGTCGAATAAGACCGGCTACGAGATCAAGGAAGTATACGTCTCGCCCAGCAAGTCCGATGATTGGGAAGAAGACGTCCTTGGCACCGGCACCCTGCCCGACGGCAACAAAGTCCATATCAAGTTCCATCGCGCCACCGAGACCTGCCAGTGGGACGTGAAGGTCGTCTACACGGACGACAGCTCGAGCGCGGTCTGGCAGAACATCAACCTCTGCGACGTCGAGAAGATCACCATCCACTATAACCGCAGCTCCGATACCACGAGCGCGACATTCGACTGACCTGATCGCGACGAGCCGCCCTGCGCCGACACTTGGCGGCGCAGGGCGGGCGCGCATCCAGTACTATTGAATTTCCTTAGCTCGCAAGAAATGGGAGGGTTGTCATGATCAAGTTGATGCAGGCGACAATGGGCGCGGCAGTTGTCATGATGATGCTGTCGAGCCCGGCGCTGGCGGTCGGCGCCATCGCTGTCGATGACGATATCGGGGTATCGGCCGATTCAGTCGGTTTCGGCTATGTCATCGGGGCGGACAACAAGAAAGAGGCCGAGCGCGGCGCCATCCGGGAGTGCCGGAAGCAAGGCAATGATAGCTGCAAGGTCGCGGTGTGGTTCGACACCTGCGGCGCCTATGCCGCCTCGAAGGAGCATTCGGGCATCGGCTATGGCGCCAGCAAGGAAGTTGCCCGCCACCAGGCCCTCGACGATTGCGGCTCGGAACATTGCCGTATCGTCGTGGCGGAATGCGAATAGTACCGAATCCGGCCGGGTCGACCAGATACGGCCCTGTCACAAAAGCTCAAAATCGAGGTTCAACTAAAATGTCCAAGGCACGTAAGACCCTCTCCCTCGCCATGCTCGTCGGCCTGTTCGTTCTGGCCGTGCCGGCGGCAGCTTCGGCCGATGAGCTCGAAGCGCTGTGCAAAGTCGGCAATCCGATCGACGGCGTCGACAAGATCTGCAAATGCGTCTCGGACAAGATCACCGGCGCCGATCGCCCGGGTGCGATCAAGGCGATGAAGCTGACCAATGACGCGATGGCCAAGGGCACCATGCCGGATCAATCGGCCTGGACCGACGACATGGTCAAGGGCATGACCACGGTCGCGACCGCCGAAGCGGCCTGCATGCAATAGGCAGAACCGCCTTACGAACGGGCGGGGGCCGGAAACGGCCCCCGCTTTTTTGTCAGTCCAAGGCCGATAGCGTCTGGAACACATCGCGCTCCGGCGCGCGGCGCTGGATATGGGCCCGGTGCCACAGCGCATAGAACAGCAGCGACCAGGCAGCAAAGCCGTGGCGCTTGCGATCGAGCGTCACATAGAGCCTCTCGACCGCGTCGGGCAGGCAGATCTCACGGATGCCCGGTTGCCGGGCGACCAGCGGGCCGAGCGTGGCGCCGCGTTTGCGCAGCCAGTCGGCCACCGGCACGGTAAACCCCTTCTTGCGCGCCAGCGCATCGGCCGCCGGCATGCGATCCTGCAGCCAGCGCCGCAGCAGCCATTTGCCCAGCCCGTCGCGAATTTTGAGATCATCGGGCAGGCGAAAGGCGAATTCGGCAACGACCGGGTCGAGGAACGGCGTGCGGCCCTCGATGCCGAACGCCATCAGGCAGCGATCAAGCTTGGTCAAGAGGTCATTCGGCAGCCAATCGGCGCAATCGGTCGCCTGGGCGATCTGCAGCCGGGTCCGACCTTCGCCGGCGGCGCGGACATCGGCCGCGACCATGCCGTCGCGCCAGCCGGTGAGATCGCCGCGCAGCAGCCCGAGCCCGTCGAAATTGCCTCGCCCGCGCAGCATCTTGCCGCCCGCCCACCAGGGCCGCATGACGCTGCGGTAGCGGCCATAGCCGGCGAACAGCTCGTCGCCGCCCTCGCCCGACAGGATCACCTTGAGGCCGGCCTCCCGCGCCACCCGCGCCAGCTTCCAGGTCGGCAGGACGGCGTAGTCGGCCACGGGATCATCGAGGGCGGCCGCCACTTCCGGCAGAAGATGCCAGAAATCGGCCTCGCGGAACTCGATCTCGACATGCTCGGCGCCGACGCTCTCGGCGGCCGCGCGCGCCGCCGGGCGCTCATCGGCCGCCTGGGCGCCGGGAAAGCCGATGGTAAAGGCCTTGACCGGGCGATCATTCAACTCAGCCATCAAGGACAGCAGCGAGGTACTGTCGATCCCGCCCGACAGGAACATGCCATAGGGCACATCCGAGCGCTGATGCAGCAGCACGCTGTCATGCAGGACCCGGTCCAGCTCCTGCAGCGCCGCCTCGGTCTTCAGCGCCACCGGTGCTCCGGCCGGCAGCGCCTCGCGCCGTCGGCGCTCGACCACGCGGCCTTCGACCACGACCACGGTCTCGCCCGGCAGCACGCGCTTGATCCCGGCATAGACCGTGTCGCGCCCGGTGGTGAATTGCAGCTGCAGCAATTCGTTCCGGGTCTGCCGGATCAGTTCGACGCTGGCGAGCCCGGATCGGATCAGCGCCTCCGGCTCCGAGGCGAAGGCGAAGCAGCCGCGCGTCTCGACGTAATAGAGCGGCTTGATGCCGAAGGGATCGCGCGCCAGCACGAGATGCCCGGTGACCGGGTCATGGATGGCGAGCGCATACATGCCGCGCAGGCGTTGCGTGAAATCAAGCCCGTCGCGGCGATAGAGATGCAACGGCACCTCGCAATCCGACTTGGTCGCGAAGGCGACTCCGGTCAGTTCGGCCTTCAGCTCGATGTAGTTATAGATCTCGCCATTGCCGATAAGGGCGGCACCCTCGGGCTCGAACAGCGGTTGATCGCCGGTCTCCAGATCGATGATTGCGAGGCGGCCCTGCATCAAGCCGACATTGCCGTTGCGGTAATAGCCGGTTCCATCCGGTCCGCGATGGGCCAGTGCTGCCTGCAGCCGCTCCAGCACCGCCCGCGGCGGCGTGCTGCCGTCGGTGGTCATCAGCCCGGCAATGCCGCACATCAGGCCGCCACCCGCTCGATCAGGTCGCGATAGGCGGCTGTGACCTTGGATTCGGCAAAATCGGCGGCGAAACCGGCATAGCCGGCCTCGGCCATTTCGGCCCGGCGGCCGGCATCGTCGCGCAGGCTTGCCATCGCCGCCGCCAAGGCATCGGCATCCTCGACCGGCACCAGCAGCCCAGTCTCGCCAGTCGCGATAAGGGCTCGCGGCCCCTCGGCGGCGCTGGCGATCACGGGCAGGCGCTGCGCCCAGGCTTCGAGCACGACATTGCCGAGCGGTTCGTGCCGCGACGGGCAGACGAGGAAATCGGCGGCGGCCATCAGCGCCGGCACGTCCTCGCGCCAGCCGAGCAGCCGGACCCGATCGCCGAGACCGAGGCTGTGGATCAACCGCTGCAGCGCCGGGCGCTCCGGCCCGTCGCCGGCGAGCCAGAGATGGATGCCGGGCACCCGCGCCACCGCCTGCAGCAGCACGTCGAAGCCCTTGACCGGATGCAGCCGTCCCAGCGCCAGCACGAGCACCACGCCCTCTGGTGTCGCCAGGGACGCGCGCGTGACAGCGGGAGCCGTGCGGTCCTCGACGAAATTGGGCAGGTAATGCGCCCGCTCCGCCGGCCAGCCTTGCTTCACGAGGTAAGCCACGATGTCGCGCGTGTTCCCGATCAGATGATTGCAGCGCCGATAATACTTCAAATCATAATAGCCGCCGAGCCGGGCGACCCGCACGAAGCGGCCCTGCGGCATGGCCACTGTCGCCCGGTTCATCCAGGTCAGCACCACTTGTGGCTGCCAATCCCGGACGAGCTGGCGCAGCACCAGGCCGGTGCGCAGATCGAGCCTGCTGCGGAATGGCAACTCGGTAACCTTTATTCCCCCGGCACGCAACTGCGCCGCGCGCTCGGGATTGTCGCGGACGACCAGCTGCTGCTCCAGCCCGGTCTTTGCCAGCGCCAGCGCCAGCCGGGTAAAGAAACTCTCGGCACCGCCATGGCGGGCGCCGGCCATGGCCTGCAGCAGCCTTGTCATGGCAGCAGTCGCTCCCACAATCCTGCCGCCTCGACCCAGCTCAGCCCGCGCTGCGTCTCGAGGCAGGCGCGATGCTGGCGCAGCCACAGCACATCATCGGTCAGCAGCTCGACGGCCCGCGCGGCAAAGCCGGTGGCATCCTCGTCGGCAAGCACGAAGCCGGTCCCACCGTCGCGCACGCGTTCGCCGAGGCAGGTCGAGCGCGCGACGACACCGGGCACGCCGGCCGCCTGGGATTCGGCAGCGGCGAGGCAGAAGGTCTCGCCCGGATCGCCGCCATAGAGGAACAGGCGCGATTGCATCAGCTCCTGAAGCAGCTCGGTTTTCGAGACCGGCGGGCGCAGCACCACCCCGGCTTCGGCCAACCTGCGCGCCCGCTCCAGCACCGGCTCGGCCTGCGCGCGCTTGGCCGGCGAGCCGCCGCCATAGGTGGCGAGGCTGGAAAACACATGCAGCTCGGCCGCGGGCACTTTGGGCCGGATCTCTGCGGCCCAGCGTTCCAGCACCCAATCCAGCCGGCGCAACGGGTTGGAAGTGAAGATCGCGCGGGGCGGCGGAGCCGCCACCCGTTCCTCGGCATGCCGGAACAGCTCGGTCAGGCCATAGGGGATCGTCTCCCTGCCCCCAGTCGGGACCCAGCCCGGCAGGGTGGTGGCATGAAACGGTCCGAGGAACACCACGACCGGCCGCCGCCGCCACAGCCGGATCAGGTAGCGCGGCTTGACCACATAACCGGCCGGGTTATGCACCCAGAAGGCCGTCCGCCGCGCACCCGGCACCAGGTCGAGCAGGCGATGGCCGCGATTGGCGATATAGAGATCGGCGGCTTCGGGCGTGCCCGCCTCGGCCGGCGCCCAGGCGACGCCCTGGTCCTCGATCCGGGCCGCGCCGCGCGAGAAGGCGCGGACCCGATGGCCGCGGGCGGCGAGGCCCCGCGCCAGCCCGATGAAGGCGGTCTCGGCCCCGCCCAGCGGCCCGGCCTCGGCGCTGCTGCCGTCGAAGACGACGCCGTCATCTATCATGACGATGTCGGCGCTCACGGTTGCTCGTCCAACCTGGCCTTTAGATAGCTCAGGATCGGATAGAGCCCGGCGCAGAGCGCGATCATGAAGCCATAGGGCCCCTCGCGATAGCCCTTGCGGCCGACATAGCATTTCCAGAAGCGCGAGACGATGCGCCGGATGTTATGGCCATAGGAGCCGATCTCGCCCGATTCGCGCAGATCCCGGGCGCGCGCCGTGGTGTAACGGTCGAGCCGCTGCAGCATGTCGGACAGATTCCGATCGACATAATGCTCGATCCGGCTGGTCAGCGCCGGTCCGCGCGTTCCGGTGAAGGCAAGCTTGGGATGGACCCGGTCATTGCCCCAGCTCTTGGCACCCTTGCGAAACAGCCCGGCATAGGCGGACTTGCCGAAACTGGCGCCCCAGCCCCAGCGCACCAGCCGGCTCCCGATGTAGTTGTCGACCGGGATGTCGTGAAAATCGGCCTGCGAACCCGCGACCACCCGGCCGATCTCCTCGGCGAGCACCGGGGTCACGCGTTCATCGGCGTCGACCTCCAGCACCCAGGGGCCGGCGCAGGCGGCAATGCCGGTATTGCGCCGGTCGCCCTCGCGCTCCCAGCCGCCCTCGACGATGCGATTGGTGAAGCGCCGCGCAATCTCGGCCGAGGCATCGGTGCAACGGTCGAGCACCACCACCAGCTCGCCGGCAAAGCCGAGCCGCTCCAGGCACTGGGCCAGCTGCGCCGCCTCGTTATGGGCGACGACCAGTGCCGACAGCCCGGCGACCCGGCTCACGCGGCGACTCCGCGACGGCGCTGCAGCAGCGCCAGCGCCGCCGCCTCGGCGCGGTCGACCGACAGCGAATCCATCAGCGTGCCGGTCGTCCGATGATCGAAATCCGGGCCGGAGCACAGCTCGGCATAGGGAATTTCGGTCGAGGCGACCGCGGCATTCGGCCCCCAGGGCCCGTATTGCACGACCGGGCTCGGCCCGAACAGCCCGAGCGTCGGCGTACCCATCGCCGCCGCCATATGCATGAGCCCGGTATCATTGCCGATGAACAGCCCGACCCGCCTGAGCGCTGCCGCCACGCTCAGCAGATCGGGCTCACCGGTGACGTCGATCAGCCGGTCCGGCGGCACCGCTGCCAGCACCGGAGCCGCGGCCGCGCGCTCATGCGGAGCCGAGAAAATGGCAATCCGCGCGCCGGCCAGTGCCGCGCCCGGAGCCGTCAGGCGCAGCGCCAGCTCGGCGAAGCGCTCGGGCCGCCATTGCTTGCCGGCCCAATTCGCGGTCGGGCCGATGCCCAGCACCGGTCCCCCGCCCGGCACCAGCCGCTCGCCGGCAATCTCATGCGGCGGCGTCAGCCACAGATGCGGCGCCGGAGGCGGCGCCAGATGGAACAGCTTGCCCAACTGCACGACGCGGTGTTCGGTCGGATCGCCCTTGGCCGTGACCCGGCGATGACGCACCCGCAATAGCCAGGCCAGCGCCGAGCCGCGCAGATCGACCACCATGTCCCAGCGCCGGGGTGCGACCTGGCGATAGAGATCGAGCCAATGCCGGGAATAGCTGCGCTTGTGCAGCGCCACCAGCTTCTCCAGCCCGGGCACGCCCTGGAACAGCGGTGCCGAGACTGGCCCCGCGGCAACGGTGAAGCGCGCATCGCGATAGCGCTCGGCCAGATGCCGCAGCAATCCGGTCGAGAGCACGGCATCGCCGATCCGCGTCGCCGTGACGAACAGGATCGCCGGCTCTGCGCCCAGCGGAGGGGTGGTGATCGACATGCTCGGCTTATACCTTTGTGTCCGGCCGCTTGCCAAGCAAGCCCGTCCGCGCCACCTATTGCGATGACGCACCGATCAGAGTGAGGAACGCTTCTTGAGTTCTCCGTATTTTACCCCGGCCGCACCGGCGCGGGGCGTATTGGCCCTGACCGGCGGCGACAGCGTGAGTTTCCTTCAGGGCCTGGTCAGCAACGATATCCACAAGCTTGCCCCGGATCGGGCGCTCTGGGCGGCACTGCTGACGGCGCAGGGCAAGTTCCTCCATGACTTCTTCGTCCTGCGCCAGGGACCATCGATCCTGCTGGAAGGCGATGGCGCCCGCATCGCCGACCTCAAAAAGCGCCTCGGACTCTACAAGCTGCGGGCCAAGATCGCGATCGAGGATGTCTCGGCGCACCATGAGGTTTGGCTCGGCTGGGGTGACGGTGCTGCGGCCGCTTTCGGCCTGGCCGAACCCGGTCAGGCAGCCGAGACCGGCAACGCCGTCGCCTATGTCGATCCGCGCCGGGCCGCCCTCGGCATCCGCCTCGTCGCCCCGGCCGGCACCGGGTCGGCCCTGCTCTCGGCGCGGGGCTTCCAGCCCGGCGACTGGTCCGTTTGGGAGCGGCTGCGCCTGGCCGAAGGCGTGCCCGACGGCAGCCGGGACCTGGTGCTGGAGAAATCCATCCTGCTGGAAAACGGCTTCGACGAGCTGAACGGCATCGCCTGGGACAAGGGCTGCTATATCGGCCAGGAGCTGACCGCGCGCACGAAATATCGCGGCTTGATAAAGAAGCGCCTGATGCCGGTCGCCATCGACGGCGCGCTGCCCGAGCCAGGCACGCTGGTGACCCGCGCCGATGGCAGCGAAGCCGGCGAGATCCGCTCCGGCCTGGACGGCCAGGCGCTGGCGCTCATTCGCCTGGAAGCCCTCGACGCCGGTGGCCCTTTGACCGCCGGGGCGACGCGGGTGGAACCGCTGCCCCCGGACTGGCTGCGGCGCCCACAACCGGCGGCATAGCATTCGTTCGACGGCTATTCCGGCGGGGCTTTTCCCGCCTGTTCCATGGCGGCCTGGCGCGCCTGGTCCCATTGGGCATCGGTCAGGGTCGACTTCAGCTTTTGTTCGAGCTTGGGGTCGAAGGGCGCGTTTACGGCTTGGAACCGCAGGGGGTTTGCCTTCCACATCTCGTACCATTTGCCGGCCTCGACCGGCTCGACCTTGAAGCGGCCGCCTTCGATATAGAGCCGCGCCATCTGTTCCTGCGCGGTGGTCAGCCCGGCTTCGGCCGCGACCTCGATCCAGGCGGCGCCCTTCCTGGTCGACTCGGTCGCCGCTTCCGGCGTAGCCGCCTTGGCGGCAACGGCGAGGTAGCATTGGCCGAGGACCAACTGCGCCAGCTCGAAACCGTGACCTTGCTTGGCCTCGGGCTCGAGCAGCTCGATCGCCTTGGCGTAGTCACCCTGCTGCTTGAGTTTGAGCGCGGATTCATAGGGGCTGAACGGCAGGGTGGGTACCGTGGTCGGCCCTTTGATATGCGAGGCCGATACCGAGTGATCTTGCGACTGCGCCTGCGCGGCACTCGTGGCGACAATCAGGCAGAGACCGGCGGCGCCGAGTCGGCGCAGGAAAGGCAAAGGGAAGGGCACTCGCAGGGGCTCCTATGGCAACGATGCCGCATTAGACAGGCTGACGGCTCCGGCCGCAATGGGACGTGTCGTCGCCATCGACGCGGTACCCGCGGTTATTTGACGACGCTGAGCTTGATCTTGATCGCATCGACGACGTTGAAATACGAATTCATCGCGAATTCGAGGTCGCTCTGGGTGATCTCACCGGCCTGCAGCCGGGCCGCCCAGACCGGCATCAGCAAGTACTCGACGGATGTCACTTCGAAATCGACTTCGAGATAGCTGGCCAGTGGCGTGTTCGGCCAGCCGAGACGCTGCCATTCGCGATTATTCCGCTTCGAGAACAGCGACAGGATCTGCGGCGTGATCGGTCGGACATGGGTCGGATCGCCGGCATAGCCGTCGCCGCGCGGATGCGGCACATCGATGGCGATGACGGCGCCGGCCGCACAGACCCGGTACAGCTCCTGCATGATCGCGAGGAACCCCTCGGTGCTGGCGCCCATATGCTCGAGGCTGTGATGCATCACCACCTCGGTGACACTGTCGCTGTCGAACGGCCAGGGACAGCGCTCCAGATCCCACACCCGGTCGGGCTCGAAGGTATCGTATTTGTCGACGTTGACGTAGCCATCCTTCTTGTTCTGCCCGCAGCCGAGGTTGAGGCGGATCATCGCGGGCTCCCGCCCAGCTCGGGTACCCATCGCAAAGCCTCGGCCGGATCGAGGGTGAAGCCCTGAGTCGCCAGCCAGGCGATCGCTTCGGCGGCGGTCGAATAGGCCCGCGTCTCATAGAGACCGTCACCGTGGCGCAAGAACAGCTCCACCCATTTCTTCATCAGCGCGTCCTCCAGCACCCAGGCGGCACAGGCACAGCCATGATCATGGGCCCAATGCCGAAGCTCGCGCATGATCGCCTCCGCTTCCGGCGTATAGCCGCCCCAGCCATCATAGCGCACAAGGATGCCATAGCGGCCGAGCGGTGCCGCCAGATTCCTGTATTCCTCGAAATAAGCCACGGCCGCCTCGGTGTTCCAGCTGCCGCCCAAAGTGGTGACGAGGACATCACCGACCAATTTCAACTGCCAATCGCCGTGAATATCCAATCCGACCTCCGCTCGGGAATGGATAGGCTACGGCAACATCTATGAAGGGGCGGTATCCAAGCGGTCGCGATCGGGTTTGCGCCCGGCAAGAAGGGGCATTGGCTCTGTGTCGGCAATGAGCAGACGATCCTCTCGCAATCATTTCTGACCGACCCGGTGAACGGCACCGGCCCCGAGCGCAAGACCATCGCCATCCTGTTCGAGATCGATCAGGCCTCGGGTGACGGTACCACGCACCGGCGCCGGCTCGCCATCTCATCACCGGTTGGAAGGCAGCTCACGACAATCACCGACCAGATCGACGGCGTGCTGGGTCACCATCAGTTGGCCGACCAATCGGTCCTGATCTTCTACGTCTCCGGTGGCGTCGCCAAGGTCATCGACTACGACATCGCCGGAAGGGCAACACGCTCGAATGTGAAGTTGTCGGCAACGGAGTGTCGGCCCCGATGGCAGCGGCGGGCAGCGCGCCAGCAAAAGAACGTGGGGGCCCCGTTTCCCTCGCAGCCGAAAAGATCAACCAGGAAGATCACCTAGGACACCAAGTCCAAAACACTGGGCAGCACAGTTGCAGCGTCACTGTCGGTCGATCGGCGAATCACCGTCCCTTGTTGCCCTTGGTGATCTTCGTGGTTAATCTTTCGGGCGCCCGCGAGGAACGGATTTCCCAGGCGGTCGTCGGTCGATCGCCCGGAGTGGCGCAGAGTTATATACCGTGTCCCTGGAACTTTCCAAGAATCTCCCAGGAACTTCCGATGGCGACGAGGCGGGCACGGAGGCCCACCTCACTCTGGAGGGTCAGTTGCCGCTGAACCGCTCGACCAGGCCGGCCAGGGTCTGAAACGGCGATGCGCCTGGGGACAGCTCGATCCGCCCTGCCCGCTTCAGCCCTTCGCTGCCCCAGCGATCCTTGACGGCGCCGATCAGCCACTGCGCCGCTTGGCCGTGGCGGCGGGCCGGAAGATCGGCGGCCACGAAATCCCGATGCCGGTCGATCGCCGTGACCAGCGCCGCCACGCCCTCGCCCGAGAGCGCCGACAACCCGAGTGCTTCGACCGGCCAGTCACCGGCGAAATGCTCGCGCAGATCGAGCGCGGCAGCGAGATCCGCGCGGGCGCGGGCGGCGGCTTCGCCCATGTCCGTCTTGGTCACGGCGACGATATGCGGGATCTCGACGATGCCGGCCTTCATGAATTGCAGCGCGTCGCCGGAACCGGGCTGGATGCACAGCACCACGGTATCGGTAGCGCCGGCGACATCGGTCTCGGATTGCCCGACACCAACGGTCTCGACCAGCACAATGTCGAAGACCGCGCGCATCAGCACCAGCGCCGCCACGGTGAGGTCAGCCAAGCCGCCCAAGCGGTCGCGCGCCGCCATGGAGCGGATGAAGGTGCCGGTATCACTAGGATCGGCGCGCAGGCGCGTGCGGTCGCCGAGCAGCGCGCCCCCGGAGATCTTCGAGGACGGGTCAACGGCGATCAGGCCCACCGTGCGGCTCGAGCCGCGCCAGGCCTGGATCAGGCTGCCAATCAGGGTCGATTTGCCGACCCCGGGGGGACCCGTCAGCCCAATGGTATGCGCGCAGGGGGCGGCATAGGCGGCATCGAGTAGTGAAGCGGTCGCCGGATCGTCGGGCGCCGATTCGAGCCGCGCCAGCGCCTCGGCCAACGCCCGCTTGCCGCCCGCCCGCACCCGCTCCAGGGTGAGGGCGGGGCGCTCAGGCGGTGGTGCCGACACCGTGACCGGCGGCAAGGGCCGCATGGGCGGCTGCGAGGCGCGCGATCGGCACGCGATAGGGCGAGCACGACACATAGTCGAGCCCGACCGAGGCGCAGAAATGGATCGAGGCCGGGTCGCCGCCATGCTCGCCGCAAATGCCGAGCTTGATGTCGGGCCGCGTCTTGCGGCCGCGCTCGCAGGCGATCTCGACCAATTGACCGACGCCTTCGATATCGATCGAGACGAAGGGGTCGCGCTCCAGGATGTCCTGGCGCTGATAGCTGCCGAGAAAACTGCCGGCATCGTCGCGCGACAGGCCGAAGGTGGTCTGGGTCAGGTCGTTGGTGCCGAAGCTGAAGAACTCCGCACTCTCGGCGATCTTGTCGGCGGTGAGTGCTGCGCGCGGCAGCTCGATCATGGTGCCGACCAGATATTCGAGCGTGGTGCCCGCGGCCTTGCCCACTTCGGCCGCGACCTCGTCGGTCAGCGCCTTCAGGATGTCGAACTCCTTCTTGAGGGCGACCAGCGGGATCATGATCTCGGGCTTGATCGTGGTGCCGGTCTCGCGCGCGACTTCGACCGTCGCCTCAAAGATCGCCCGGACCTGCATCTCATAGATTTCCGGATAGGTGATGCCGAGCCGGCAGCCGCGATGGCCCAGCATCGGGTTGGTCTCGTGCAGTGCCGCCGAGCGGTGCCGGACATAGCCCAGATCCTTGCCCGTGGCCTTGACGATCTCCTCGAACTCCGCCTCGGTCTTGGGCAGGAATTCATGGAGCGGCGGGTCGAGCAGGCGGATCGTCACCGGCAGCCCGGCCATGATCCGGAACAGCTCGATGAAATCGGCGCGCTGCATGGGCAGCAGCTTGTCGAGGGCGACGCGCCTTCCGATCGTGTCCTCGGCCAGGATCATCTCGCGCACCGCCAGAATGCGGTCCGCGTCGAAGAACATGTGCTCGGTCCGGCAGAGGCCAATGCCCTCGGCACCGAATTTCCGCGCGGTGCGGGCATCGAGCGGCGTCTCGGCATTGGCGCGCACCTTCATGGTGCGGATCTTGTCGGCCCAGACCATGAGCTCGGCAAAATCGCCCGAGAGATCGGGCTGGATGGTCGGCACCTCGCCCAGGATGATCTCGCCGGTCGAGCCGTTGATGGTGATGATCTCGCCGGCCTTGACCCGCGTGCCCATGACCGAGAAACACTGCGTCTTGTAGTCGACGCGCAGATCGCCGGCGCCGGCGACGCAGGGCCGTCCCATGCCGCGCGCGACCACGGCGGCATGGCTGGTCATGCCACCGCGGGTGGTCAGGATGCCCTTGGCGGCGTGCATGCCGTGAATGTCTTCCGGGCTGGTTTCGATGCGGACCAGGATGACGCTCTGGCCCTTGGATGCCAGCGCCTCGGCGTCCTCGGCCGAGAACACGACCTTGCCCGAGGCGGCACCGGGCGAAGCCGGCAGGCCCTTGGCCAGCACCTGCTTTTCCGCCTTGGGATCGAGGGTCGGGTGCAGCAGCTGGTCGAGCGAGGCCGGGTCGATGCGCTTAACCGCTTCGATATGGTCGATCAGCCCTTCGCGGCACATGTCGACCGCGATCTTGAGCGCGGCCGGCGCCGTGCGCTTGCCGCCGCGGGTCTGCAGCATCCACAGCTTGTTCTGCTGGACCGTGAACTCGATGTCCTGCATGTCGCGGTAATGGGTTTCGAGCAGGGTGCGGACCTTGAGCAGCTGCTCGAAGACCGGCGGCATGACCTCTTCCATGGCCGGCAGATTGGAGCCGTTGGCGTGCTTGCCGGCGACGGTCAGATGCTGCGGCGTGCGGATGCCGGCGACGACATCCTCGCCCTGGGCATTGACCAGGTACTCGCCATAGAACTCATTGGCGCCGGTTGAGGGGTTGCGGGTGAAGGCGACGCCGGTCGCGCAATCCTCGCCCATATTGCCGAATACCATGGATTGGACATTGACCGCGGTGCCCCAGCCGGCCGGGATCTCGTGCAGGCGCCGATAGGTGATGGCGCGTGCGTTCATCCAGCTGCCGAACACGGCGCCGATGGCGCCCCAGAGCTGGTCATGCGGATCCTGCGGGAAAGGCTGGCCCAGATGGTTCTGCACCACCTCCTTATAGCCGTCGATCACCGTCTTCCAGTCTTCGGCCTTGAGCTCGGTATCGAGGCTGGCACCGAGTTCGAGCTTGAGGTCTTCCAGGATCTCCTCGAACAGATGATGTTCGACGTCGAGCACGACCTGGCCATACATCTGGATGAAGCGGCGATAGGAGTCATAGGCAAAGCGCGCATCGCCGCTACGCTTGGCCAAGCCTTCGACCGTGACGTCGTTGAGGCCGAGATTGAGCACGGTATCCATCATGCCCGGCATGGAGGCGCGGGCACCCGAGCGGACCGAGACCAGCAGCGGATTGGTCGCATCGCCGAAGCCGGCGCCGATGCTCGCCTCGATGCGCTGCAGCCCGGCCTCGACTTCGGCTTTCAGGCTCTCGGGATAGGTCTGGTCGTGATCGTAGAAGTAGGTGCAGACCTCGGTGGTGATGGTCAGGCCGGGCGGCACCGGCAGGCCGAGATTGCACATCTCAGCCAGATTGGCGCCCTTGCCGCCCAGCAGATTCTTCATCTCGGCACGCCCCTCGGCGGCACCGTCACCGAAGCTGTAGACCCATTTCGCCATTGTCCAACTATCCTTCGATCTTGCCGTAAGCCGATATTCCGTTGCCACAAGCTGCCACACGGGCCCCTCGCCCGCTTGGCGGGAGAGGGAGGGGCCCGCGCAGCGGGAGGGTGAGGGTGGGTGCTCCGAGCGCGCCGCTGCAGTTCTGCACTGCCGCAGCGCCCACCCTCACCCGGCTCGCTTACGCTCGCCACCCTCTCCCGCCAAGCGGGCGAGGGTTGGTTGTCGCCTTCA